>Ga0180433_10005122_pt1 | contig 17926 bp, 15 predicted proteins | sample SS_ome_8_FD_132980 | JGI IMG/M metagenome (GOLD analysis project Ga0180433, IMG submission 132980) | Hypersaline lake sediment archaeal communities from the Salton Sea, California, USA - SS_1_D_1 metaG | ecosystem: Environmental > Aquatic > Non-marine Saline and Alkaline > Hypersaline >... | reverse complement strand
GCCATTAGCAGTCAGCTTTCAACCTACAGCTGTTGCTGACAGCTGATCGCTGAAAGCTGGCCATTGCCCTCTCTGACCGCTCGCTGACACCTGACCGCTGTAAGCTCTTCTTCCCCCTGACCGCTGATTGCTGTCCGCTCTTCGCTGATCGCTCTGTGCCGTTCGCTGTTAGCCAACAGCTGATAGCTGACCGCTGACCGCTGATTGCTGATTGCTGATTGCTGATTGCTGTTCGATTCTATCTCACCTCACCCGACCCCGCCGGCCTGTACGACGGCACCAGCTCGCGCAGCAGCGCGACAATCTCATCATGCGTAGCGCGCTCGACGACCTCCCGCAGCCCTTCCAGCCGCGACGCCAGTTCCTGACTTTCCCACCGGGAGCCCAGCCGGGCGACGAACACCTTCTCGTGCGCGGTCGAGTCCGTCCCCTCTTCAGCCGTCAGCAGCTCCTCGAACAGCCGTTCCCCCGGCCGCATGCCGGTGAAGACGATCGGAATGTCTTCATCCGGCTCGAGCCCGTGCGAGCGGATCAGATCCTTCGCCAGCTCGAGGATCGAGACCGGCTCCCCCATGTCGAGGACGAAGACCTCGCCGCCATCCCCCATCGCCGCCGCCTGCAGAACGAGCAGCACAGCCTCTGAGGTCACCATGAAGTAGCGGCGCATCTCCGGATCGGTGATCGTCACCGGCCCTCCGCTTCGGATCTGCTCCTCGAATACGGGAAGGACGCTTCCGCGGCTGCCGAGCACATTGCCGAACCGAACCGCCATGCACTGGGTCTCGTACTGCGCATTGTGTGAATGGGTGATCAGCTCGGCCGCCCGCTTGGTGGCCCCCATGATCGAGCAGGGGGCGACCGCCTTGTCGGTGGAGATCAGCACGAACGACTCGACGCCGGCGGCGCATGCTTCGTCCACCACGTTCCACGTTCCGAAGACGTTCGTCTTCACCGCCTCCGCCGCCGACCGCTCCATGACGGGCACGTGCTTGTACGCCGCCGCGTGGAAGACAAGCTGCGGAGATTCCTCCTGCAGCAACCGGTGAAGCCGCGACCGATCGCGGATGTCGCCAATGCAGTATGCCACCGAGCAACCGACGAACCTCCGCTCGAGGTCCCTCTCCAAGTCAAACAGCCCCGTCTCGTTGTGGTCGAAACAGATCAGCCGGCGCGCATCGAAATGGAGCACCTGGCGGCAGAGCTCCGATCCGATTGAGCCGGCCGCACCGGTCACCATGACCACGCGCCCTCGAATGAGGGTCTCGATCGCCGTCGTATCGATCGAGACCTGGTCGCGACGAAGGAGGTCCTCGGGTGTGATCGCGCGCAGCTCGTCGGCCCGGACACGCGCGCCGTACAGCTGGCTCAGCGGGGGCAGGATCCGCACGTCCTGGATTCCCGCCTCCCGCGCCGCAGCCACCGTCTCCCGAACGAAAGGCCCCCCGGTCGAAGGCACAGCGATCAGCACCGCGGACGCGCTCAACGACTCGACTGCTCGACCAAGCTGCCGACGTCCCCCGACGACGCGGATCCCGTGGATGACCAGCCCCCATTTGCCGCGGTCATCGTCGAGGAAGCCGACCGGCTTGTACGGGCTCGTCTTCTCCTCGAGCAGACTGCGAGCGAGGCTCGTGCCGGCATCCCCTGCACCGACGATCAGCGCGCGTTTGGCCGAGAGGCTGCGTCGTACACGCGACGGAGCCCAGATCGCCGCCGCCAGCCGCTTCGACAACCGGACCCCACTGATGCCGATCAGGCACAGCGCGAAATCAATCCCGAGCACCGACCGCGGGACGGACGCGAACACCTCGAACTCACGGAGGACAAGGAGGCCGGCTGCCAAGGCAGCGGACCCGATCGCGCAGCCCCAGATCACGCCCGCAATCTCCCGTACACCGACGTGGCTCCAGCTGAACCGATACATCCGCAGAACGGCAAACACGGGGATCTTCAGGCCGATCGCAAGCGGCAAGCCAAGCAGCATCGCCGTCAGATAGCGGCCCGGGATGAGTCCGTCGAACCGCAACCAGTAGGCGAGGTACAGCGAGAGCACGACCACCAGGCCATCTGCGATCACGAACCCGGCCCGCCGGGCTCGGACGCGGAAACCAGCGAACCATGACGAGGTTCCGGCGCTCACTGGATCCGCTCCAGTTCCGAGCGTAGCCCGTCCGCCACGTAGGCCACTTCGCCCTCGGTGAGCTGGTTGTAGAACGGCAGCGCAATCGCTCGCGCCCCGACGGCCTCAGTGAGGGGATAGTCCCCCGTTTCAGTTCCCAGAAGCCGGCGGTAGAACGGCTGGAGATGGATCGGCGCGAAGTAGTTCCTGCAACCGATCCCACGTTCGGACAACCCCCGGAGCACGGCATCCCGGTCGGCCTGCGAAAACCGCTCGGAGAGTCGAACCACGTAGACGAACCAGCTGACCTCGACGTCACCGGCGGCCGCGGGAGGCACCACCCCCTCGATCTCGCACAGCGCATCGCGGTACAGCCCGGCCACTCGGCTGCGGGCGGCGACGATCTCGTCCATCCTTGACATCTGCGCCCGGCCGAGTGCGGCCGACAGCTCGTCCATTCGGTAGTTGTAGCCAAGCCGAACATGGTCCAGCCACTCGCTTCCGTCCCCTCGCCCTTGATTCGCCATGCTGCGGCAGACCTCCGCCAGCTTCCGATCGTTGGTGACCACCATCCCGCCTTCCCCGGTGGTAATCTGCTTGTTCGGATAGAAGCCGAAGATCCCCGCTCGCCCGAACGAGCCGCATCGCTTGCCGCCCAAGGCCGATCCGAGCGCCTCCGCCGAATCCTCGATGAGAAGCAACCCGTGCCGGTCCGCAATCCGCTCCAGAGCCGGCCAATCGGCCGGCTGACCGAACACATCGACCGCGAGGATCGCTTTCGTCCTTGGCGTGATCGCCGCTTCGATCTTCCCGGGGTCGATGCACAACGTCGCGGGATCGATGTCGACGAAGACCGGCGCGGCCCGCACGAACAGGATGCAGTTCGTCGACGCGATGAACGAGAACGGGGTCGTGATCACCTCATCTCCCTCGCCGATGCCCAGGCCTTCGAGGACGAGATGAAGCGCGCTTGTCCCGCTGTTGGCGGCGACGGCCTCCGCCACGCCGACGTAGGTCGCCACGCTCGCCTCGAACGCCTCCAGTTCCGGCCCCAGGGCAAGCTGGCTCGTTCGCAAGACGTTGCAGACAGCTTCCACGTCCGCGCCGTCGATGTCGGGCCTCGCCAGCGGGATCCTCATACCATCACCACCCGTCGATATCGTACCTCATCGATTCGCCGATCGCCCCTGGCGGTCCCTCATCAACACATCGATGTACTCGGCGAATCCTTCCTCGACCGTTACCCGGGGAGCCCAGTTCAGTTCTCTCTTAGCACGCGAGATGTCCAATTCAAGATGCTCCGGGCTCCGGCTCCCGCGATCAGGATACCGATCCAAGCGCACCGGCGGCAATCCCCGCGCCGCCGCCAGACGACGGGTTGTCTCCGCCATCTCGTTAACACTGATACTCCCTCCACCACCCACATTAAAGACACGACCCGATTCCGTCGAATCAGCCTGGATGGCGCGGGCGATCAGGCAAGCAGCATCGGAGACATGCAGCAGGTCGTACCGCTGCTCGCCCGATCCGAAGATCGGCAAGGGCTCGCCATCGACGACCCGCCTGGCGAAGAGTCCCGGCAGTTCGGACCAGCGCGTGAACGGTGTCACCCCGTAAAGCCGTGATGGCCGCACGATCGTGATCTGCAAGCTCTCCGCGTACTCGAGTGCCGCACGTTCCCCTTCGTACTTGGTGGACGCGTACGGTGTCTCCGGCGCACAGGGAGCATCCTCCGACCACGGCGCACCGGTCCGGCCGTAGACGGCTTGCGTGGAGACGTAGAGGAATCGTTCACAGCCGGCTTGAACCCCTAGGTCCAGAAGACGCCGCGTTCCTTCGACGTTGACCCTGGCCATTCCGGTGATGTCGGAGCCGGCAGCCGGCGGCCGCTCCGCTGCTGCATGGACGATCACGCTCGTGCCTCGGGGGACGGCCTCCAGCTCCACGATATCGGCAACTTCGAAACCCAGACGTCCCGGCTGCACATCGAAGCTCGACTGGAGTTGCTCGATTCGTGCTTCGTTTCTTCCGAGGGCCACAACGGAGCATCCTTCGAGACGCAGCAATTCGCGGACGATCTCCGCACCGAAGAATCCCGTAGCCCCTGTGACGCAGATCGTCATCCGGTCCCCCTACGACCGCCGATGCCCCTCCGATCGGCTGACCGATAGACTTCAAGTTCATCTCGTGGCACGAGTTGCTCCGTGACGTATCGCAAGCAGACAACGTCCGATGGCTGCCTCAGAATCCCGATGACAGAGCCGGTAGACTCGCCGAGGTGAAGGTGCCGAAGCGTTGCCTCGACTTCCTGGAAGCCCATGGCGGTTCGCATCGCCGTGATCCCGGTGAACCGCAGGTTCACTTCGAAGAACACGATCCCGCTCTCCGTCCACCTCCCCTGAAGGTTGCATGGGCCCACCAGGCCGCACTCCACGAGCGCTCGCCCCATGAGGCTCGCCGTCTCCAGCACGGCCGGCTGGAACTCCGGTTCGATCAGCATGGGAACGCCGTTCATCAATCGATTGCGGCTCATGAAGCATCCCAATTGCGTGCCATCTCGCCCGAGGACGAGCTGAACCGAGATTTCCTCCTCTTGACGAAGAATGCCGTCTATGTAGACGTCAGAGGACCGCAACCTGCTTCTGTCGATCCGCCAGCTGCTGGGCGCGAGGTACTCCTGCGCAATCAGACCGCCTCTCTCCACGTACCGCCGCAATTCCTCCAGCCCGAAGGCCACGTGAACGTCCCGAGTGGCTGAACCTCCGATCGGCTTCACGACCAGAGGGAAGCCCACCTGCTGGGCAAGCTCGCTCGCCTCCTCCACCGGCACGGTCCGGGCAAAGGGTATCGCACGTTGGGCGCAGAAGCGGGCCGTCATCAGCTTGTCTCGAACAAGACGAATCGCTTCCGGACCGCTCACTACGATTCGAACCCCCGCCTCGGCGAATCGCCCCTTGGCCAAGGCCAACGGCAGCAGCTCAGGATCCGAGCCCGGGAGGAGAACATCGACCCCCTCGTGCACGCACACGTCGAGAAGCCGATCGGCATAGGATGGGTCGGCAGCAGGAGGGACGACGAAACCCCGTTCACAGAGGAAGAGCCCGACCGACTCAGGGTTCATGTCGAAGCCGATGGTGCGCCTGACCAGCCGGCTGTGTCCGAGGGCCCGGAGAACCGCCTGACCGACGCCACCGCCGACACCGGTCACTGCAACCACAAGACGTCGTGTGCCTCTATGGGTTTTCACAGTCGCTGTGAGAAGACCTCCGTGTCCTTTCTCCGTCGATGAACCCGACAGCAAGCACAGGTAGGATCCCATGCTCTGGCTCGATATCCATTACGCTCTCGCTGAGTAGTCGGGGTCATCTCTGAATGGTGCTGGCGTGTGCTCTATAGGCCGGGAAATACCCGTCAGCGCTGTAATCTGAGAAACCAGCCGCTGCAACGAGTCCCTCGTAGCGAACCTTGTCGAAGATGCGTTGCCACACCAGGAATGTCGCTCGTCTCTTGGAGAATCCGGTCTTGAAATGGAAGAGCGAATCCTCCTTGCCACCGACGCCTCCCCCCAGGTGCAGAAGACGCGCTCCAGCCGCAACAGCCCACTTCCGCACTTCCTCGAACAATAGCTTCATCGGAGCGTCTCTAAGAGCTGATACGCTCGTCCCTCCCAGATGGTACTGGACAATCCCCTGGCAGAGAGAAAACAAGCCACTGCAGATGATCTCCCCTTTCTTCAACACGTGAAATAGCCGGTAGTGATCTCCAAGGAGCTGTTTGAGTCCCGCGAAGTAGTCTTTGGAGAAGAAATACTCCGCTGAGGCGCCAACCCGCTCCATGGTCTCTTCGTAGATCTCTATGAACTCGTCATAGGCGGTCCAGATTGAGTCCAGCTCCACAGTGAGTCCAGCCTCTCGCGCCCGCCGGATGTCCCGGCGGTGATTGCTTCGGTACTGAGCCCACTGGGCCGCCTCAGGGAGCGATAGGTCCAACACTACAGTCTGGCCGACCGGTACCGCGGTCCCTCCAAGTCCACTGACAAGGAGGTCTTGAGGTAGCAGTGGATGCAGACGGGAGAACGCAGCTACAACTCCCTGACCAAGCAGATACTCGTTGAGCCATTCCACAAACGAATTGAGTAGAAACCCATCGGGGGGGGATTCAGTGCAGATCGGACCTGAATACCCGTACACTGAGGTCGCATCCAGTTCCTCAGCGCCTTCCAGCCCTGGGATTCCTGCAACTGACCGGAGGAGCAAGGGAAGTGCGATACACCCGGAACCACGAGTGACTGCAATCAGTATCGGAGCCCCATCGCCGGACAGCTCGGCCAGCTTGTGGTATGCGGCAGAGTGGTAGACATCCCACTGGCGACACAAGCCAACCAATCGATCCCATTCGGCTGCTCGATCTAGGCCGATTGCATGACGAACCAGCGTTGATTCCTTAGCGATTGCAGACCTCCCATTCACCTCGGTTGCCTTTTGCTGCTCAGCCGCGACTCAAGATCTCCGTGGAGAAGCACACAAGACTAATCAGCTCCTTCAGCGAGCCTCCGATACGCCTCCGCCAGCTTCTCGAAGCCCTCGGTTCCAATGCGGACGACATCCGTCGATTCCAGCGGCTCCGGCTGATACCCAGTCGGCGCGAGGTCCCCACCGAGACCAGCAATCGCTTCGCCGACCCGAGCAAGCTGCGCGGCCGGCTCTCGACAGAGGTCAGGGTAGTCCACCGTAAGAACCCGAAGCGGTTCGAGTTCCCGGACGGCCTCATCGATTCGCTTCTCAGTGAAGAACACCTGGCCTGCTACCTGATCCCAAGGCGGCAAATCCTTCAGCCAGTCGTATTCCGGAGGCTTGACAGAGAACCACGTGTCGCGCTTGCCGAAGCGCTGCTCCCTCGATTCCAGAAGTGACTGAGAAACGTACACGGGATCTCGCTTGCAGATGACGAACAGACTGCCGGGAACCTCCCTGGCAAGACGCTCGATGTTGAGAGAGAAGACGATCGGGTTCTTGAACGCCCAAGGGGTTCCCGTCAGGCTCTGAAGCGCCGCAAGCTCCTTTCGGAGGACACTGTAGTCGATCGACCCAAGCTGTTCGGGGCAAGGGGCGTGGGAGTCGGCACTGTACGGGAACCACTTCCGCCAGAAGAAACCGAACTCGTGCGGCCCATCAAACCCGTAGGTCGCACCGAACACGGACTTGAGATCGGTGGAACCGACTCGCTTCCGTTTCTGAAGGTCAAGGGAGATCAGTGCTCCCAAGTATGGGGCCTCCCAGAAGCGTGCTGTAAGATTGGTGACATACCCGATATGGTAAGCAGCAATCAGGAGTTGGAGGACGAGCGTCGTCCCGGAGCGAGGTGCGCCGCAGATGAAGATCGTCGGATGTGGAGGCACAGTGAAACCCTCAATAAGACGTGCCTCCAGGTCGACCAGCAACTGATTCATCGCCGAAACGGCCTGCTCGCATGTCGGATCCTTGAAGAACGGGGGAACGGGTCCCGAGGCGTGCTCATTCATGTCTGCTCGATCCCCTCGCTTCTTCCTGCACGTGGGGGTCCGAGATAAAGGGATCCTCCTTCGAGTCATCACCATATACTCCCCTGCGCAAGACGAGGACGTAGACGGGAGTCACCGCTAGGATCTTGAGATCCTTCCAGATGGACCAGCCGGAGATATAGGCGATGTCGTGTTCGATCTTCTCGTCCCAGCTCAGTGTGTTCCGACCCGCGAGAATCGCGGAACTGGTAATCCCTGGCTTCGCCGCAAGCCGGGTCCTCTGGCGGTGATCATAACGCTCAACCTGCCACGTCATCGTCGGACGGGGGCCGACAAGACTCATGTCGCCGATGAGAACATTGATGACCTGGGGCAGCTCGTCGACCCCCAGCCCTCGAAGGACCCTTCCCACCCGCGTGACACCCGGCTCGTCCCGTCTCACATGTCTGCCAAGTCCATTCTCAGCCACGCCGACCGCCATCGTCCGAAACTTCCAGATCCGGAAGGTCTTCCCCCACTGGCCACTGCGCACTTGCCGGAAAAGGACTGGACCGCGCGAGTCCAGCTTAATCGCTAGTGCGATGAGAGCAAATGGAATCACCAGAACCACGAGCGAAATGACGCTTAACGCGATATCGAGCCCGCGCTTCATCGCTCTCCCCCAGAGCGTGCTGGGGCAGCTCATGCTGTGCTTCTCAGGATCTATCGCTTGCCTCCCTTCTAAGGAGCAGGCTGCTCTGCTTCTCCGCTGTCGCATTGTACAGAGAGCGCCCAGGAGGCTTCATCTGCTCTTCCACGAAACGCATCCACAGGGTCCCCCCTAGTTATGGAGAGCTAGGACAGCGCCATCCCTGCAGATGGCCGTGCTAACACGGTGTGTTTGAAACGGTTAGTGCCCATCCTAGGCACTACCGCTCTGTCCGTCAGTACGTTCTCGAAAGCCTCGCAGCCAATCTAGAACTGTCATAACACCTTCTTGAAGAGCTATGGACGACTCGAATCCAAGGGTTTCTCGGCATTTGGTGGGGTCAAGACGGCTTTCATAGAGCTCTCCCTCACGGGGGGGAGTCAGCAGCGCTGGAATCTCAACCCGACTAGCCTTCGCCATCATGTTGTGAAGCTCCAGGATTGTCGTTGAACATCCCGTCGCCACGTTGAATGCCAGATCATCAACGCATCTGAGCTGGGGAGCACTCGCGAGAACCCAGTGCATGCCAAATGCGTGCGCGCGAGCGACATCAAGAACATGTATGAAGTCTCGCACCTGGCCCCCGTCTCCGAAAACCGCACATGCTCTGTTGGACAGCAATCGATCAGCGAATATCGCCACAACACCAGTTTCCCCACTTGGACCTTGCCGTGGCCCGTAGACATTCGAGTAACGAAGGGCACACCCCTTTAGCCTTCCGGTCGCCACGTAGGAAAACAGGTACTGCTCTCCGGCAAGCTTCGCCGCTCCGTAGGGGGAAAGCGGACCTTTCGGTGCGGTCTCCGTCGCCGCGCGAGGAGTCTCTCCATAGATTGCACCGCCGGAGGAAGCCAAGATCATCGCATTGGCACCTGCACGCGCTGCCTCCTCAAGAACGATCACGGTGCCCACCAAGTTGATCTCCGCATTGCGTGGCGGATCTTCGAGTGATAGACGCAGGTCGGCTTGTGCCGCCTGATGGCTTACCACCTCAGGACGGAACAACGAGAAGACCTCTCGCATGCCACGTCGATCGCGCACGTCAATCCTCTCGAATCGTGCTCTGTCCGGAAGATTCTGCAATCGGCCATGTGAGAGATCATCCAGAATCAGAACCTCATGCCCGTCTGCCAAGCATGTATCCGCCAGATGAGAGCCTATGAATCCAGCTCCTCCGGTGATGGCGATTCTCATCGACTCACCATTCCTTGTGTCCAATTCTCGTACCACGCGATCTGCCGCTCAATGACATCTCGCTCAGCGAACTCCTTCTCCACACGCCTCCGTGCGGCCACGCCCATCCTCCGTGCAACGCTTGGGCAGTCAAGCACGGACACGATAGCGCAGGCCAAAGCAGAAACATCCCCGGGCTGGATAATCCACCCGGTCTCTCCGTGAACGACTTCCTCCCGGCAACCACGGACATCTGTCGCCACCACGGGAAGACCGCACGACATCGCCTCAAGAATGCTTCGTGGCATCCCCTCACGGTAGGAAGGGAGAACGAACATGTCCATCAATGGTAGCAAGTCAGGCAAATCATCTCGCACACCCAAGAACGTGATGCTCCCCTCAAGACCTTCGCTGGCAATCAAGTCACGAGCAATCTCTGGGGTCCGGCGATCGCGCCCACACCGATCTTCGCCGCCCACCACGATAAGATGTGCATCGGGATGCTCTGATATGACTTGCTTCATCGCACGAATCAGATCGAGTAGTCCCTTCTCCCGCACTAGGCGCCCCACAAACCCAATGACCCTGAGTTGCTCACTGCTCTCGGCAGCTACGATGCCAAGCGAACGCAAGCGTTCTAGACGTTCACACGCTAGCAACTCTCGTGGTACGAACCGCTCGGTATCGACGCCAACACTGTGTATGCAGACAACATCCTCCGGACGAGCTATCCGTTCGCGTATTGCCGTGTGTGCGTCCTCGGGGCTTACCGTTAGAAGCTTGGATGTACACCGCCGACCGAGTGAGCGCTCTAGCGCGACGAGAATGCGGCGATTCCAGCCTGCCATTCGATCGTGGAAGAAGAAACCGTGCACCGTGTATAGGATCAGAGGAACGCCGGTGAGCTTAGCGGCAATTCGCCCTAGAAAGGCCGCAACCGGGGTGTGCACGTGGACTACATCAAACTGCTCTCGTCCCAGCAACCGCTGAAGTGCAACTACTGAACGCAGTAAACGAAGAGGGGAAAGCGAACGGGGAATCCCCACCCGGTGGACTGGGAACCCCAATTCCTCAAGACAGGGCCCCCCGGGAGAACACGCGAAGTGAACTTCATAGCCAGCGTCTTGGAGGGCCGCCGCGGTGCGGACCACGAAACGTTCCAGCGTACCAGCACTAGCAGCCATCTGCAAGACCTTCAATGTCTCGCCTTCTTCCCTCATGAAACCTCGCTTAGTGCGGAACCCAGGCCGGCTACCTCCTGTGCACTGCCCACTCCGATACCCCTACCATGTGAAGCACATTCGGAAGAAGTGCTCCGGCTGTCTTAGTCTCTCTGTATGTGCATCGAGCCCTCACCCGCTGTTGTCTGATCGGGAGTACACGCTGTACCGAGGCACCCACTCGCGCGGATACTGAAACCACCCAAGTAGTATCCGCACAGGAAAGGACAGGTATACAACTGCGAGAGGCAGCCGCTGCCTCAGAGCCATGACAAGAAGCGCCGCAGGTACGAGGATCAGGCTCCAGCGAGCGCCCTCAAACGGCATGCCACCCAGTATGATGCCGAGAAGAACGACACTCAGATAGAGAAACGGTTCAGGATACAGCCAAGCAAGTTGCAGAAGAGCGCGACGGCGGTGCCATGCGCGCATTACCTGGCCGATTCCCCCAGCTCTCTGCCTCGAACGTCCAATGGGGAAGAACATACGGAACAGCACTTGCCAAGGACGGACGTTTGATGTGTAGTGCACTACCATGGCTTCAGGAACATAGTTCACCTCCAGCCCTAGCACTCGTAATCGCATATGTAGATCCAGCTCCTCATAGGAAGATATGTGATGATCCCAGTTTCCCGCCAATAGGACGGAATCCCTCCGCAAGAGAACGGCTCCCCCAAACGTGCTCGCTCTGAGATTATCCGGATTCTGTCGCAGCACATTCTCCCGCGAGGTGCCGTCTGGATAGACGTTGGTATATGAGCCCACGAAGCCAGCAGTAGTCCTCCCGGGAGTCTCTTCAATCATAATGGGAATACGCTTCGCGAAGGGGGGCTGTAGCGCCATGTCACCGTCGAGGAATAGAACCCAATGTGCGTCGACAAACTCCAGTCCTATACTTCTTCCTGTCGCCGCATTGAGATATCTGGATTCGCAAAGACGAATCACGGTGGCACCATGCCGAGAAGCGACTTCGCAGCTCTCATCTTTCGAAGCTGCGTCGACAAAGACAAGATCGCATTCCATAGGAATGGTTCGAATCGACTGGAAGCTGCGCGGCAGGTTCTTGGCCTCATTCTTACCGATAACCACTACCGCTAAGAGCTGGTCGCTGGTCATCTCACAGACCTTGCGGCTGTCCGGGGAACCGATATTACCCATACCAGGAGTGCCGCTCCGAGGAACAGGAGCCGCATGTTGTCTAGAAACGCGCCTGTCAGCAGGCAGATCGCTGTAGCACCTGCAAAAGCCACAATGCCCCATGCCTCGTAGTGTCTCTTCTCGCGGGCTGCCGCGCGCAAAGGCACGACCAGGGCAATCATGGTGTAAAAGGACATGACCAGCACGAGGCCAATGATACCCATACGCACTAGCCAGAGTAGGTATTGCGAGTCAATCACAGCGACAAGTGCCTGCTTAGCGGGGCCGAAGCCGAAGACCGGACTGACAGAAAGCGTCTTGGTACCAAGCTCCAGCATCTGCTCCACTCGAAACGCTACGTTGCCCTCGTATAAGATGCTTCCTCTGGCGATGGCTTCCCCAATAAGCCCTGCTCGGGCAAACCTCCCAACATCAATGACTAGGAAGAAGCTGGTCACAGCCGCTATGCAGAGCGTCAGCACAAGCAACCTCCTACGTGTCAGATGTAGGACTGTCGCAACCGCCCATACGATTCCAATGTAGAGCGCCGCGACCCACGCCGTCCTCGAGCCCGATGCGAAGGTCAACACCAGACAGCAGATGATCGAGACTGGCGGCAATCGTTTTGTGAAGAACAGCAGTGTAGCGAGGCACCATACAAGATAGACGCCAAGGAAGTTTGGATTCTCAAATGGTATGGACCACCGAATCCAGAGCATGTCGAGATTCAATGAGCTCTTCGTCCCGGAGTAGACATATCGTATCACATCTGATAGACCAGGGATATCGAAGAGGCAAACGAGAAACAGGCTCATCGAGACCCAGATGCTAGGGATCACACAACGGCGGAGAAACGCCTCGCGAGATACCCTCCTCTGCACCGCAATCAGGAACAGGACAAGCAACAGAATGAATGGATACCGCACCAGTTCTAACAAATCACGTATTCCTGTCTCCGCGCCCACAATAACCACCCACCAGGCGTGGGTTACTGTGTACAGAACCGAGATCAACAACAAGGGAAGCACAAGATTGGGGACGCTGCGGCCCAAGTACCTTCGTGGAAGTCTTCCCCGCATAGCGAACCACAACAGAAGCAGCGCCGCAAGCCCCCCGAGCGCGACTCGTTCGACCTGATATGGCACACCAAAGGACGGGAGCAAGAAGAGCGACCAGAATAGTGATATAGTGAACCAATTGCCGTCCCTACGATCTGATCCCACCGAAGCAACCCCCTCAAGCGATGCACCGGTTTCCCTATACATCAAGAACTCGCCGACTTAGCTCCTGCAATCCTATCTGGATTCTAGCCTGCGCTTTGTCTGCAGCAGATCCAAGAAGCATCTTGCGAACGCTATCGCGCGTCTCCCAAAGCGCGCAGAGTCTATCGAACAGCGCATCGCTCTCGCAGAGTTCGCGGTTGATAACGTATCTCGTATGACCGAGAAGGTCCTGATTCAGTCCAATGCTCTTCACACTATAGGAAATCGACAGCGTTGGTACGCCTGATGACAGAGCAGCGATTGTCGCGTGCGTCCGAGCGCCGATGAAGACGCTGCATCTCGATATCAGCCACTTCAGTTGTGGAGCGTTCCCTGGATTGCTTACCAGATGGACAGATTCGCGAAGATCTCCCAAGAGGCGAAAGAGCCGCTTCAACAACCCAAGATCGTTGTTAGCACTGCGTCCATCGTAGGGTATCACGTGGGGGACCAAGAGCACGTGGACTCCGAGCTCTGCAACAACCTTCCTCACGAATCCTGCCCATACATCAAGCGTGCTGGTGCCATCACTCGGACCTACCGCGAATGGGCTGAGATTCAATCCCAGGACCGGTGTCTCCTGCTCGGATAGCCAATGCTCGCCCGTGTTAGGGGGTTCTGCATCCAGTACCATGGCGGGATCCGTCATCTGGACAAGCTGAGAACCAAGGCCCAGCTTCGCGAGATAGGCCATCGAACAACTCTCCCGTACGCCTAGCATTGCCATCCGCGCCAGGTGTTTGCTCATCGTGGCACGATACGTCGGCTGTCCGTCGAAGGGGCCAACACTGGCACCCCAGAGGACCACCGGGATGCCCAAGTCCATGGCAGCCTTGTCGACCCCGGCGATAAGCGCCGGGAATCCGTAGTCAAGGCTGTAGTTGTCTCCCCCCACGGCAAGAACGCAATCGACGCTCTGCAGCTGCCGTTTGAGCGAACTTGGCACCGGGAAGGGCCAGACTCCTCGCTTGAGTATACTGGTGGGATCCCAACGTTGTAGTTTGGTCCAGTACTTAGCAAACGACGGGCCATAGAATTGAACGAACTCCACGCCGTGGTCGGCCGCATCGGGCCACTGCCGCGCATCGGTAGAGATGTCGCTCGTTGGAACAAGGACCTCGGCCCCTGTTTGGTTTAGCCGAAGAAGTCTAGCAGTCGATCGGACAATGGCTTCACAGCCGCGGTTCTCGAAGGTTCGGTGACCGCTAAGGAAGTATCTGGGCACTTGAATTCCCCTTCCGCAAGACCGTTCGAATGCTCCTCCGTACCTCCAATTCGAGCCTGCGAGCGCGGTGTATCCACAGTCTAGCTCTCAGAGGAAGTCCAATCCAGTAGATCAAGAAGTGGAAGATGATGAGCGGTCGTTCGCGGACAGAGGGCCAGAGGCTCTTGCTAGAATCCCGAAGCGCATTGGACGACCAGATAAGGATCCTGTCTGATAGACTCAGCTCTGTTGAAGACTCGGTTCTCTTGACCTGAACCCTCTCATTGTGAAGATTCGCATACCGCAGTCGAAGTCCTATGGTCTTGCGCTTCTTCGTAATCACGCCTGATTGGCTGTTGATCACGTCTGCTAGTTCGATAGGATCCAGTTGGTATTCACCACTCTCAATCCGCTGGGCAAGAGCTCTTTCGATCTCCGGGTGTCGTACCAAACACAAGGAATGGCCTTTGGGATCGGAGGCATACTTAGGAAGCCAAGCGTCCATGAAGCAAATGTCCGCCACCTCCGCGAATATATCATCGCAGAAGTCGCAAGCTCTCATGCCGAAGAGCCCAGATGTCCACGCCCAGGATATGCGCCGGTCAAAGGGTACAACTCTCCCGGGCCCTCGCCTTTGTCCCGTTGCCCGGAAAGCGTATCTGTCTGCTCTTGTCCCAGACTTCAGCCTGTACTCGGCACCTACTAGCTCCGACGGCAGGACACCGGAAATGCGTGCGAGATACTCAGTGTAGTATCGGTTGGGCATGTGTCCGCACGCAACTCCAATAAGAAACGCGATTCGCTCGCGGAGTCTCGGCACAATCTGCATCGCCCTGCTGACGCCCTTAAGTGCACACGGGAGCCCAACCACTGCGGATCTTCGTGGAGGCCCATGCAGGATCTCCCGAATCACATCAGCAAGGTCGGCCGGGTAGTATCTTGTTCCTGCAGCCCTTGTAAGGTTTTCGACCTCGCTGACTGCCTCGTACACGCAGATTCGCCCATCGCTGGCTTGAGACGTCGCGCATGCAATCAGGTCGACTTCCTGGTCAGACAGAAGTGCTTGACAAAGCGCTGTGCATAGTCCCCCAGAAGCAGACTGCTCTCGTCGTTCGGAATCCGTTGTGTAGCCTACGAAGCTGGACCTGTAGTACCCCACTAGCTCATGCCAATCGATCATTGGCAAGTCAGCAAATCGGTGGTCGCCAATCGTTGACTCATCTGGGCCCTGGTTCGAGAAAGGACATACAGCCAGACAGAGACAACACCCTTCAAGGCACTCACTGCCTTCCACAGCCGCCGCGACACGGTCACCATTGCGAGCCCACACCATTCTGAGTGCATTGCCCGGACAGGTCGCTACACACACGCCACAGCCACAGCAAAGGTCAGCTGCAACCACCTCCGTGATCACCGTTCGTTTGTTGTGCATCAGCCACTGCACCAATCCGCCTTAGGCGTTTGACCTGCCCCATGATCAGAATCGTTCCGACGACGGCTCCCGCACCAAGGAGCAACAATTGTAGAAGAGGATCTGGCTTTGCTGCAAGGATTGCCACACCGCATGCAAAGATAGTGGCAAACAAGAGTAGTGGACGTTCTGGCATCAACTCGCGTAGCCGCCTCCCATCGAAGACATGTGAATGTACCCTCTGCATATATAGTAGCATGAGTGTGAGCTCCGTGGCAACGGTCGCAGCGGCCGCACCAACAATCCCAAGTCTTGGGATAAGTAGTAGGTTCAGACACACATTCACAGATGCGGCAATGCCCTGATACGCAACTTTCGATGGCATATTGTTGCCGGTGTACAGCAAACTGCCTAATGCAGTTGCATAGAATCGAATTGGTATGTTCAGACTGAGGACCACAAGGGCATATCCCGTGCGTACAAAGCCTGATCCAAAAAGAGCCGGAACCACTCTATCGGAGACTGAAGCCGTGACAGCCATGAGAGGAATCGCCAATGCGAATACAGCGTTCATTGTGCTATGAAAGATCCTCCACAAGCGTGTTTTGTCGTGTACCGCCCACCGATGGATGTGAGGCATCAGGAACTTCTGGTACCCAACTGTGGGCAGCATGTAGATGACAATCATGACTTGGGCAGCAATGCTGTAAACGCCAGCATCGGAGCTCGACAAGAGGATTCCCAAGAGAGAGATGTCTATCTGGAAGTACACCAGGTAGAAGAGTGCCGATAGGGCAAAAGGCCAACTACCACGAATGACACGCGCTACCGTTGGCACATGCTCGTTCGTCGAGGATGAGACAGACTCTAACGGTTCCACGTGTCCTACCAGCTCCATCCTGCCCATAACTGCGCGCTTGAGCGCAGGGAGGAACAGCGAAGCTCCAGCAAGAGCACTGACTGTGAAACCAATGGAGGCATGCTGATACCCACCGCCCCCAAGGAGAATGCCCAATGCTACGCACATCCGGCAGATGTACGGAGTTAGCTGAATCCCAGCCAGTTTTCTGTACTTGCCTTCCAGTTGGAGCACCGCGCCACCCAAGCTGGCCGATGCTTGTCCGATAACCAACCCCATCAGAAGCAGCATCGACACTGCCACCGGTCCTGCAAATGCACCACTCCAGGCCCACAACGCAATTCCAAGAAACGCCAAGCCGACCGACAAACCGCAGGCAAGAAAGGACGGTCGGACCCATCGATGCCCGCCCCATCCTTCCTCACCGAAGATCCGAAGCCAGAAAGGTCCGATTCCAAAACCGGAAACAGTCGCAACAAGCCCTACGGACGCTACCGCGGTAGCCAGGACTCCGTAACCTTCCTGATGCAGGGACCTCGTTAACAGGATCTGTGATAAGAATGTGACTAATGCAATCGATAGCTGGGCCGCCCAGAGGATTCCTACATCGAAAGCAACTCTCCTGTGCCGTGTTCGTGTGTCAGAAACGCGTCGTGGCATTGCACGAATCTTACAGGAAAGCCAGAGATCAAGTCATCACGCAGCTAGAGGCTCTCTCCCTCTTCAGCAGAAAGCTCAGCGGGCACGCGCGTGACAGAACGACTCGCCGAGCCGAAGCTACGCCCTTCGGCTCCTCGTCTAGCACTCGCGATTCACCGGACGCAAGCAGCTCAGTGAGTGAGCAAAGGCCGTCTCATCACCCAGGCAGGTCCAGCAATTCCAGCGACGCTGGATGCCATCTTCCATCTTGCTCGGATCCAAGCTCTATACTGAAGTTCCTGGGCCTCAAATGGCGGAAGTTCTGTTGGGTTAGGGAATAGCTCAGGAATCACAGCGCAGTGTTCTGTCTACACCGTGATCGCGTCAATCAGATCCAACGCCCGCTGCTGCTCGACGTTGGGGATCGTCGTCATCGTGAAACAACGCTCGCTGGGTTGTGCTTCCTTGCGACGACAGATATCCCTGACGATGGTGCTCAGGCTCTCCAACAACGTCTGGAAGCTGTGGATTGGGCTGCCGTTCTCCAGCTTCTTGCTGTGTACCTTCGCCACTGCCTTAGCCGACCGCTTCGCCGGCGCGACCGGATCACGGGTCTTCTTGGCCTGTTGATCCTCATCGCTGAACAATAGCGCGCGCCAGGCTTCCTTCATGTGCCACTCCACGTAGAAGGCGAGCATGCACAGGAAGATGTGC
>Ga0180433_10005121_pt1 | contig 17929 bp, 15 predicted proteins | sample SS_ome_8_FD_132980 | JGI IMG/M metagenome (GOLD analysis project Ga0180433, IMG submission 132980) | Hypersaline lake sediment archaeal communities from the Salton Sea, California, USA - SS_1_D_1 metaG | ecosystem: Environmental > Aquatic > Non-marine Saline and Alkaline > Hypersaline >... | reverse complement strand
TCGATGCTGAGGAAAAAGACAGATCGGGCACCTATGTTCAAAAAGATACGACGGTGATCCACGCCCATTCCCAGCAGGAAGGGCTGGAGGTGATGCCCATCAAGCAAGCCTTAGGCCAATATGACTGGCTAGAGGATTACTACTGGAAATTGGTGGCCGTGGACACGGACAAATATACAGCCAGAGCCCAGCTTGACTTGCATGACGGGTATGTCATCAGGGCGCTGCCCGGAAGTCACGTGGTCTACCCGGTTCAGGCGTGTTTGTACCTGGAAAAGGAGGGCTTGAGCCAGAATGTCCACAATATTATTATTGCCGAGGAAGGATCGGAACTTCATATCATTACCGGTTGTGCCACGGCTGCGCATTTGCGACGAGGTCTCCACGTGGGCATCTCCGAGTTTTACGTTAAGAAGGACGCCAAGCTTAGCTTCACCATGATTCACCACTGGGCTGAAGAGATGATGGTGCGGCCACGGTCGGTGGGACAGGTTGAAGAGGGCGGCCTGTTTCTGAACAATTACATTTGTATGAAGCCGGTAAAGTCCCTCCAGATGTATCCTACCACCCACCTGGTTGGCAAAGGGGCGGTGGCACGGTTTTATAGCCTCCTTGTGGGGAGTCCTGGATCTGAAATGGACGTGGGGGGCCGCATTTTCTTAAAAGAACCCGACACCCGGGCCGAGATTGTGGCCCGCACGATCAGTAATGGGGGAGACATTATTGCCCGCGGCGATCTGGTGGGCGAGGTGCCCGGCGTGAAGGCCCATCTGGAGTGCCGGGGTCTCATTCTCAATGGCGGCTCGATTCACGCCATACCCGAGCTTAACGGCAAGGCAGAGGGGGTGGAGATGTCTCACGAAGCAGCTGTGGGCAAGATCGCTCAAGATGAGATTCTTTACCTCATGTCTCGCGGGCTGAGTGAAGATGACGCCACAGCGACCATTGTTAGGGGCTTTCTGAGCGTTGATATTCCGGGCCTTCCGCCCGAGCTCAAGGCACAGATTGATCGGGCTGTGGAGCAGAGTGATCAAGACATGATGTAGCCCTGTCCCCAAAGGGTGGGGTCTTCGGGGAGCAGGAAGGAGACGATATGAAACGTTTTGAATATGATATTACTCAACATTTGGCCGATGCGTTTGACAAAGTGGTCTATTTTTGTTCGGAAACGGGCGAGTGCAGCCTCGATGAGGTCTCAAAGGATCAAACGAGGGTCCTGGCTGATATCTTGAACCAGCGGGGCAGCGAGGGTTGGGAGCTTGTCCAGGTCGCCTTTGGCGAAGATGGGGTGATGGCCTTTTGGAAACGGAAAGTCAAGGAGAAGGAGAAATAGCCTTCTTAATGGCCCGGCGTCACGTGTCAGGCTTACAAGATCTTAGATCCTGGCCTAAGGAAGACGGGTCCTCCCTCTAGGCTTTCTTTAAGGCGCGCACCTTCAAGGAAAGCTCCTCCAGTTGATCGGGTACCGCCTCACACGGGGCCCCCGTCAGCAGGCAGGTGGCCTTTTGAGTCTTTGGGAAGGCGATGACATCCCGAATAGAGGCCGCCTTGGCCATGAGCATGACCAGCCTGTCAAAGCCCAGGGCGATGCCCCCGTGGGGCGGTGCGCCAAAGTCAAGGGCTTCCAGCATGAAACCAAACTTTTCCTCATAGGTTTCGGCATCCATGCCCAGCGACTCAAAGACGCGCTTCTGCACATCAGACTGATGGTTGCGGATGCTTCCCCCGCCAATCTCAGAGCCGTTTAAGACGAGATCATAGGCCCGGGATCGCACAGAAAGGGGGTCTTCCATGAGACGTTCCATGTGTTGCTCCAAGGGGGCTGTGAAAGGATGGTGGATAGCCAAGTACCGCTTTTGATCTTCATCGTATTCCATGAGGGGAAACTCGGTGACCCACAGAAAGTCGGTTTGGTCGTCATCCACCAGGCCGAGCTGGTGACCGAGGTGATTTCGGAGGTGTCCCAGGGCTTCATTGACTACCTTGGCTTGATCGGCAACAAAGAAGACAAGGTCCCCAGATTCCATGTCCAGCCTTTGGCGTAGCGATTCCTTTTCCTGGTCAGAGAAAAACTTGGCAATGGGGGATTGCCAGGCATCTGGACGGACTTTGATCCAGGCCAGGCCCTTGGCCTTGTAAATAGCGACAAATGCTGCAAGGTCATCGATCTCCTTGCGGGAAAGATCCATACATCCCTTGGCGTTGATGGCCTTGACCAGGCCGCCTTTCCTCACCACATCTGCAAAAGCCTTAAATTCGGCATGGGCAACAATGTCAGATATATCCTTCAATTCCAGGCCGAATCGACAGTCGGGCTTGTCCAGGCCGAATCGGCCGGTGGCCTCCTCATAGGTCAGGCGTTTGAAGGGGCGCTGAAGTTCTGCGCCAAGGACGTCTTGAAACACAGCGGCCATCATCTCCTCGGTGATGCCCATGACATCGTCTTCGCCGACAAAGGACATCTCCACATCGATTTGGGTGAATTCCGGCTGTCGGTCTGCCCGAAGGTCTTCATCTCTGAAGCACCGAACGATCTGGTAGTATCTGTCAAACCCACCCAGCATGAGTAGTTGCTTGAAGATCTGGGGGGATTGGGGAAGGGCATAGAATTGTCCTGGATTCACCCGGCTGGGGACCAGGTAGTCCCTTGCCCCTTCCGGGGTACTCTTGGTCAAAAATGGCGTTTCAATGTCGATAAATCCCAATCCGTTCAGATAGGCACGTATGCTCGTAGCCGCCCGGTGGCGCAGCATGAGGTTGTTTTGCACTTGGGGTCGGCGCATATCCAGGTATCGGTGTTCGAGCCTTATATTTTCCGACGCTTGTGTATCGTCCTCCAGGACAAAGGGCGGCGTTTGGGAGTGATTCAGGATCCTCAACTCTGAGACCATTACATCAATCTCACCGGTCTTTAAGTCGGCGTTGATCATCCCTTCAGGTCTGAGCACCACCTTGCCCCGAACCGCCAACACATATTCGGTGCGGATGATATGGGCCTTTTCGTGAACTGTCTTGTTGTATTCCGGGTTAAAGACGACCTGGGTCAGCCCTTCGCGGTCACGCAAATCTACAAAGATCACGCCGCCATGGTCTCGGCGGCGTTGGACCCATCCCATGAGCACGACCTCTTGGCCAACATCCTTGGCCGTTAACGCCGAACAGTGGTGGGTCCGTTTCATGTTTCCCATGGAATCAAGCAAAACCGGCTCCTTTCCAATCCTTAGGTCTGCTACATGTGAAGGCTACGCAATCTTCATCTTGTTGATAACACACGACACAAGGTCGTCCATGGGTATGCGCTCCTGGGACTTGGTCTTCATGTCCCTGATTACGGCGGCCTCCTCCTCGAGTTCCTGATCTCCCACAATCAGGACATAAGATGCCCCAAGTTTGTCAGCCCGCCGCATTTGAGCCTTAAGGCTTCGATCTTGAAGATCCATCTCGGTGCGAACCTTGTGCAATCTAAGAGACTGGAGCCACTCAAAGGCCTTGGTCTGGGCCGTGGGCCCCAGAGCCGCAATAAAAAGCTGGGGTCGCTTTTCAAAACGGGCTGCACGGTCGGCCAGAAGCGTCATGAGTCGATCAACACCGATGGCAAAGCCGACACCCGGTTGATCCGGGCCGCCTAATGCCTTGACGAGGCCATCATAGCGTCCGCCCCCTGCAACGGCATCTTGGGCCCCTAAAGACTGGGCAAGGACTTCAAAGGTCGTTCGCGTGTAATAGTCCAATCCCCTCACAAGGCGGTGGTTTGTGTGACACGGGATGTGAAACCCTTCCAGGGCCCGTAGGACGGTGTCAAAATGGTTTCGGCACGCCTCACAAATGTGGTCTAAAATGGACGGCGCCTCAGAGACGGTCTCTTTGCAAGTCGCCACCTTGCAGTCGAATATGCGCAGCGGGTTTTTATCCCGCCGCCTGAGGCAGTCCGAGCACAGCTGGCCGGCGTGGCCTTTCAAGAACGATGTCAGGGCCTCTTTAAACTGGGAGCGGCATCCGGGGCAGCCCAGGGAGTTGACGTGAAGCACAAGGTCTGGAAGCTCGAGGCGCTGAAAAAAAGTCATCAACAGAAGAATCAGTTCCGAATCCGCCCTGGGGTCGTGGAGCCCAAAGGCCTCGGCGTTGATTTGGTGAAACTGCCGGTAGCGACCTTTCTGGGGCCGCTCCCTGCGGAACATGGGTCCCATGGTGTAGAGTTTCCACACAGGGTCTTTCCCATACAACTTGTGTTCGATGTAGGCCCTCACCACGGAGGCCGTGGCCTCCGGTCGCAGGGTGAGGGAGGCGCCGCTGCGATCAATGAAGGTGTACATCTCCTTTTCTACAATATCCGTATTGGCCCCAATGCTCCGGGCAAAAAGCTCGGTCTGCTCCAGAACTGGGACCCTGAGTTCAGCAAACCCGAAGTTGCAGAAAAGCTCACGCACGACCCCCTCAACGTATTGCCACAGCCCTGCTTCTTCTGGGAGAATGTCCTTGAATCCCTTAACCAGACTGATCATGTTGGCGATGCCTTTTAGAACTCGTACACCTGTGACCTTTGTGAAATCTAATTATTTAACCCACGCAAAACCTGGAAGTCAACGCAATAATGCCGAAGGCGCCGGGAGAACCGATCGACTCAGGGAGAGCTTTGAAGGACTCATGGGAAGAACCATCGCGAGCTTGTTGGGGTTCTCATCTGGGCCCGACCCCGTCGGGATTTGAGGCCCTTGGGCTGGGTTCTTAGGACTTAGTGAGCCAGTCCCCACTTTGTCGGGATCAAAAGGCCCATACGAACGAGTGAGAAGGGGGGATGATAAGACCTTTACTGCCCCTCGATCCTTTCCAGGAACTCACGAGCTGGTCTGTGGCTTGGATGGGTCTTGAGAAGCTTCCGCAGCTGCGCCGCAGCCTTTATCAAATAACCCCTGTCGGCGTAAAGCATAGCGAGATACAACCTGGCATCCGGGTGCGCGGGATCAATGCTGATTGTTTCTAAGAATTCCTCTTCAGCCAGTCTATCATCGGCGTTTCCTTGGTAGGCGAGGGCTAGACCGAAGTGATTATCTGCGCTGTCTGGCTCAATTTCAAGAGCCTTTTTGAACGCACGAATAGACTTTTTGGGCTGATTTAACTCGCCGTAGGCCATGCCCATGTTAAAAAAAATACGCTCCCCGAAAAACCCGAGCTCGACTGCCCTCTCATAATAAGATACCTCCTTTAAGTGATTACCTGTCTGGCCGTATGCATAGCCAAGGTGGTACAAGGCAAGTCCATTTTCGGGCTCCTTCTCCAGAAACCGTTGATGAAGATGGATGCCGGCTTCGTAATCCTGCCCCCTCATGGCATCGTCTGCCACTTCATCGCAGATCCACGTTCTATCCAAGTGGGGGTTTTCCCCAGTGCTGGTTTTCGAACACCCCGCTGACAAGAGGTGGCCGGCCAGGCAGAATCCGACGGTTGCCACCCCGATGAATCTCAGAAGCCCTTTAATTTCAGGCATTTTACTTAACAATACCATGTTTCTTTAGATTGGCCTTTATATAGCCCCAGTGCAATACCATGTGTACGATGATGACGATCATGAAAAGCAATGCAGCCCATTCATGGACCTCAACCAGGAGATGTCTGAGGGACCGCCCAAGACCTCTTCTCGGTCCGTCTCCCGTGGGCAATATGAGCCAGTTTATGAGGCCGGTGAGACCCAACAAGCTGAAGAGAATAAACGAAATGACGTTGACTATCCAAAGCCTAAAGGTTTTCGTGTTTGTCATCTACTTTCCTCCTGGAAATAGTAACATCCAAAAGCCCAGCAGGACGAAAAGCCCGCCGGCACCCAACTTGATATAATTGGATGGGACCAGCCTACTCACCATCGATCCAAGAACAACAGCGAGCAAGGAGGTCAACACAAGGGCCCCAGCCGACCCAAGGAATACAGCCACCGGCGATTTGCTGTTTGAAGCAAAGGCAAGGGTGGCCAACTGCGTCTTGTCGCCTAACTCGGCCAAGAAGATCATCCCAAACGTCGTAGCCAGCACCTTCCAATCCATGTGTCACGCCTCCATATTGAACCCAGTGTCGTGTCCCAGAAGTACCTTGCATTATTCGGACACGGTCCAAAGCCTTTTTGTGAGCGACATTGAGCATTTTGGGAGCCAGACGGATTCTGAACGGCGCGTGAAGAATCACAGACTGTCTGAGGGCCTAAAGGCCCGAGTTTCTGTGATTTAGCGCTGTTCGGCAGGCGTCCCCAAAATGGTCACGGAGTGACGCAAATGACTTTGGACGACGGCCACTGTATGATTGGCACTTCTTCAACTTATTTCAGGGGCACAAACAACACTAGATGAATAGTTGGTATAGCCTCCTTGACTGGGGTCTTCTTCAGGGCTTAATATGAAAGCGATAGACCGGTTCCACACATTTCCGACACGTCCCCCGGCATGGATTCATTGACAGAAGCCTACTTCATTGATAGGAAATGTGACAGTCGTGTTGTGGTTTGTCAACCTGAATCCCAAGGCGGTGCCATGAACTTGAGACCGAAGCCCTGTTTCTTCTCACAGAGAGGCAGGGTTTTTTGTTCACGGAGGTGGTCGTCGTGGAAACAAGCCGAGATCCGTCCAATACGAAAGAAATAGAAGCGCTTCTTGGTCAGTTGAACTGTCCAAAGGCAGTCAGATGCTATCAGTTCAGAGACGAGAAATTTGCTGAACCAAAACAGCTTGGTGGTAGGGGTTGGCGGTTAGAGTGTTTGGAGGTCAACCCCCTTCAATGCGCCATGGCAGAATTCTCTGCAACGGCTGCTTCGTATGTCTGTACATGTGCCGTTCGCACTTACGTCGTTGGCAAGGTAGATGCTGGGAAACCAGCCTAGTGCCCGTCCTCAAAGCCCTGTGAGCCCTATCATGGACCAGGATCATAAGAAACAAATAGAAAAAATCATCGGTCAAATTCAATGCCCAAAGGGTTTTCAGTGCTTTGAGTCTGGCTTGGAGACATTGTGTAAGGCTAAGGCTATTGGAGAAGAACCATTAAAGCTGGTGTGCCTGGAAAAGAAACCACTGAAGTGCAAGTTTCTGAGTGTCAAAAAGGGATTTATCTGTGAATGCCCCCTTCGTATCTATATCGCCAAGCACCTGAACAAGTGACCCTTGGCTTTGCGCTCTATGACCCAAATCCGGCGATGCCCCAATCTGAATATCAAGACCCCGTTGGGTTCCTTTGACGGGCCTGGAGACAACTGACAGCATTAGATTGTTATCAACGATCGGCAGCCAGTTATTCTCGCACTCCTTCTTCCTTCAGTTCCCCCTTGTGCTTGGTCCCACAAAAAGGGCACACAATATCGATCTCCTTTTCATTGCCTATGAATTTTTCACGCAACTTTTCTGGACCCAGAAAACTGACATCACCACAAGCACATGCCGGACACTCAGCCTTGACTTCATACCTTTTCTTAGACATTTTTCCCTCCTATAACAAGAAGTTGTATGCGGTTGCGATTCTCTCCGTCCCTCGCTCAGGGGCACTTTGCTCCCTCTTTACGATGTTGTTCCCATTGGCTCCTTTCATCATCGCTTTTTTCGGTTTCGCTGAATGATATCGGCCAACGTCGTCGAATCCAGGATTTTGTTGATGGCCGTCTGTATCTCGTTCCAAATCTCATAGGTGACACACTCTTTGGCCCGAGCGCATAGTCCATTATCGTCCAGACAGTCCACCACAGAGGAGGATCCTTCCAGGGCCTCGAGAATATGACGCAGCAAGATATCTTGGGGTCTTTTTGCCAGGATATATCCGCCATGTGCCCCCCGGCTGCTTCTTATGAGTCCCGAACCCTTCAACAGGGCAACAATCTGCTCCATGTATTTCACGGAAATGCCTTGTCTTTCGGCAAGCCCCCTTAACGACACGGGGCCCTTGCCGTAGTTCTGCCCAATATCTACCAGGGCCCTTGTGCCATATCGTCCTTTTGTGGATATCTTCACTCTCTATGTCCCTTTCCTTTTAGTAATGATAATCAGTTAAAGTTTAAGGTTCTTCCCCAGATCAGTTGATGCAAGGGGTTCGAGGATTCAAGGCGTCAAGAGGTCGAGTGTTTTTCTTTTTCGTCACGTTGTAGGTTTGATCTTCCAGGGATTTGGCAAGAGCCCTTCAATCCTGATATCTGTCTTGGAGATCATCCGAATTTAAGAAATCACAACCTGTGCAAGAAAATGGGTTGACAATACCGTAATTTTTTCCTAGTATTCCTCTGGGAATTCTATGATAATTCCTGGGCCATGTCAATATATGAATTGAAAACCCAAAAAAAGGAGGATGTGATGGAACAAGCCGTTGATATCAAACAAGAAGCCATCAAGGTGGACAAGACCAAGCGAACCATACCTGTCTCTCCTGAGCTGGCGGACAATTGCTTTACCTGTGGGACTTGTGCCAGCGGCTGCCCTGCCACCGGGTTGGTTCCTGGCTGGGATCCCAGGAGGGCCATACGGGCCATCGCCCTGGGCCTGGAGCAGGAAGTCATCGATTCCAAGTGGCCTTGGGTTTGTACCCTTTGCGGTCGTTGCCAGTTCATGTGCCCTCAAGCCATTCAGCTCTTGAAGACATTTCGCGCGGCCCGGATGAAGCGGGAGCGGGATAAGGTGCCGGGGCCTCTGCACAAAGGGACCATCATGAACCTTGAGAGAGGCAACAACCTCGGTATCCCACGGGATGACTTCCTCTTTCTCCTGGGAGAGCTCGGGGTGGAAATGGAAGAAGATGAGAAGCAGCCCTGCCCTGGATTCTATGTGCCGGTGGACAAAGAAGGGGCCAACTTGATCGTCACGGCCAATTCCAAGGAGCCCTTTGCCGAGCCGGATGACATGAAGTTCTGGTGGCGTATCTTTTATGCGGCCAGGGAGGACTGGACGATTTCCTCCACAAACTGGGAAGGCGTTAACTGGGGTCTTTTTTCCGGAGATGATGAAAATATGAAGATTCAGGTCGCACGCGTCCTGGAAAATGCCCGCAGGCTAAAGGTCAATACGATCCTATATCCAGAATGAGGCCACGCCTACTTTGCGACCCGGTTCGGGTTAACGACTTGGTTTCCTGAGGCTTTCGAAGAATTTAAAATCGTGAGCGTTTTTGAGCTCCTAAAGGAGTATATTGAGACCGGTAGAATCAAGCTGGACAAGTCCAGGCATCCTCAGCTAACCACCGTGCATGATCCGTGCAACTATGTGAGAAAGTCCCTCATGTCCTTTGGCGATCACCATGGTGAGACGGCACGATGGATCGTTTCGCAGTGCTGTGAAAACATGTCCGAGATGTGTGACAGCGCGCTGAACAATCTGTGCTGTGGCGCAGGCGGTGGTGCATGGGCCATGCCGTATACCGAGGAGCGTCTCGCCTACGGCAAGATGAAAGCAGATCAAATCAAGAAGAGCGGCGCGGAGTTAGTCGTTGCGCCGTGCCACAATTGCCGCGACCAGATTATGAAGGCCCTTCCCAAGGAATTTGATATGGGCAATTACCACGAAACCATGTACATCTGGGAATTGGTTGCCGAATCCTTGATCTATGAGCCTTGGAACCAGGAAGAGATAGACAAGGCCCATGCTGAACGGGACGCCCAGTTTGAAAGGGACGGCGTGGAATTAGAAGAAGAGGAATGGGATTAGACGAGAGCTGAGAAGCCTATTTTGGTGCTCTTTAAATCGGCTCAAAGCCTCCATGGGCACCAGGCTTTTCTAAGTCTCTCATGTCCAAGACCTTTTGGCCCCATTCAACGAGGTGTCGGTATGGCCCGTGGAATCCCTCCTCGCCCTCAAATTCGCCCGTGCCCGGATCGATAGCCACGAATGACAGGCGGGCGTGTCTGGCGGCCGCCAGATCCCCTTTTCCGTCACCAAAGAAAAGCGCTTGGTCAGGGTCAAACTGAAACTCGTCCAGAAGTCGGGCCAGGGATTCGGATTTCGGCCAGTCCCCACCGCCACGCAACACGTCTAAAAAAGACAAGAGGTCCTGGGCTGCCAGGATCTCCCTGAGCTCACCCAGGGGCGTGTTTGAAAGGGCGGCGCGCCTTATATCGCGTTTGCCCACCTCGGCGAGGACTTCTTTGGCCCCAGGTAGCAGCGGGGCCTGGCACATGGACCTGTGAGCGAGTCTCTGGAAGGTCTCCCAACGACGGTGGAATTCCCCTGCCTTAAAGGGGCCTTTGATGATCTTCTCCTGAATGATGCGTATCTTGCTGCCGCGGTCAATGCCAGTGAGTGTCAGATATAACTCGGCAATGCGCTCCTGTAAGGCCGCCTCGTCGGTAAAGGCCTCAGCCATGGCCCGGGCATTGGCTCGATTGGAGTCGATCAACACCCCGTTTACATCAAATATGCAAACTTGGATTTGAGATAAAGCCATGGTTGCCTAAGATCCGCGAAAGTCTTGCAGGAGAATGGGTATCCAGGTGTGAAGTTGGGGTCGCCGGTCGTTCAGTGCACACGGCACTGTCTTTACTTGGATCAGGCAGGAGCCGTGCACCTGGTGGGGTTCGCGCGCCTTTTTTGCGAATCTGATTCCAGATGGCATTTTTTGTATTTTTTTCCGCTTCCACACCAACACAAGTCGTTTCGACCTAGGTTGGATATTTCCTTTGGTTGACTGTGCAAGCCTAATAGCTTTCTGAAAAAACTCACGAGAACTCCTTTCAACATCCAAAATAAGATGCAAAAACCAGGCCCTGTCTGGGTTTGGTTTAGAGAGCGAGACGAGGTTGTGCAAGCTCTTAATCTATTGTCTACCACAGGCCAGCGGAGGCATAGGAATTCACAAAATGGGGCTCATGTCAAGGATAAGGCGTCACCCTCATGAAATCCTAACACAAGTTCTGGCAAAGCCATTTCTGCAATTGCTCCCTTCTTTTGTCGGTTTTTTTGTGTTCCCAAAGGGTGACTGACATGTTATGGAAACGATGTTCGACAATGGAATAAGTGGTGTATAGAATCATACTGATGATAGATAGGAGGATATCATGAGAAGCCTTTTGCTTTTGGTTGCAGCGATCACCCTTTTTCTATCTTCATGTCAGCAAGCGTCGCAACAGAACGCGAAACCTGCTGAAAAGAAGGAAATCACAAAAGCAGACCTTAAGACAGAAGATGACAACATAAGTTACAGTCTTGGTTTTTCAATGGGTTCACGTTTTGTGAGGGATGGACTAGGCATCGATCTTGATATTTTTCAAGAAGGGATGAAAGACGGTTTTACAGGCAGCAAGCAGCTTCTTAACGAAGAAGAAATGCAAAAGACCATGATGGATTTGCAGCAGAAAATGATGGCAAAAAGACAGACAGAACGCATGAAAGAAATGGAAGAGAGAAAAAACCAGGGAGAAGCAAACAAAGAAAAAGGGGAAACATTCCTTGAAGCCAACAAGGCCAAAGAAGGGGTGACAGCCCTCGAGAGTGGCCTCCAATATAAGATCCTCAAGAAAGGCACGGGCCCTTCTCCAAAAGCAACAGACACGGTGAAATGCCACTACAGAGGAACCACCATTGACGGAAAAGAATTTGACAGTTCATACAAGCGCGGTGAGCCTGCCACATTTGCTCTCAACAGGGTAATCAAAGGCTGGACAGAAGGGCTCCAGCTCATGAAAGAAGGGGGGAAATGGGAATTTTATATCCCTTCAGAAATGGCCTATGGCGAAAGGGGCTCGGGGCCCCATATCGGACCGAATGAGGTCCTCATTTTTGAGGTTGAACTCCTTGGCATAGAAAAACCGGAGACAGAAAAGACCCAGGAAAAAGAATAAATCCGTCTGATCTCATTTTGTGCAGGGGGCTTAGTGAGGGCAGGGCCAGACAAATATGCCCTTGATCTCTCTATCCCCCTGTTTCAGACCGCCCCAGTTTCATCAAAGCGCCCTGCCGTGAGGCAATTTCTGCACGAACGTTCCTCTTGTTGTTCTATTAGTTGTTAAGGGTATTTTGGGCTAAAATCAGGCGACTCTCCTGCGCTCGCTGCACTGGCTCGAGCACACGATGGGCACAGAGAAGAGGGAAAAGGGCAGACAAGAGGAAAGCTTTAATCCTTGATCGTTCAACCTTGGTCCCTTTACTTACGCCAGAACTCGGGCACAAACAGGATGAGGACGGTGTAGATCTCCAGTCGTCCCAAGAGCATGCAAAGGATGAGCAGCCATTTACCCAGCACGGGGATGTGGGCATAGTTGTCCGTAGGGCCCACCAGCCCCAGGCCTGGTCCGATGTTTCCGATGGAGGCGGCCACGGCTGCAAATGAGGTGACCACATCCACTCCCATGGCGGCCAGGAGAAAGGAGCACAGGATGAAAAGCCCCAGGTAGAGCATGAAATAGCCCCATATGCTGTGAAGGACTTCATCCGACACTGGGCGCCCCCCCAGTTTGACCTGGGTGACCGCGCGAGGGTGAATCAGAGAAAAGAGCTGTTTATAGGAATGTTTCAACAAGAGCATGATGCGCAGACATTTCATGCCGCCGCCCGTGGAACCGGCCGAGGCCCCGAGAAACATGCAGAAGAGCAGGATATTTTGAGATAGCGGTGGCCACGTTTCATAGTCGGCCGTGACGTATCCGGTGGTCGTAATAATGGAGGTCACCTGAAAGGCCCCGAAACGCAGGGCCTGGGAAAAGGTTTCGTACACCCAGTGATAGACATTGAAAGTGACGACAAGGACAAAGATGGCCACGATGCCGATAAAGAATCGAAACTCCGGGTTACGCCAGAAGGCCAGGGAATCTCCCTTCAGAAACTGATAATGGAGGGAAAAGTTGATGCCCGCAAAGAGCATGAAGACGATGACAACCGTATCCACGTAAGGACTCTGGAAGGCTTCAACGGAAGCGTTTCGTGTGGAGAATCCCCCGGTAGCCATGGTGCCAAAGGTATGGCAGAGGGCTTCAAAGAGGTCCATGCCGCCCAGCATTAGCAACACGGTCTCGGCGGCTGAGAAGAGCACATAGACCTTCCACAGGACCACGGCGGTATCTTTGATGCGGGGCTTTAGTTTGTCCGGGACCGGACCGGGAACCTCCGCCTTATAAAGCTGCATCCCGCCGATGCCCAGAAGGGGCAAGATGGCCAGGGAAAGGACGATGATCCCCATGCCGCCCAGCCAGTGGGTCAGACTCCTCCAGAAGAGCAACCCACGGGGGACCACCTCGATCTGGGTCAGGACCGAGGCGCCCGTGGTGGTGAAACCTGACACAGATTCAAAAAAGCAATCAGCAAAGGTATGGAATGTCCCACCCCAGTAATAGGGCAGAGCCCCTAAGGCGCCCGCAGCGGTCCACCCGATGGCCACCACGCCCATGCCTTCACGATGGCTCATGGTCTCGGTTTTCGTCCTTTTAAAAAGGAGATAGAGGACCAGGCCGGTTCCAAGGGTTGCGGCCATGGATTTCAAGAGGGGGACCACGCTTTCATCGTGATAATAGAGGCCGAAAAGGAGGGGAAAGACCATGGTCAGGGCGAGAAAGAAGAGCAAGACCCCCACGACGTGGAGTGTATAGCGGACCTGCATCTAGAAATACTCCAGCTTGACCGTGAGCGCCTTTTCAACCTGTGGAATCGCCTGCCGGGTGGAAAGGATGATGATGCGATCCTCCGGCTCGATGACGCTCTCCCCCGTGGGGATGATCACCTCATCGCCGCGGATGATGGTGACCACCAGCGCCCCCTTGGGGAAAGAGATATTTCGAAGGGGCTTCCCCACCACATCAGAGGTTTCCAGCGCCACCGCCTCCAGGACCTCGGCTTCTTCCCCTTTAAGGGCCATGGCCGACAGCACCTTGCCCCGGCGAACATGCTGCAATATGGTGTTGATGGCGGCGAGCCGGGAGCTAACGATGTGGTCAAGACCGATGGCAGAAACCAGAGGGAAGTAGCTGAACTTGCTGATCCGGGTCACCGTTTTTTGTGCCCCGAGCCGCTGGGCCAGCAGAGAGGTAAGGATATTCGTTTCTTCGTCTCCCGTCAGGGTGGCCACCACGTCCATATCCCGGACGTTTTCCTCTTCAAGGATACCCTGTTCAGAGCCGTCGCCATGGAGCACGATGACCTTGTCGAGGTGTTCCGCCAACTCGCGGCACCGATCCGGGTCTTTCTCAATGAGCTTTGTATGAATGGAAAGCCCTTCAAGGGCCTTGGCTAACTTGAAGCCGAGATTGCCGCCCCCCACCAGGAGAACACGGTTAAAGCGCTCAGCGCTTTTTCCGAAGATTTTCAGGGCGGCCTTGAGCTCCTTCTCCTCTGAAACAAAGTAGATCATGTCGCCTTCCTGGAGCTGGTCGTCGCCAGAGGGAATGATGAGCCGGTCCTCTCTCTTGATGGCCACCACAAGGATCTTTTGCTCGCCTGTCTTCTTTCTCAGATCCACCAGCTTGGTCCCGTTGACCGGACAGCTCCCGTCCAGACGGACCCCGATGACCTTGATCCGGCCCTCGGCAAACTCACCCACATCCACGGCCCCGGGGACTTGCAGGAGCCTGACGACCGTCTTGACCGCCTCGGCCTCCGGGTTGATGAGCACATCGATCCCGTACGGGGGCTCCCTCAAGGCGTCTTCATAAAGGAGGTACTCCTCGCCTCGGATGCGGGCCAGCCTGATGGTGGCAGGCGACAGGATACCGGCAAAAAGACAGGCGATCAGGTTGGTCTCATCGCTATCCGTGACAGCCAGCAGCAGATCGGCCGCCTTGACTCCGACCTCTTCAAGGATCTTCGGGTTGCTCCCACAGCCCTGGACGGCCTGGACATCCAAGCTTTCAGAGACCCGACGCAAGGCCTCAGGGCTCTTGTCGATGACCACCACGTCCTTTTTTTCAAAGGCCAGACGGCTGGCAATATGGAAACCCACCTCGCCGGCGCCGACAATGACGATCTTCAATGCAGTCTCTCCTGGCAGCGTTTATTGTTTGCGGTGTATGGCATAATATAACGGCCGTCTCCAGTCAATCGTATGGCCTTTTTGACGCCCCTTTTTAAAGCGAGCGCTTTGAATACCAAAGAGCGACACGAGGTGATGCAATAAAGGTCTAAACGGGCCTCTCGGACCGCGCGTCATCATGATACTGCGGCCATGCCACCGCGCCATCCCTGTGGGCAGATCCTCAAACCTTAGCCTTCCTTATCTGCCGAAGCAGGATGGTCATTGGACCCCGTGGTGGTGATTTGGCGGGTGGTCTTTTCTACGGGGCTCAAGTAAGGAATTTGTGCCCCGTCTCTTTTGGTGATGCCAAGCTCGCCGAATTTTCGTGCCGAGGCCAAGACCCGGCGTTCAAAAGATCCAATGACCTGATTATAGGTGGATACGCATTTTTCTATGTGATGCCCCAGTCTTTCCAGGTGTTCTGCCATGGTGTTGATGCGCTCGTAGAGTTCTTTGCCCAGGTTGCTGATGGCTTGAGCGTTTTTCGCCATGGTTTCCTGTCGCCACCCAAAGGCAACGGCCTTGAGCAGGGATATGAGGGTGGTGGGCGTGGCCAATATGACGCTCTTACTCACCCCTTCTTCAATGAGGCCTGGATTTTGTTCCAAGGCGGAGCTGAAGAAGTTTTCCCCGGGGATAAAGAGGACCACGAACTCAGGGGTTGCCTGAAACTGCTCCCAGTAGGTCTTCTCGGAGAGCTTGTTCATATGGGCCTGGATTTGTCTGGCGTGGAGGGCCAGTTTTCTGGCCCTTTTCTCCTCGGTTTCAGCTTCCAGGGCCTCCAGGTAGGCAAGAAGCGGAGCCTTGGCATCCACCACGATCTGTTTTTCATTGGGGAGTCTGACGATCATATCAGGTCGCAGGCGACCCTGCTCGGTGTCTTTGGTTGTTTGTTCAAAGAAATCACAGTACCTCAACATGCCGGCCAACTCGGCCACCCGTCTCAGGGTGATCTCACCCCATCTGCCCCGCACCTGAGGGGTCCGCAATGCCTTGACCAGATTGGCTGTCTCTTTCTGGAGCTGCTGTTGGGTGGTCATGAGAGACTGCACTTGTTGCGACAGGCCGCCATAGGCCTTTTCCCTGATCCTTTCCATGTCCTTGACGTGCCTCTCATATTTTTCCAGGGATTCTTTCATGGGTTCCACCAGCTGTTGCACCGCTTTGCGACGCAACTCCAGATCCCCTTTGGCTTGTTCCTGGTACTGGGCAAAGGTCGCCTTGGCCAGCTCAAGAAAGGATTCGTGACTGTCTTTCAATGCAGTGGCTGATAGGGCCTGAAAGGTATCAGTGAGTCGTTCTTTGGCCGTTTCGAGGAGCTGAAGCTTCTCTTGAGTGGCCAGGCGTTCTTTTTCTATGATGGTTTCAAGCGCTGCATGTTTTTCCTTCAGCCCTGTGATGGCAGCCGTAAGGTCCTTGACCTCGCCTGTCTTTTCTTCAAGGGCCTGTTGCACCAAGGCCATCTGTTCAAGCTTGGCCCTGGCGGCAGAGCGCTCTTCAGAAAGGCTCAGGATATGGGCCTCGGCGTGCCCCAGTTGTTCTTCAAGATCGCCGAGTCTGCCCTGCTTTTCCTGGAGTTCTTCCTCCTTGCTTCGGGTCACCTCCTCCAGCCGGGCCATCTCAGCACCGCTCTGGGCCAGGACCTTTGACAACCGGGCGCTCGCCCTAGATCGTGCCACCAGCCACACCGCTAGACCACCAAAGACGGTGCCGAGGAAGAATACTAAGACATCATGATAGTCAAGATAGGCCATGCGGATCTAGTTTTCGTCCACAATCTAAATGGAAAGCTGACGCCTGTGTCCATTGATTGGATTATGTTTCTTGGATGGGGCCTCTCTAACCTTCTTTTAAGGAACTTCAAATGAGCCGACATGCCTAAAGTGTGAGACATTTATCGTCTTGTTGTCGGTCTTCCACCTTTGCACCTCTTACACGCTGATGCCGAGTGTCTCGTACAATCTTTTGAAATCAAACCCTTCTTCAATCAGGCGAATGCCGCAATAGACCTTTTCCTTTTCCCTGAGGCGAAGCTTCCGGGAGAGTTCTTCCACGTTCTTTGCCACAGAGTACGTGTCGGCTCGAACCACGACAATGGGGATGCCCTTTAACTCGGCCCTGGAGACCACAATTTCATTCGGGTACAGGTTGCCTGTCAAGATGAGGCACTGCGTCATGGCCTCGATGGCAGCCAGTTGCACGTCGGCCCGATCACCGCCCACAATGACGGCATTGTTTCTCGTCTTCCTGATATATTCAAGGGCACGATCCACCTGCATGCCTCCAATGAGAAAGTGCTCGATCAGGCCATCTAGTTTGTTGCGGCAGCACAGGACGTCACCGGCAAAGGCATCCACGATATCTCCGATCACCACCGAGCCTAGCACAGCATCTTCCGGGAGGGTGCCAAAGACCGGGATGCCTTTCCGCTCCAGGAAGGGCACAATCAAGTCCTGCATCTTTTCTTCATAGCCTGCCGGGACCCTGTTGACGATGGCTCCCAGGAGACGATCTCCCAGGCGCCCTTGGGCACTTAAGACGGCATCCAGATAGAATTCCTTGTCGTAATAATCGACCAGAAGGACACGGGCATTCAGGCTTTCGATAATGTGATATCCTGAGACATCAAAGGCTTTGCCTGACTCAAGCCGGCCTGCGCCTCCGATGATGACCACATCTTTTTCTCGTGATATGGCTTCAAAGGCGGCCTGGATCTTCAGGTCCAGATCAGGGCACTCTCCACGGCACCCATTGACCATCAGGTCGTGGGTCAAGACCACAGGGCAAAGGGCCTCCACGGGATCCTTCAACATGAGCACCCGGTGGATGAACCAGGCGTCTTTGTCCGTCATGACACCGTCTATCTTCATGGGCAACCGGCCAAAGGGCTTGAAGTATCCCACCTTGAGCCCGTCTTTGAGAAACCGCTGGCCGATTCCCATGACGGTCAGGTTTTTTCCTGAATACCCCATTGTTGATCCTACAT
>Ga0180433_10005119_pt1 | contig 17940 bp, 15 predicted proteins | sample SS_ome_8_FD_132980 | JGI IMG/M metagenome (GOLD analysis project Ga0180433, IMG submission 132980) | Hypersaline lake sediment archaeal communities from the Salton Sea, California, USA - SS_1_D_1 metaG | ecosystem: Environmental > Aquatic > Non-marine Saline and Alkaline > Hypersaline >... | reverse complement strand
TATTATACCTGTAGATCTGAATTGTTTTGAATGGTCGCCATCTCTAAAGGCGTTTAAATCTAAAGATGTTAATTCCATTCAAAACAATTCAGATCTACAGGTATAATAAAAGCCTCAGACGGATCAGTAATTACAGGTAAAGATCAGCTTTTAATCAGACCTGTAAGGTAATCTGTGATCCGTACCCATTTTAGTAGACACTTTTGAAACCCGTTACCCGTGCCCTTGTGACAAGAGATATTTTCTGTACTCAACAGGTGCCATTCTGTTTCTGGTCCACTGTTTTCTTTCATAGTTATAATACTTCATATATTTTTCAATTTTCAAGAACAATTCATTAAATGACCGACAGGATGTATAATCTAACTCATCTTTCATGTGCCCAAAGAATGATTCAATGGGAGCATTATCTATACAATTTGCCTTTCGTGACATTGACTGATTCATTTTCAAACCTTTTATGGTCTCGATATATTTTGGATTAGTGTAATGGAATCCCTGGTCTGAATGGATCATTATCCCCTCATATGCATTCAGGTTCATATTTTTAATAGTATCAATTACGAGGGTCATCTTAAGATTTATGGATAGATTCCATGCCACAACTTCACCGCTTGCAATGTCCTTGATGACTGAGAGATAAGCAAAGCCATGACAAAAGGGAATATATGTAATATCTGTACAAAACACCTTGAAAGGAACTGGTTGGCTGAATTCTCTCTGTAACTTATTTGGAAAGATTCTATGCTCCATAGTTTTTTTCATCATGAATTTATATGGATTTTTTCTTCTGACCTTGGCTATTAATTCATACTTTCTCATGATTCTTTGAATTTTCTTATGATTCATATGAGGAAGAGACATTTTTATACTTCTCCAGCCATATTTGCCTTTACTTTTGTCAAAGATCGTTTTAATTTCCAGATAATCCTCATAGTCTTTTTCCGGCTCATCCGCTTTTTTGAGCCACTTGTAATATCCGCTTCTTGAGACGTTTGCCATCTTACAAAGAACTTTAATGTCGTCATCTAATTCTCTAATAATTCTGTATTTTTCACAGGGCCTGAGTTTGACTCCGCTCTTTTGGCCCGGAGTTTTGCTAAAAAACCATTCTCAGCCTCAAGATATTTAACCTGAAGCTTTAACCTTTTAATAGTATCTGTATCGGTATTGTTTGGACCTCTATCAAATTGCACTCCTCCAGGTCTTAGAAGTCCCTTTAGCCCCTTTTTCCTAACAATTTTCTTCCAATCCAAGAGAGTATCTCTAAAATATCCACCTCTCCACTTCTTAACATCGAAACCTGATCTTCTCCATATCTCTTTTGCGACAACTCCATCTGCATGAAGTTTGAGTGCACGTTTTTTGAATTCATATGTGTAATTAACTGAATTCTCAGTACAGTTAAAAACACATGGATTCTTCTTTAATTGAGCAATTTCCTCAATTGTAAATTTTGTTCTCATATCCTTTTGTTATTTGATAAAATTTAAACAAAAGAAAACTGACCTGTGTCCACTTTTTGGGGTACAGATCACTGGAGCGGGTGACGGGAATCGAACCCGTATCATCAGCTTGGAAGGCTGAGGTAATAAGCCGTTATACCACACCCGCTTATTTGTATGCGAAATGAATGTTAACAAAAAAGCTAAAGAATTTCAAATGATTTTCCAAACTTTTTCGAATTCAAACGTTTTATTCTGCAGGAGGAACCACATTTTCAGATGGTGGTGGTGCAGATTCAACTGGTGCAGATTCAACTGGTGGTGGCGGAGCTGCTGGAGATTCTGGAGTTGGTTCCGGAGCCGCAGGTGGTGGTGCTTCTTCTACTGGTGGAGTTTCTGTTGGAGTATCTACCGGATCATCACTTGGAGTTTCCGCTGGATCATCCGTAGGTGGTATATCTTCACCATCTTCTGGTTTAATTAAATTTGAAGGAGTGTTTTCATCATTTTCACCATCTTCTCCTTCTTCTCCCTCTTCCTTCTCTGCTTCCTCTTTTTCTTTTTCCTCTTCTTCTAACTCTTCTTCAGATTTGATTCTAGTAAATGATTGATCTACAGTTTTATGTTGTACTTCAGATTCCCACGAAGGGTATAACTCCCCATTTCTTTCAATAATTCCGTCAGGACGTTCCCATGTTTCTTTTTCGTAATTTGCCAAAACATTTTCCAGGAATTGATGTAGTGTTGGAGCTGAAACATTTAAACCATACGCATTTTGTTTCATATGCATTCCATCTGTATTACCAGACCATACACCTACCACAATTGAAGGAGTATAACCAATTGTCAAACCATCTGAAGGATATGCAACATCACCAACTTTTTTATTTGAAGTTCCTGTTTTCGCAGCGACATTATGTCCTGAAACAGTTAATCTGTTCCTCCAAGACCCAGCTGGACGAACATTTGCATCACTCAAGATTGAATTGATAATATAAGCGACTTGAGGATCAACAGCTCTACTTCCTTCAACTTTCTCAGGATCCAATTTTTCTAAAATATTTCCATGTCTATCTCTAATTTCCAGAATTGGATTTAATGGTACTCTTTCTCCCATATTTGCATAAACTCCATAAGCACCTACTAAATCCATCAACTTAATATTACCAGTACCAATCGCCATTGGAGGACCGAAGTTAAACTGCCATCCATGTTTATTTCCTTCATTAAACTCATTTTTAAATTCTCTCAAACTTTTAATACCAAATTTATCTATATAGTCCAAAAGCGGTTCTTCTTCCCCAGCAAGAAAGTAAGCTTTTACTGCAGGGATATTTCTTGAAAGTGCAAGAGCGGTTCTCATTGTCATTGATCCTTTAAATGCCCCATCAGAATTGTTTGGAATATAGTCTCCATTAAATACAGTTTTGTAGTCCGAAATAACAGTTCCTGATCCCCAACCTCCATTTTGGATAGCTGCTCCATAAACAAAAGGTTTAAATGATGAGCCCGGCTGCCTTTCTGAAGTAACTATATTAACCTGTCCATCAATCTCTTCATCATAAAAATCTGCAGAACCAACCATTGCATAAATCTCTCCAGTCTTTGGATTTGCTGAGATTAAAGCCTGATTGTTTCCGTTATAGTTATAGACATTATAAATATTGTCAGCTATAGCCTGTTTTGCTAATTCCTGTTGATTTGGATCAAGGGTTGTCACAATATGTAGTCCACCCTGATTAACAAGCTCTTTTCCATACTTATTTTCAAGTAACTCTTTTACATAGAAAACAAAATGAGGTTCATAAATGTTAATTTTTGATTTACTAAACTTATAGTTGATACCTGCCTTCCATGCTTCCTGGGCCTGAGACTCATTAATATATCCATCCTCAATCATTCTTAGAAGAACGTGGTCTTTTCTACCCATATTATAGTTTGGATCATAAAGACCTGTACATTTTGTACCTTCACTATCAGGTGCTTCATGTGTCTCGTCTGGAGGAGTATTTTGAGTTTCATCAGTAATTGATTTATCACCTTCAACAAACTCTTGATAGTTTTCTTTGGTAATTACAGTATTTTCCAAAGAGTTAACATCTTTTAACCTATGTCCATTTATGTAAGCCACGTAGTTTTTATTTCCTGAAAACAACTGAATTTCATTATTTGCATAGAATTCAACAACCTCACCTTCATTTAAGAAAAACTCTTCACCTTCTCCTCTATCTTTAACAATTTTCATCCAGGTTCTTGTACTTCCTTCTAAAATCAACTTCAAACCATCTATTGTTTCGTCAACTATAGGACTGTCTATTTCATTTGGACGATCAAGTTTACAATACCCCATCAGCTCATCTTTATGCGCACTATAAGGTGAATAATGAGTTGGAGCTTTTGGAAGAGATGCCAAAATGATAGATTCTAATAGATCTAATTCATTTGCAGATTTTCCAAAGAAAGTCTGGGATGCTGTTTCAATTCCATAGGCATTAGAACCGTAAGGAATTTTATTCATATATAGTTCCAGGATCTCATTTTTAGTAAAGTTTCTTTCAACCTGGAAAGATAATATTAATTCTTTAATTTTTCGTTCATATGTCCGTTCATTTGAAAGGAACATGTTTTTTACAAGTTGCATCGTAATTGTTGATGCTCCCTGTGCAACTTCACCTTCTTCTCTATTTTTCAATGCAGCACGTATGATACTCGATACATCAAACCCGATATGTTCATAAAACTGCTTATCTTCTATCGCTAATGTTGCTTTTACTGCAATATCTGAAATTTGTTCTAAAGGTACATACTTTCTGTTTTCATCCTGAAACATTCTATAAAGCTCGTTTCCTTCTCTATCATAAATATAAGTTGTTTCAGCTACATTAAAATCACTTAACACCTTTACATCAGGTAGGTCTTTTGCAAAAAGTGTATATATGACAAGTGCTCCAACTATTCCAAGAATAAGGAAAGTTGTTGTCATATAAGCAAAAGATTTATATGAAAATCTAACAAATCCACATAAAAATCTGTGTTTTTGTTTCCATTTTTTAAATCTTGAAGGATTTTTTGCTTTTTCTGCTTTTTTTGCTTCTTTTGCTGCAGCTTTTTCTGCCCTTTTCTCTAAGATAGCCATCTTTTTCACCTCTTTAACTTTTATTTTTTTAAGTTTTGTAGGCTTTTTAGGCTTTTTAGTTTTTTTGGTTACTTTAATTTTTTTTGTACTCTCTTTCTTATTTACCTTTGGTGTTTTAGTCTTCTTTAAAGCAAGTTTCCTTTTCTGAGATTTTGATTTAGTTTTATTCTTTTTCTTTGCCATTTCGAATTAATATTTAAAATATTTTTATATTATACTATAAAAATAATTATTTTGCAAACCGGTTTTATCTGTTCGCTGTCGTAAATATACGAACTTTTTCTAAAAAACACAACAGATATGATATTATCTATTCAAATAAAAAATTGAAATATGGATATATATACAGATGGAAGTTGCCTTGGTAATCCCGGTCCTGGTGGTTATGGAGCTGTTATTAAGGAAGGAAATAAGTTAACAAAACTTTCTGGAAATGAGAAAAATAGTACAAATAATAGAATGGAGTTAACTGCAATTATTGAAGCTTTGAAGTGGGTGAAAAAAAATAAAAAATCAGTAGAAAATATCAAACTTTATTCTGATTCAAATCTAATTGTTCAAACTTTAAACAAAGGTTGGAAGAAAAAAGAAAATACTGATCTTTGGGAAAAGCTTGATAAGTTACTTACAAAGCTTGATATTGAGTTTTTTTGGGTAAAAGGTCATGCAGAAAATAAGTACAACAACATGTGTGATGAAATGGCGGTAAGTGAGTCAAAAAAAATAAAAATTAGAGAAACTAAGACTTATGTACCAAAGTCTAAAAGCAAATTCACTTGTAATGCATGCGGAAAAACGACTGAAGGTATTCTTGGATATATGCCAAAATCGGGATTAATTAGAGTTGATTGTAAAAGTTGCAAGAAATACATAATGTTTGCACCAAAAACAAAGGAAAATCTTGCAAGGGCAAAAAAGAGAATTATTAAGAAGAAATAAGTTCGATAAGTTCAGAAGGACGTTTGGCAATTTTTACACCTGCTTTTTCCAGTTTCTCTACCTTACTTTTATATGTACCGCTATTTCCTGAGATTATCGCACCTGCATGACCCATAGTTTTTCCTTCTGGAGCAGTTTTCCCTGCAATATAGGCAAAAACCGGTTTTGAAATATTTTCTTTAATATAGTCAGCTGCTTTTTCCTCATTATCTCCACCAATTTCTCCAATTAAAATAATCTTTGACGTGTCTGGGTCTTCTTCAAATTTCCCTAAAATATCCAAAAAGCTTGATCCAACTACAGAATCTCCTCCAATCCCAACAACTGTGGACTGCCCAAATTCATTTTTTGAAAGAAGATCTATGATTTCATAAGTTAAAGTTCCTGATCTTGAAATTACCCCAATATCTCCTTTTGTAAAAATCTCACCAGGCATAATACCAATTTTGCATTCTTTTGGAGTGATTATTCCAGGACAGTTTGGACCAATCATTGTAAGGTTCCTTTTTTCAGCTTCATTTGCGATTTTAATAACATCTAGAACTGGAATATGTTCAGAAATCACGACAATATTAAGTCCATTTTCTAAAGCTTCCATCGCCGCACTATGCGCAAATTTTGCCGGGACAAAAATTATTGAAATGTCAGCTTCGTGATTATTAAGTGCATTTTTCACAGAATCATAAACCGGAATTCCTTCAACTTTCTCACCTTCCTTTCCGGGAGTTACTCCAGCCACAATATTGGTACCATAATCCTGCATAAGTTTAGTGTGGAATGCACCTTGATTACCGGTTATCCCCTGTACAATTAGTTTCGTATTTTTGTTGATTAGAATTGACATATTTTTTAATTACAAACCTCCTTGGCTGCTTTTTCCATATTTTCAAAAGCTTTTATCCCGTTTTCCTCCAAAATTTTAATCCCTTCCTCTTCATTTGTTCCAACAAGTCTTACAACCATCTTTACATCTACATCATTATTCTCCTTATACTCCACAATCCCCTTTGCAACATCGTCACATCTTGTTATCCCACCAAAAACATTTACAAAAATAGCTTTCAACCCATCTTTACTCAATGCAACCTCCAAAGCTTTATTCATGATTTCATTATTTGCACCTCCTCCAATATCCAAAAAGTTGGCTGGTTCACCACCAAAAAACTTCACAATATCCAAAGTTGCCATTGTTAAACCTGCTCCATTCCCAATAACTGCAATATCTCCATCCAGTTCAATATAAGACACCCCTGCTTCTGCAGCTTTCTCTTCCAAACCTGTCTGTTCTCTTTTTTGATACTTTTGAAAATCTTCCTGTCTAAATAAAGCATTATCATCAATAACTACCTTTGAGTCCAAAGCTATCAGCTTATTTTCTGTAGTTAATGTTAATGGGTTTATTTCTATCAATGTGGCATCTTTTTCTTGTACTATTTTCCAGGATTTTTCAACAATATCCACTAACTGCTCAATAATCGATGTATCAAGTGAACTTTTCTCCCCAAAAAACTTTCCAAGTTCTTCCTGATCAATCTCTCCGGGGTTTAAGCTATATTTAAGGATTTTCTCTGGAAATTTTTCTGCAATCTCTTCAATCTCCATTCCACCTTCTTCTGAGAATATTAAAGTATATCTTTTGCTATTTCTATCCACAGTAATACTAAAATAGTACTCTTTCTGAATATCACCTTTTTCTTCAACCAACAGCTCGTTCACTGGATATCCTTTAAAAGTTTTCCCAAAAATTTCTTTGGCATTTTCTTCTATCTCTTCCTTTTTGGGGAAAAGGATTCCTCCACTTTTTCCTCTTTTACCACTAAGGATCTGTGCTTTTAAAACAACAACATCAAATTTGCTATTTTTTAAAATTTCAGTCCCTTTTTCATATGCTTCTTCCGGATCTTTTACCAAATAACTTTCCGGTATAGGAATACCAAAATCTTTAAAAATAGACTTTCCTTCAAACTCTTTTAAATTCATATAGTTAAGCCATTAAACTCTTATGCCATACTGTCTAATTTCTCCTTTAGTTTGTCTTTGTCCTGAAAACCTACAATAGTCTCGACAACTTCGCCCCCTTTAAAAAAAGCTAAAGTCGGAATACTTTGTACACCATATTTCTGGCTTGTTTCCGGCGCCTGGTCTACATTCAACTTACCAATTTTTACTTTACCCTCATATTCTTTTGCCAACTCATCAATTACTGGTGCCATCATTTTGCATGGACCGCACCATTCTGCGAAAAAGTCTACTAAAACAGGCAAATCTGACTTTAAAACTTCTTCATCAAAATTTTCATCAGTAAATGTTGCTTCTGCCATATTAAAATCTTAAAAAATATTTACTATTTAATATTATCTTTATGGTTATTTTTTCTCAAGTAAAAATTGTTTTTCAATTCGTATCCACTATCTGAGTTTACATTTCAGATTTTTCTTGATCAGCATTTTTGTTTTATGTCTTTGAAGTAAAAGTAGACATTTTTGTAGCTTATAAATAAGATCATCTATTCTTTTTATATCTAACTTATGGAAGTTATTTAGATATTCTGCAAATTTTAAAATAGTTATTTTCAAAAATCCAAAGTCGCGATCATTAGCCTTTTTTATAGGTTTGATTTTAATTTTTACTTTTTTTGTTTTAACTTTTTTTATTTTTTTGTCTTCCCCTTCCCAGGGGATAGGTATCAGTGACATATGGATTTAGTAAATGGTTTCGATTTCAACCCCGAGGTAATAATATTTTAATATTTCTAGATATGTTTTTCCGTTTTCTGCAGCACCTTTTGAACCACAACCACTTAATCCGACTCCATGGCCTCGCATTTCAAGTCCTTCACAATACGGATCATCAACACTTTGTAAGTATGGAGTGTGTGTCCATCCAAAAACTTCCTCAGCGCTTCTTGTTCGTCCATCACTTTGTGAGAAATATGGTGTCTTAATTAGTTCACCATCGTATGTAACGACTTCACCATAAGTTTCTTCCGCTGCATTCACAGTATATGAAGATCTCATCTCCATGCTGTATCCATTATATTTTTGTGAAATAGCAGGATCGTCATCTAAATGATAAGGTTTTCCAGGGAATTTCTCGTCTAAGTCTGTATAGTATTTTGCATAAGTTCTTGCTGCTACCATGATTGCTTTGTGTTTTTCAACTGGATCATCAGGTCCAAGTTCTCCAAGCCCTCGTAAATAATCTTCAATTGGCAGCTCATTAATTACTACCAACTCATCATCAACTTTTCTCACCTCAATTGTTCCTCTAAATCTATTGTCGTTGTAATCTTCATTCCATGCTGGTCGGTTTTCATAATTCACAACCTCCATTATTCCCCCATTATTTGGAACAAATTGATAATAAACTGTTGAATCGAATGAGAAATCATCAGAAGTGAGGTGATATTTATTATACGAATGAGTCACATTTACCTCACTGTTTTTGGGGAATGTATAAAGCTTTTTCCCATCTGCATAAACTGAGAATGAACTGTCGGCAGAGATTGTGTGTTTATACCCCTCAGCGTCTGAAATTAAAATTCTTATATCGTTGTTTTCTTTTTGTAGGTTTCCTGCTCTAGTAGTGGAATCTGTTGAAAGTCCAAGTGCAGTTTCTTCACCAACTGTTACGACATATTTAATTGGTTTTTCGAAAAGTTTTTTATTGTTTACCCTTGGAATGAAGTATGAATAGTACATACCATCTTCATTTGGAGCTGTAATAGATGTTTTTAATTTTACTGAACTTCCGGGTTGGATTATCTTTTTACTAATTTTGGTGTCTGTAACTTCCAGAGCTATATTTTTAATTACTGCAGTTGAAAATTTGTTTTTTCCTTTTTCTTTCCATGTTTCTGTTCCAATATTTTTTAGTTCAAACCATATCTCTTTTGTTTCACCCTGTTCAAAATATTCTTCTTCAGACTGGTCGGTTAAAAGAGCTTTGTACTGCTTATTAATTACCTGCATTTCAAAGTTAATCTCTTCTCCATCCAACCAAATTTCACTTTTGGCAACCGGCATAAAAGATTCATTAAACACTCCATCTTCTGATGGTGCAGTAAAGTTCATAATAAATGTTCCAGTCTCACCAACTTCCACCTTTTTCTCTTTTAAAATCCCTGCCTCTGTTGAATCTTCATCAAAGAATAAGCTGGTTCTACCTTTTGGATCTACAGCCCCTAATGTTACCCGATTGTCACCGTTTTGATACCATGTAAAATTACTTTTATTTTTTAAGGTAATTTCTGCTCTGGTTGTTTCCCCAGGTCTTAAAACTGTTTCTGGTGGTACTATTTCTACAATGTCGTAAGTACCATCTATCTGCTCTACGTAAATTGGATAAGAGATTGGTCGTGAAGCTTTTACTTTACCGTTGAAAACCGGATAAAGATCTACTACATATAGACCAGATTCCAAATTTGCTTCAACATCAAATGTAAAGGTACCTGTTTCATTTTTTGCAACCGGCCCATCAATATATGCAAGTTTTTCATCTGAAATTGTATCTAGAGTAATTGCCGACTGATCGTTTGCGTTTGTAAAGTCGTACATTAAATATGTATCTTCATCCCATGCGTTTTTTCCTTTGTTTTTAATTTTTACTGTTGCAGTATTAGTATCTTCAGGACCTAAGATCAATATTAAATCTTCCTGTCCCAACTCAAGGTAGTCATATTTTTTATTAACATTCGGACTGTTATCCAAGCTGTTTGCAATAAGTTTTTTAATTTCCTGAAGTTTGTTGTAGATATAATCACCTGGGCAAGCAGTATTTGTAACATCTCTATGCCCAATAATATTTGGAATATCATCTCCACGGAAAATTGAAGTTCCATCAGGATCAATATTATGAAGCTCAACCTTTTCCTGGATTAATCTCAAAAGTGCATCTACTACAGGTCCTGGAAGCTCTGAATTTTCATAATCTCCCAGCACAGCAATACCAATGGATCCGACATTGTAGTCAGCTGCGTGCCCTGCAACAACTTTTTCACCACCTGCACGTCCTTCGTAAATATTACCTTCAGGATCGATTATGTAGTTATATCCAATATCACCCCATCCTCTACGTTCTGAGTGGTAATAGTAGATGTTTTGAATTGCTGTCTTAGGATCATCGAGATCTTTAGTTGATGCAGTATGATGAACGATTATTTTTTTAATTTTATTCGAATATTCAAGAGGCCATTCATACTTATCTCCCTGATTGGTTTCATCAACTTTAAATAGAATTTTAGTCCCATCATCATAAGCTTTTAGAGGTTCTTCCTCTTCTCCTGCATCTTCACTTTCATCTACATCATAATTGTATCTTAGAGATTCATCAGCTCCCCATTCAGTTCTTGTAATTATATCCAGATTGTCATCCGGAATATTTGCTACCAAAAACTTCTTATAGTTAAGAACAGATGATAAGAAACTTGCATTACTGTTACCTCCATCTTCAGGATTTATTGGCAGCACTTCAATATTTAAAAGTTTAGGAGAGATTTTTTCATTAAAAGTTTTAAGCGTAACTTTATACTGATATTCAGTTGAAAGATTTGTTGCTAAAAATCCAGATGCAATATCTGGATCTTCATCATCTGTAATATCGTCGTCCTTCTCTATTTCATACCAATTTGTCCAGTTCTCGTCTTTTTGAGTTTTAACTCTTACTTCCAGCTTAACTGAAGTCCCATCAGGGTTATCTGCTTCCCAATTAAAATCTACAGCAGTGAAAGGTTTAACTGTTTCAACAGGTTCCGATAAATATGTTTGAGAAAAATTTCCTTCAAGAGTTAAAGGAAAGTCCTGAATATATTTTTGATCACTTATTTTTGGAGATGCTGCTGTAACATTAAAAAGCAGTAACGATAAAGAAACGCTAAATAAAATTTTTCTAAGGGTAAGGATTTTTTTGAACATTTGATTTTTGATTAATTTTTTTCGCATTTCTTATAACGCTCATATCTTAAAATTATATCATTTTTCATCTTGAAAGACAATCATATATACAGTGTGATATTTATTAAAACTTGACAGAACTTAGAAAAATTTCACCACTTGTTTTTTCCAGTTATCAAAAGAGTCAAAAATCACTTTTCCTTTAAAACTTTTTCTTAACCTTTCCATATATGGCTGCCTCTTGAACATGAGGTGATATTTAAGGAATTGTGATGAGTTGAAGACTTCATCACTAACTGAAATTGGATCCATGTTGTAGTTCAGGTTGAAAAGTGTTCGTTTTAGTTCAATTAAGATCTGTTCTATGTATGTTTTGAAGTTTAAACTTTCTTCCAGGTTGAAGAAGTAGGTTGTTTTGGTTGCTTTTGTTGTTATTTCCAGCGTCATCATTTTTTTATCCGGGTAAATTATTAAAAACCAGGCGATTTTTTCATCAGAATTTTCAAAATTTATCCCAAAATATTGATCTTTATCTTTAGTATCTTTTTTCAAATATTCAAAGCTTTTTTTAAGGTCATTATTATTCAAAACAACATCTTTAAGTTCTTCAAAAGCGCTTTCAGATACTCTAATTAAATTTTTAAATGAAACAAAGTTTCCAGACTTAAAAAGTGAAGTCAACTGAGTGATATCTTCCCCCGTTGCCTGAGAGATTGAGTCTCTTAAGTTCTGAGTACAGTACATTAAGTTCCTTGCCCTAAGCCCATTCAGGTTTTCTTCAAACTCTTCCAAAAAGTTCATCAATTTTGTCACATAGATCTTTTCACCAAGATCTAAAGCAATTAGGAATGCGAACTTTTCATCATCAAAAGCTGAAGTAAGAATGTCATTATAAAAAATTGTGAAGGCATCTTCTTTTTCAGGGATAAAAATCAGACAGTTGTCTGTTAAAAGAATCTGGCAGTTATCGATAATCGGATTTGATTCTCCATCCTTGGAATATTCAAAAGCAACATTGTATGTGTATCGAGTTTTAAACTTCGCACGAATATAGCTATATGCAAGAGCACGGTTTCTAAGTTCGATGAACTTGTCTGAAATCTCTGTAAAAAAGTCACCTAAATCTCTTAAAACATATTTTTCGCCATTAACAAGTTTGAGTTCTAACTTTCGATTTCCTAGTTCAATTTTTTCAATTATCAAGTAATCTATCACCTTGCTTAAATCAGGCAAATTTCTTGTTTTGATCGAAATATTATTTCTGTTGATAATTAACTGCCCACTTCCTTCAGCAAATGGATTACCTTCTTTGGTAAGCTTACTGAAGTTTGCAGCGTAAGAGACCGATTCCATATTTTTAAAACAAAAGTCTGTAGTTCAGAAACTTTGTGAAAATAAGAGACAAACTGTTTTTTTTGTCATCGAAATAAATTATAATGATTTTCGAGTTTAAATCAAGCTTTATTAAGATTTTATGAAATATTTATTTATCAACACAGCAGAGAAAAATTCTGAGATTGCATTTTTCTCAGAATCAAAAACTTTTTTTTACAAAAGTTTTCCCGGAACTAAAAAACAGTCAGAAATGTTACTCCCAAACCTAAAAACCAGTTTTGATAAAATTGGTGCTAAATTCAGTGAAATTGATGGACTTATAGTCATTTCCGGTCCCGGACCGTTTACAGGTTTGAGGGTAGGTGTTACTGTAGCTAATGCTATCTGTTATACACTAAATGTCCCAATTTATACTTTAAAGCTTGAAAAATACAAAAAATTAACAGATAAGGCTAACCTGTTAAAATCAGAGGTGCAGAAATGCTTCTTCAAAATCCTTCCTGTTAAACAGATAAGAAAGTTATCTGAGCAAAAAATAGCAATTCCGTTTTATGATAAAGAGCCAAATATTACCTTAAAACCATAAAGTTATGTTGTATATTGTATCGACTCCTATAGGAAATTTAGAGGATATTACATTGAGAGCTTTAGACACCCTAAAAAAGGTGGATTATATAGCTGCTGAAGATACCAGACATACCCCTATTCTCCTGAAGAAATACGACATTTCCAAGAAAATGCTCAGTTTTCATGCTTTTTCATCACCTCAGAAAACTGAAAAAATTATCGAACTATTGAAAACTGGTGCTGAAATTGCTCTTGTATCTGATGCTGGAACTCCCGGTATATCTGATCCGGGGTATGTTTTAGTAAAAAGAGCTATTGAGGAAGGTATAAAGATATCCCCTATCCCCGGGCCTTCTGCTTTTTTAACAGCTTTATCTGCCTCCGGTTTACCTGTTAATAAGTTTTACTATTTAGGGTTTTTACCTGTTAAAAAAGGGCGTCAAACCTTGTTTTTGCAGTTAAAAGAGGAGGAAAAAACAGTAGTTTTCTATGAATCGCCCCATAGGATAACAAAGACCTTAAAACAGCTACTTGAGCTTGTTGGAGATAGAAAAGTGGTACTTGCAAGGGAACTGACAAAGATATACGAAGAGTTCCTTAGAGGCCAAATATCTGTTGTTTTAGAGGATTTACAGAAGAGGCCTTCTGTTAAGGGTGAATTTGTGGTAATCCTCGAGGGAAAACAGAAGAAACAGAGCTAAATATTGTATTTTCGTACATTTTCCTTCTCCCTATCAATGTACTCTTTACTGATACGACCTGCCATATTTGGATCACTTTGAATCAGCTTCATAAAATCTTCCTTTTTCAGGATAAAAATATCACTATCTGTTACAGTTTTTGCAGACGCCATTCTTGGTTCTTCAGATATAAGCGCCATTTCCCCAAAAAAGTCACTATCTTTTAGCTGAGCAAGCTCTTCTATATCTGTTCCTTCACCTTTAAATATCTGAACAAGCCCCTGTTTGATAATATATAGAGCATCACCAGGTGTTCCCTTCGAGAAAATCACTGTTTCTTTAGGGAAAAACTGCAAATTGATATTTTTTATTATTTCCTGATGGTTTTCCTGATCTAAATCAGCAAAAATAGGTATCTGTTTTAAGATAGAAAGTAATATTTCATCATTAGTCATACTGTTTTTTTGTTAATTTTTACTTATAATACTAATATTTTATATTTTTGTCGAAATTTCTATACTAATTAACAGGAGGAAAAGATTGACATGTTTGCTATTTTATGTTATTGTTTAATATGGTGTATTGTGAAAATACGAGCAGTATACCTTAAAAAATACCTAACAGATAACAAAAACACAAAATGTCTCAATTCGAAGACCAAAACACAACTTGGGCTGAGGAGGAGAATGAAAGTAAAAATCTGTACAAAAAAGTAATACTGATAGCTGTATCGATCTTCGTCATTACTTTGTCGGCTATTCTATTCTTTTTGTCATCTGGAGGAACAAAAATTGAAGGAGAAGAGTTAAAAGCACACGTTCTGGAGGAGGTCGGATTACATGCAGATCATGAAGAAGGTCATGGTGATAGTCATGGAGATGACCATGGCAACACTCATGAAGACAATCCCTCAGATGAAAATTCTGAAATAATTGAGGAACAGGATGTTACCAAGGAAGAAATTATCCCAGAAGAAGATGATGTTTTTACTGAAGAGGGCGAATTTGTCTTTAATAATGAGCTGTATGAAACTTATTCTGAAGAAAAAATTGAAGAAATTTATCGAAAACTTTTGGAAGATACACAAGAACCAATTATTGCAATGGATACCGGAGCGGTTATCAAGTATGTATCTGAAGAATACACAAATTTGACAGGTTTTAAACCTGATGAGTTAAAAGAAAAAACTTTCTTCAAGCATATCAATCCTGAAGATCTTGAGAGCACGTTGTCTTCAATTACTCAAATGAGTATAAAAGGTACTGCAAACAAGATTGGACCTTATAGGATAAAAACAAAAAACGGAACTACACAAATGCACATAGCTAATGCTATAATTATCAAGAATAAAGAAGACAAACCTGCTCAAATTGTTATTGCAATCCAAAATGTTTCTGACAAAATAAGCGGGTTACCAAAATAATTTAAGAAATGAAAAATCCGATTTTAAAATTAAGTATAGTAATTGCAGTAATTGCTGCAATACTGGCTGGAGTTTATTTCTTTGACGGTGGAGGTCTGCTTACCGGAAGTTTAAGAGAAGTAGAGCTAGTAGAGGTAGAGTTTGATGAGGAAGCTTCTTTGGACCAGGCTTTATTTTCTGAGACTCAAGTATTGAAAGCTGAGGTTGAGGGAGGCAATGTTACTTATAACTTTAGGTCTCCTTTGAATTTGGATGTAATGGATAAATATGCATTTTTAGTGCTTGATGAACAGTCTGAGATTGCTATTGATGAAGAGATATTTTTCCGACTTATAGCTTCTGACAATGAAGGGATTGAAGAGATTAATAAAGAGGAAGGACTTAAATCTGCTTTATATACTTTTGAAAAATCTGAAAGAAAAGGTACGGTTTCTGCTGAGGATTTGAAGAAAAGTATCGGATATAGCCCAAGCGAATCTGTAAATGTTGTTTTGATTCCATTTATGTATAAGAATGGAGCGTTTTTGATTGGATCCAGAGGTGATAATATTGCTCTTGAATTGAAGTAGTATTGCTTGATTAAAAGCTTTTCTTAATTTAAGATCTTTTACGAGATCTTTTTTTATTATAACAATTATGCGAAAAATAAACCCTTCTTCCATCGAAAAGAAATGGCAAAAAAAATGGAAAGATGAGAAACAGTTTACCGTTAACCTCAAGGATAAAGCTAAAAAGTACTATAATCTTGTGATGTTTCCGTATCCATCCGGTGCAAAACTTCATATTGGCCATTGGTACAATTTTGGACCTGCAGATACATGGGGAAGATATATGAGACTTAAGGGATATAATGTTTTTGAACCAATAGGTTATGATGCTTTTGGGCTTCCTGCAGAAAATTATGCAATTAAAACAGGTGTTCATCCAAATGAGACTACCAAGAAAAATATCAAGTCTATGAGGAAACAGTTGCAAGCTATTGGAGCGATGTATGATTGGAGTAAAGAGATTAATACCTCTTCTTCAGACTATTATAAATGGACTCAGTGGATATTTTTAAAGTTATATAAAAAGGGACTTGCTTACAAAAAGAAGTCACCGGTGAATTGGTGTCCAAGTTGTCAAACTGTGCTTGCGAACGAGCAGGTGCAAGAGGAACAGTGTGAGAGGTGCGGGACGCAAATAGTCCAGAAAGAACTTGAGCAATGGTTTTTCAAAATTACAGATTATTCAGACAAACTGCTTAACTTTGACAAACTTGATTGGCCCCAAAAGACCAAAACAATGCAGAAAAACTGGATTGGAAGAAAGGAAGGGATTAATATTACATATAAAATAGATGAAACTAATTTAAAGATTACAGTTTTTACAACAAGACCAGATACAAATTATGGTGCTACCTTTATTGTTGTTGCACCTGACAGTGATTTTGTAAAAAAGAATCTTGGGAAATTTCCAAAAAAGGATGCTTGTAAAAAATATATTGAAAGAACTTCTCATAAAACTGAACTTGAAAGAATTGCTGAAGGACGTAAAAAAACAGGTGAATTTACAGGTTTGTATGCTATCAACCAACTTACAAACAAAAAGATGCCGATATTTTTGTCTGATTTTGTTTTAACTACAGTTGGAACTGGAGCGGTTGTTGGTGTACCTGGACATGATTTAAGAGATTTTGAGTTTGCAAAAGCAAAAGGTCTTGAAATTATTCGAGTTGTGGTTGGTTCTGATGGAGATAAGTCCCCTATTACTAAACCTGAACAAGTACAAGAAGAGGAAGGGAAAATGATTAATAGTGATTTTCTTGATGGTAAAGACATTCATAAAGCCACTAAAGAGATTATGGATTATTTGGTTAAAAAAGGATGGGGCAAAAAAGTAATTACATACAGACTTCGAGACTGGTTAATTTCACGTCAACGATATTGGGGTGCTCCAATTCCTATTATTTATTGTGATAAATGTGGTGAAGTGCCTGTACCAGAAAAAGATTTACCGGTTAAGTTACCTTTGGATGTTGATTTTAAACCAAAAGGTGATGGCAACTCCCCTCTTAATACTTCTCAATCTTTTGTGAACTGTAAATGCCCAAAGTGTGGAGGGAAAGGTCAGCGAGAGGTTGATACTATGGATACTTTTGTTTGTTCAAGCTGGTATTTTTTAAGATATCCTTCAGCTCTTTTAAAAACCAAAGCTTTTGACAAAAAAATGACAGACAAGTGGCTTCCGGTTGATATGTATATCGGGGGGCCTGAACATGCTTGCATGCACTTACTCTATGCACGATTTTTCCACAAAGTTTTGCACGATCTTGGGTATGTTAAGTCTTCAGAACCTTTTAAACGGCTGGTGCATCAGGGAATGATCACAAAAAGCGGGGCAAAAATGAGTAAATCTAAAGGGAATGTGGTAGCACCTGACTCTTTTGTCGAAAAGTATGGGAGTGATGTGTTTAGGATGTATTTGATGTTTATGGGGCCTTATACAGAAGGTGGTGATTGGAACGATAAAGGAATAAGTGGTA
>Ga0180433_10005118_pt1 | contig 17945 bp, 14 predicted proteins | sample SS_ome_8_FD_132980 | JGI IMG/M metagenome (GOLD analysis project Ga0180433, IMG submission 132980) | Hypersaline lake sediment archaeal communities from the Salton Sea, California, USA - SS_1_D_1 metaG | ecosystem: Environmental > Aquatic > Non-marine Saline and Alkaline > Hypersaline >... | reverse complement strand
TTCCTGATAAAATGATTCCCGTTCCATATCAGGTTTTTGTCTTTCATCTACTGTACGGACAATCATGTGAGCCTGCGACAGTATGGTAGATCCGTAATAGCTGCTCATTAACTGACTGATATACTGATTTTTCCGGTTGAAATCAGTGTATTTTTGCATAAACTTATCGATTTTTTCCAGACATCCGCCGTACTGTTTTTCGCGCTTCCCATCCTGTTGAATCCATTTTCTGATATCATTTTGCCAGGCTTTCTTTTTTTCCACCAGATTGATTTTTTCAAATCCTTCCAGTTTTCCCTGGTAATTTTTTAATCCGTTATTCAGTCCTTTTATTTTACCGGCATATTTTATTTGTACTTCTTTATTATCTTTGCCAGCATCTTCAAAGAACTGGATCAGTTCTTTTCTGTCTTCAATTCCTTCTTTCATACGTTTAATATCAGAGAGTAATTCGGAAACAGTATAATTTCGATAAGTGCGTCCCGGATATCCCATAACAAAGGTAAAATCATCCGGTGCCACTCCCTCCAGAGAGATTTTGAGGACTGATTTGGGATGATAGGGAACATTGTTCTCACTGTAGTCAGCACCAACATTGTCTTTTGAAACATAAGCTCGCAGAAAAGAGAAATCACAGGTATGGCGAGGCCACATCCAGTTGTCGATATCACCGCCGAAATTACCCAGATCTTTTGGAGGTGCATATACCAGACGGATATCATTGATTCTCTTGAAGGTAAAAAGATAGTACTTGTTGCCGCTGTACATGCTGGCAATTCTGCATCTGATATCCGGACCCTGTTCTTCTGCTTTGCGGATAATTTCTTTCTGCACTTTATCAACTGCATCATATCGTTCCCTGTAGGTCATATCCGGTTTTTCAACCGCATGAATTTTGTCTGTAATTTCTTCATACCCCAGTAGAACATCTGCAATGTAGCCATGGGCCGGAATTTCCTTTTCTCTGGTATCGGCAATATATCCATTCTGAATATAGTCATGTTCTTTGTCCGAAGCACGCTGTAGAGCGCCGAATGCTACATGGTGATTGGTAAGGATAAGTCCGTCTTTACTGACAAATTCTCCTGTCCCGCCGCCTAGATACACTATGGCGCTCATCAATCCGGTTCCGTCTTTTTTGTAAAGATCAGAAGGATCCATGAGCAGACCCTGCTCTTTTAGATCAAGCATGGTCATCTGATGGGGCATCCACATCCCTTCATCAGACACAGCAGTTGCAGCCAGGATAAAAAACAGTACTGTGATAATAAGTGTTTTCATCATTTTCATTGTTAACTCCTTATTCAGTTTTACTATTGTTATTTTACGTGTTCAAGATAATTAATTATACGGATTTATTCAAGAATGAGTTTCAAAGATTTTAATGCAGAGAGTGCACAGCTCAGAAAAAAAATAATTAGCCACAGATTAACACGGATGAAACACGGATTTATTATAGATTTTTTTAGACAGGATCAACGGGATTAACAAGATATATAGTATAAAAATCCTGTATATCCTGTTAATCCTGTCTAATTTTTTTTGGGAGGGTGTCAGTAATTTTCCTGTTTTCGTTTTCTGTAGCTTTTTACCTGCTCCATGAATATTTCCAGGTCACGTTCCAGGTCAACCGGTACTCCGTCAAAATAAAATATGCGGATTGGTATATTATTATGATCCCTGCTTATCTGTGGATAGACAACTTCTGAGATTATGCCGTTCATACAGGTAAAGGGGCTGATATCAACGATTCCGTCACATCCTGCTTTATAAAAGGCTATGGCTTTTCCGGCATTCAGGGTCATTTCACCGTGCGCCTGGGTATACGGCAGATAAGGCATGCTGTAATCTAATGTTTTTTCAATGGTTGCTTCAGGACGCTGAGCAAAGATCTCAGCAAAGGGTTTATGCAGTCTCTTTTCATCCAGATGCTGAATGGAATGCCGTATTGTTGCTTTAAGCATTGACAAGCTGATTTGTTTGCCTGCTTCCCGGAGTTTACGTTTTTCTTCCACATTCGTATACCATACCCATTCGGAAATATCAGCAATCCAGGTTTCTGCACCCAGAGATTCAATTTTTTTCAGAATATCCTGATTGCCGTACCGGTTGAACCGTAAGAATATTTCTCCGACCACCCCGATCAAAGGCCGGGATAAAAGAGGTTCTTTAAGCGGAAGCTTTTGATATCTCTCAGCAATACTATTGAGGGCATTAATAAAATGTGTCATTTGCCGGGCTGATGAATTGGTATTATCTTTTAGTATACGACAGATCTCGGACAGACATTGAGCATGCAGTTTCTCAGTTGAGCCTGGATCTTTTTCATACGGTCTGTACATCAGTTTAATTTTTCGCAGCATATCTGATACGATCATTGCCCGCCAGGCTGTTCGTAAAAAAGTGATGGTATTCTCAGCAATAGATTCATATCCGTTACTGCTGGTAGGAGAAAAAACAACAGTATTTTCATAATTCAGTTCTTTCAGTATTTTTTTTAGAAGGGGTGTATACTGTCCAAATCTGCATGGTCCGGATGAAGTGGGAAGGAGGAATGCATTATCTGCCGGTTTGAAGTTGCCGCTCTTAATTATCTTTAAAAAGTTACCCAGCACAATCCTCTGCGGGAGACACTCCTCACCAGTAGTGAATTTAGCAGATAAAGCTAGAGTATCAGAATCGGACTGAGGAGATATTCTGGCATCAATTCCACGTGAACGGAATGCAGCTGCCATACAGGCAGCACCTTCAGTGCTCATTCTGGGAATGTACATGGTTTTACTGCTTAAGGGATGAGAATTTTTGTTATTTTTATTCATATCAAATTAAATTTTTACTTTCTAAAAATGCTTCTATTCTGGTGAGAATCCCTGCATCATTGGCATGGCTGTCAAGCTGAAGGAACAGAAAAGGTTTTTCGGAAGCATCTTCAATATAGTGACGTATATATGAATCCGGACCACATTTGAAATTGCTTAAATAAATTATATGAAGATTGGAATAATCCTTTGTGAATTTTGCTGCCTGAATAATTTTTTTTCCGTAATGCCAGAACATATGATCATTAATTTTTGAAATATCAATAGAATCCAGGGGTAAATAGTCCATAGGAAGTATATTTATGCCGTAAATATCACGTAATTTGGCCGGTATATTCAGATTCAGCCCGGGATCATATAGATTATAGGGTCTCCCCAGAATAACCACTGCAGGAATCTTATCTTCTATGACAGTATTCAGTATTTTGTTGCCTGTATTCCGGCGTTTATTATTAAAAGTCGTTTGGGCTTTATAGGCAGTATCAATCCCGTTTTTATTTTCATTTTTACTGACACCAAGAGCAGAAACAGTTTTAAACAGTTCTTTCTGGACAAATGCTTTCCCCATACGGAATTGTATATTGGGATAGAGTAGTTTATTTTTTATACCGTCCAAAGAAGGGGTATGAAGAGCAATTAAAGGCAGTGTCTGAGTCCAAGGACAGATAAAGGAGTTTATACTGTCAGCCGGATCTTCTTCTGTAACAAAATTTGGGACAAAAATATAATCTACATTTTTTTGCATAAGATTTATTAAATGACCGTGAGCAAGCTGGACCGGAAAACATGGATCAGCGACCACTGATTCGCAGCCTAAATCGATCAGGTTTTGCTGGCTGGGAGATGAAAGTACCACTTTGAATCCAAGATGAGAAAAGTATTGTCTCCAGAAGGGGAGACGGTCATAAAAGCTGAGGGCACGGGGGATACCTATGCTGCCTCGGGTATGATTGGTATGGTTGATGCTGAAAGAAAAGAGGTTTTCTGTGTGAGCAGAAAAAAGATCTTGTATCTGTGCTTTTTTTTCTGATTTTGTCTGTTTTCTATAGCGGTTTGAACATTTATCACCCCAGTAACAGGTTTCTCCATCTACAGAAAATTTTTGAATTCTGCATCGATTAGAACAATGTTTACAGGTAAATTCCGTAAGTTTCCAATCTACGTTATTTAGATTCCAGTCACGAAAGGATGATTTTTGATTATTCTTCATATATTCACGGGACAGAAGAGCAGCACCTATTGCTCCCATAACACCATTATGGGGAGGGATTACAATCTCTTTATTTAAAATAGTTGCAAACGCAGCTGCAACTGCGTCATTAAAAGCAGTGCCTCCCTGAAAAAATATTGAATTACCGATTTTTCTTTTTTTTACTACCCGGTTCAGATAATTCAGGGCAATTGAAATAGAAAGACCGGCAGTTATATCTTCCCGGGAAACACCTTTCTGCAGATAGGGAGTCAATTCTTTTTCCATAAATACTGTACAGCGTTCTCCCAGTTTAAGAGGATGTTCTGACCGGAGTGCAAATCGGGCAAATTCATCAATTATATTAATACCCAGTTTATGAGCCTGTTCCTCCAGAAAAGAACCAGTGCCGGCTGCACAGGCTTCATTAAGGGCAAAATCTACTACAATTCCATCCCGGATTGATATAAATTTTGAATCCTGTCCTCCAATCTCAAATATCGTATCCACTTTTCTGTTCATTAAATGTTTGCTTATATGCATTGCACCGGTTTTGTGGGCAGTAATTTCATCTTTTATAACATCAGCTCCTACAATCAGACCAATTAATTCCCTGCCTGAACCTGTTGTGCCAACCCCTTTGATAAAAACTTGATCTTGAAATTTATTATAAATCTCTAGCAGGGAATCTTTAACAATTTCAACCGGCCTTCCTTCTGTACTTCTGTAAATACTGTGAATAACATTATTGGACTGATCTAACAGTGCCAGATTAGTACTGACTGATCCTATGTCTATGCCTAGATAAGCATTAATTTTTTTGTTTTGTCTGAGATTAACAGAGTGAGCTGAATCCTTTAATCTGATAATTTTTTTTAAGGAAAGTGGAGAGGTAGTGGGGAAACTATGTTCGAATTTTGTGGAAGTTTTTCTGAAATGATACGTTTTTTTCTCCTGATTATCCGAAACCATATGATGCAGGGCAGCACCTGCAGCTCCAATCCAGGCTGGATAGGGAGGAATAAAGAATTCATTTTCAGAAAAATTGAAATGTTCACGGAATATTTCGCTGAATGTTTTGTTGGAAGCAACTCCTCCGATAAATCCTATTGTAGGGATGATTTTCTTCCCTTTAGTGATATTTCCTTTATAATTCCGTACCACTGCTTCACAAAGTCCTCTCAGGACCTCAGGAGGGGAATATCCGCGCTGCTGAGCATGGATCATATCTGATTTGGCAAACACGGAACATCTTCCGGCAATAGAAGCAGATCTTTCTGACCTGAATGCTGCTTCTGCGGCTTCCTGAATTGAATATTTCAACCGTTCAGCCTGTTGATCAAAGAAAGAACCTGTACCAGCTGCACATTCACCGTTTATTTCATAATCCAGGATTTGAATATTTTTATCACCATTCGGAGCAATCAGAATATACTTTGATCTTTCTCCTCCGATTTCGAAAATTGTCTTTACCTCCGGATATAATAATCCTATTCCGATTGCAGATGCACGGAATTCATTTATATACTGAAGCTGATACTTTTGGGCTATGCTTTTACCACCAGAACCGGTTGCAGTAATAGAGGCAATATTTTCTGCAGGGATTGAATCTGACAGGGATTGTAAAATTTCGGATATCTTATTATCGGGATTGCCCTGATGACGTATATAAACAGAAAAAAGAAGCAGATCCTGATTATATTGCTGATACGTATCCTGGAAAAAAATATTTTGTTTTAATGAGTTAATAATCCCTTTATTTTCAGAATCTTTAACAAAAGCTACAAGCTGAATACTTATAGCACCTATATCAATACCTATCCAAACATTTTCTTCCATGTTGGATGTAATATAGGACTATTTCTGAATTTTTCAAGGGAAATATGAATTAATAACAAATTTCTTTTGTAAGTTATCTTTGGATAAATCTCCGTGATAATAATCATCAAGACATTTTTTTCTGACTTTTATAGTAATGGCAGAAGGCTGGTCATTTACCAGATCAAACATTTTATCTCCCAGATCAATATTCATGATGATGTATTCATCAGGATGTATCTGGAGAGTATGCCCATAGGTAGCAAATATATTAAATATATTGTCTTTAAGATCGGAAATCTTATTTTTCAGGTCAATTTGTTTATCTTCAGCTTTTTTATAATCTTCCTTTTCTTGAGTTACCTGTAAATGTTGCTTAAAATAAGCTTTATATCTGTATGGACTGAAAATATATTCCGGAATTTCTAAAAAGAATATTATACCTAAATCGTTAAAGTAAAATCCATTATTATATAAAGGACGTTGAAAAGACCTGCTTTTATTTAAATTTTCATTAATTATTCCATTCATAATTTTGATACTGGAATTAATATCTCCATCCGGTTCAGAAACATTATAGATTATACTGTTTTTAAGAGCTTCATCCTTTATTTTCTGTTTACGATATTGTTCCAACATCTGGTAATCGATTTGTGAAGTGAGAAAAGACTTTTCTGTTTCCTGATTGCTCCAGTTCTCACGATCAAGATCGATGATTAATGCTATTTTATCATTATTGTGTAAGTTTCTCAGAGATGAAGTATATTTCTTATAAAAGATAAATATTTTATCTTTTATATTTTGTATGATTTCCTCTTTATGCTCAGCAATGTATTTGTCCTCTTCAGTTGAGCCTAAAATATATATATCTTTGTCTTTATGCATAGAAGGTATTCTTTCCTGAATCCTTTTTTCCTTAATTGCTTGTAATTTTTCCAGAGAATTTTCCTTATTTGCAGTTAAGGTATCCAAAGAGGATTTTAGTTTATCCAGTTGCATTTGTTCCATACGTTTATTAAGTATTTTTACTCTTATTCGTTCAAAAGGGTTCTGCTGTACATGAAAGATCAATCCAAATTCGGGAATATATACTCCTTTTGTATTATGAGGAGTAAAACGGCGGGGTGTAGATTCTTCATGCAGCAGGGTATCCAGAATTTTTTCCATAGTTTTTATATCCTGAATAATCTCTTCCTTTGCCTGATCCTGAGCTTTTAATAAAGGAGTAATATAAAAACCCAGGAAAAACAGTATAATTAATACATAGTTTATTTTTATTTTCATGTTTTAGTTCCTCCGGTAATTTATTTTCTTTCAATCTGCAGTGAAGTATACTCTACCAAATCATTCAATACATGACGGGTCTGAGAAAAATTATTTTCAGTTTCCCGGTGTAATCCGGCTAAATCCTGATAGAATAATCTTAAATCATTCAATCGCTGGGACTGAAGTTGTTCAGCATAACTGTTAAGTGTTTGAGTAAACTCAACCTTCTGCTGATACTGACTTTCATCCAGTAATTCAGATACTAACTGTATAGTCTCCTGTTGAGAATTTTTTATTGCTTCCTGAACAGCAGAATTAATATTACTCCTTGACATGTGCTTTTGCGGAAATAAACTTAAGGAAATATTCCAGTTTCCGTTGATTTTCTGTGCACGAAAATTGAAAATGGAAAGCAGTAAAAACAGGCAGACCATAGCTGCAGAAAATGTTAAGGCAAATCTTTTTGGCAGACTAACTGCCTTTATATTATCTGATACTCTTTTCCACCAGGGCTCCGGCTTTTGAGCAAAAACAAGATTCATCTCAGAATCTTTATCTTCCCATGTATCAAGAATTTCTTTGGTATACATTAATTCTTCATATTGTTTTTTGCAGGAATTGCATGATTTAATATGTTCAAGGAGACGTTTTTTTTCATCCTCATTAATTTCATCATAGATCAAAGAAATTAATTTTTCAGGATTTTCTTTACATTTCATTGAAAAACACCTCTTTTGTTAATTTTGCTTTTTTAAAATTATTTTTTAATGCTTTTAATCCATAATACAATCTTGATTTGACTGTATTGATCGGTTCATCTAAAATATCAGCAATCTCTCTGAATTTTAAATCCTGATATTGTTTCATAATGATAACAACCCTTTGTTCTTCGGGAATTTTTTGTAACTGTTCTTTTAACAGATTTTCGATTTGTTTTTTGTCCAGTATTTTGTCTGGTGCAGTATTTTCATCTGTTGCTAATTGTATGGGAGTATAATTTTCTTCATTTTCTGTCTGATCACAACTTATATAATTTTTGTTTTTATTTTTTCGCTGTTCATCTCTGCATAGATTTATAGCAATTTTATACAGCCAGGAAGAAAATTTATTAACATCTTTTAATTTGTGTAATTTCATATAAACTCTTATAAACGTTTTCTGACAGATATCTTTGGCAATACATGTATTGGAGACATTTTTGTATATAAAATTATATATAGGTTTTTCCCAGCGTTTAACCAGTAAATTGAAAGCATTTATATTACCATCAAGAAATCTGTTAATCAGTTCTACATCAGTCATATGTATTACTATTTCCTTTTTCTCTTTTTATATGTTAGACGAATATGGAAGCAAAAAAGTTTTAATAAAAATGATTTTTTTCTTGCTTCACTGTAGAATATTTTTTATATTATGAGCCGATATGGTGAGTATAGCTCAGTTGGCTAGAGCGCAAGATTGTGGTTCTTGATGTCACGGGTTCGAATCCCGTTACTCACCCAAAAAAGTCCCCATCGTCTAGAGGCCTAGGACTCAGGATTTTCATTCCTGCAACAGGGGTTCGACTCCCCTTGGGGGCACGAAAGCCCGTGATAAAACAAATTTGTATACGGGCTTTTATTTTTTATAATAATCTATAGAATAAATCTATACTGCCTCAGAGTGTAAAGAAAATTTGCTTTAAATTAATATTCTTGTAAATTGAATATTATCTGTAAGCATTAAATATTTCAGAGTTCAATAGAACTTATTATATAATAATCGGGGCGAAACAAAAAATTAGATATTTATAACTAAAAGCATAGGAAGTGTATATGTCACTAAAAAAACCTAATATAGTATTAATTGTCATTGATGCGTTGCGTGCCCGAAATTTGGGATGCTATGGAATGATCGGCAACCCCAGTCCACATATTGATAAACTGGCTTCTGAAAGTTTACTGTTTAAAAATGCTTATTCTGCCTGGAATACAACTGATCAGAGTTTAACTTCAATTCTTACCGGAAAATATCCGAGAAGCAATGGACTGATGAATCATGGTGATAAAATCACTCCGGAGGTAAGAGAAACATTCAACAGTACTGGTACGGAGTTACTGGCAGAGACTTTGCAATCTGAAGGATACAAAACTATGGCCGTCGATTGGATGGGAAGATGGTTTAAGCGTGGTTTTGATTACTATGGCTATGATATAAAAAGAAATATATTAGAAAAGACAAAATACTATTTTCTATTGCCCGTACAGTATTTTAAATATATCACTGCGCATTTGCCTATACTAAAATGTTATAAACCTATGCGAAAAAAAAGTATTAAAGGTTTATTTAAAGGTATAAAAGATGTATTAAGCACTTTTTTCTTTACCTTTAATCTGGCCAAGCTGCAGGATGCTAATTTTGTAACAAAAATTGCTACTTCACTGATATCTCAGAAACCTTCTAAACCATTTTTTATGCTGCTGCATTACTGGGATACGCATACTCCTTATCATAGCCCTAAAAGTTTTATGGAGGAGAATTACAACAAAAATGATCCGGTCGATTTTTTAAGTGCTAAATATCGTGGTTCTGTTTCTTATGTAGATCACCACCTGGGAAAACTGATTGAACATTTAAAAAAGATTAATAGCTGGGATGATACTGTTTTTATCGTCACTTCTGATCATGGAGACAGTCTTACTGAACATGAAATATATTTTGATCACCATGGATTATATGAAGAAACCACACATGTACCTTTGATAATACATTATCCTGATTTATTTAATAAAGACAAAAAGATCAATGGATTTGTCCAGCATATAGATCTTATACCAACATTATATGAAATTCTTGAAAAGGATTATACCCAGAAAAATTTAGATGGAAAATCATTATTTCCTTTAATAAATAAAAATAAGAAGATCAGAGATCATGTTTTCATGGAAGAATCATATGTGCAGAAAAAAGCAGCCATTCGTACTGAAGAGTATAAATATATTAAAGCCCTGGATAACCGAGGTTGGTGTAATTATTGTCAAAAAGTACATGTTGGTGTTGAAGAATTATATGATCTGGAGAAGGATCCGCAGGAATTACAGGATTTAACTGCCAGGAAAAAATCATTAGCAAAAAAGATGAAATCACGACTGGATGATATTATTGAAGATCTCAATGAAAAACGTAAAGATACTCTATCCGATAATAAGAATAATGGAACGTCCGATGATTTTAATGCTGATGAAGAAAAATCTGTGCGTAAGCGGTTAAAGGGATTGGGGTATATTTCTTGAAAAAAACAATAGAATATCCAGAAGAAGAACGTTTACCCCACAAAAAACTTTTGTATATGGGAAGTTTATCTGCACTGACAGTTGCCATACTTCTAATAATCGGATTGGTACTCGATTCCAGATACACACTTAAAGTTCTCTCCATGATTGGCGCCTGTCATTTAGGCGGACGACTGGCATTTATCGGAACCGGATTAGAATATGGCTTTTCAACTCTTTCAGTGATTTTTATAGTTTTAGTTTATAATACAGCATTTGTTTTATTTTTATATTCTCTTTTTATCAATCTTTTCGAAAAAATATCCAAATTTAAATTTATTGCTTCTCTGCATGAAAAAGTACATGAAAGCCGTCAAATACGAAGTAAATGGAATCTTTTAAGCATAGCTGTTTTTATATGGATACCATTACCAATGACCGGAGGACTGGTGGGCTGTCTCCTTGCCTATTTTGAAGGATATGAAGATAAAGACATACTGAGGGTTGCACTACCTTCTATGTGGTTTGGGGTAGTTTCCTGGGCTCTTGCCTTTGATAAATTATATGTATATATTAACAATTTGCATCCTGGCAGCACAATATTTATAACTCTGATTTTGATTGTTGCACCGATTATTTACAATTTACTCAAGAAAAAATAAGAGAAGATGCTATTTTATGTCCTTATCTGAATCAATAATAATGAGTTTAGCCAATTTAATGCCGCATCACTTTGACTCTACCATCAGGTTCATAGTTGGTAATAAAATAATTTCTTTGCAGGTAAAAAAGTTTGTAAAAAGAAAATTAGAATCTGTTTTTTCCCTTAAGAAGATTTTAGTAGTTGCAGATACAAATATTGGAGATGCTGTATTGCTGCAGAATGCAGTCAGTATGTTAAAATATTATTTTCCTGAAAGTGAGATAGATTATTTGTATCAAAAAAAAGCAGCTCCACTTATACAAAATAATCCTTATATAAGCAAAGATTTTCCATTTTTTATTAACAAACAGTTTATTACCAGAGCACATAAACAGGATATCAGTCAATCCATACCATTGCAGAGTTATGATCTGATAATTAATTTCTACCCATTTTTTTCAAAAGGTGCTCTAAAAGAAGCTGAATGTCCGGTATTAACTTCTATGCAAATGATACGGAATGTTGTAAAATCACATGATGATAATATTTTTTCACATATACTGGATCATTTAAGAATATATATAGATGAAATAGTAGAAAGGCTTCCGATTGATCCGGTACATAACAAAGAAAAATCACTTACTGTCAAAAATAAGATTTTTCTTTCAGAAGAAATCCTGAAGAAAACACATAGTTTTCTTGAAAAGATGAGTATTACACATACATCCTCTATAGCTTTATTAAATCCGGATACATCGTCTGTATTTACCTGTATTCCTGAACAGCTGCAGATTGAGATTCTGGAGAAAATGTTAGAAAATAACGTATATGATTACATTTTACTTAGTCCCGGTTTTACGTTTAAAGGGATTGAAAAAAAACTTTATACTCGTATTTCTTATCCTTTAAAAAAAGAGAAGATAAGGATTCTTTCTTCTGATTTATCAATTGATCTTTTAACAGGAATAGTTGATCGTTCGGATTTGTTAATCACTGGCGATACTGCCCAGATGCATATTGCTGCCGGTTACAAAGTAAGTCGTAATCATGAGCACATTTTTCGGAACAAAACTGCCCTCATTGGAATTTTTGGGGCCACAAAATCTGCAATTTACGGATATGATTCTTTGTTACCGAATCACAGAGATAGTGATCAAAATGCTCCAGCTAAAGTTTTTGAAGGACATCCTGACTGTAAAAATTTAACCTGTATTCACAAAACAAAGAAAAATTGCAGGAAAGTGCGCTGTTTCGAGGGAGTTAATTCTGAAGAAATAATAAATTTCATTAAAACATTGAGAAATAATTAGATAATTAACAATAAAAGGAGAACAATGGTTTCAGTGTTAAAGAAAATTTTTAAGCAGAACAATAATAATTGTATTATTATTGTTTCAGGACTGCCCCGTTCCGGAACTTCAATGATGATGCAGATTCTGGAAAGGGGAGGACTGGAAATTGTCACTGATAATATACGGCAAGCGGATAAAGACAATCCTAAAGGATACTATGAATTTGAAAAGGTAAAAGAGATTGAAAATGATACCTCCTGGCTTTCCCGGTGCAGAGGGAAAGTGGTAAAGATGGTGTCCATGCTGTTGTTCGAACTTCCGGAAAAGAGGAAGTATAAAATTGTTTTTATGGAAAGAAACATGGATGAAATTCTTGCATCACAGAAAAAAATGCTTGAAAGACTGAATAGGGAAGATGGGGAAGATGATCCTGTAATACGTAACGGCTACGAAATACATCTGAAAAAGATCAAAAATTGGCTTCAGGAGAGAAAGAATTTTGAGATTCTTTATGTTTCATATAATGACATCATAAAAGATCCTCAGTCACATATAATTGAGTTGAATAAATTCTTTGATAACAGACTGAATGCTGATGAGATGTTAAAGGTGGTGGACAGGTCCTTGTACAGGCAGAGGAAAGGGTAGGGGAGTATTAACAACAGTAGAAATTGATTAAAAACAGAATCTTAACGCAGAGACCGCAAAGATCGCAAAATGATAAATTTATAAAAATTAAATATTCAAAGTCTTTGTGTATTTCTTTGCGATCTTTGAGTTTACAATTCTTTATTTCTTGAATAATCTCAATCCGAATGAATATTTGGCACCAAAAGACCTTCCAGGTTTCAAAAACCTGGAAGGTCTGAGTTTATTATTTAAAATTTTTTGAAAATCAGTACACAAATTTGTCCGCCAAATGCAAACGAGTTTGACATTATATAATTAATTTTCTTTTTCCGAGACCTGTCAGGTTTTCAAAACCTGACAGGTCTAAACTACTAAATATCAAAAGGATATATCGTTAATAATAAAGACCTTTTAGGATTTTAATTTTTTCTTAACACAAACAATTAATTTTCGAATCTGTCTTCGATAAAATGTATGTAATGCAAAAATTGATGCAAATATTGTGATTATAAATACAATAATACTGGGTAAAAGTTTAGCTTTATCACACCAAGACATATCAGTTTCAGGGATTTGTGTAAAGTAGTAGTACCAAGCCAACAAAATTGGAGCAATATAAGCTATATCATAAAAAAATTTAGAAATAAAACTAAATACATTATTAAAAAATTTGCATTTCATTTGTTTTGGAGGGAAGTTAACATGATCAGCAAAGTTCGGCTTAGGATCAATGTCATAGATACCGAGGTCTTTTTTCTTGAGATTTAATAATGTCTTAAGATTAGACCAAGAATCTGCCATTTGAGCAATTGAACCCACTAATCCCCAAGCAATTGTACTTAGAAGAATCGGAAACCAAAGAATGAAAAATTTACTTGAAACACTTATTGGGCCATATCCAATTCTCTCTGGTTGTTCAGTAAGAAAAATTAGACTTATTGTACATGTAATTAGGGAAAAAGTTAAATATCTCGATTGGGATTTAGCAAGTCCCTCAAAATGTCGATATGACCATTCAGTTATTTGTTGTTGTGTTTCCGGGTTAAGTTTTTGAATGGCTTTAATTTTCATTTAATTAATTACTCATTGAATTTATAGCATTTTTATATTTCTTTAGTGAAATTTATTTATTACAAAACTATTGGAAAAGTTGAGTTTTATCTATGAATCATTTTTGCTAAAATAAGTAACCATTTTTGATTGCATTATGAATAGCAACCGTTTTTAGTTGCAATTTATTAATAACATATAATTTCCTATACATTCATTACCGCATATTGTTCTTCAAAGATGTTTATATTTTAATAATTTAATTTTACAATATCAAGAAGAAATTTGTATGTTTTTACAAATTATTTCAAAACTTTCTAAAAATTAACACACAATTTTGTCCACCAAATGCAAACGAGTTTGACATTATATAATTAATTTTCTTTTTCCGGGCTTTGTTTGGTACATAATCAAGATCACAATGGGGATCCGGACAATCATGATTAATTGTTGGTGGTATAATATTATGATTAAGAGACATAATACTGCTTATAGCTTCTAAACAGCCGGAAGCACTAATGCAATGGCCTATCATGGATTTAATAGAACTGACTGGAATTTTTTTTGAAGAGTCACCAAAAACCTTTTTTATCGCCTTTGTTTCTACTATATCATTCCATATTGTTGATGTTCCATGAGCATTAATATAATCTATGTCAAGTATAGAAATATGAGCATCATTTAATGATTGTTTCATAGCTAAAACAGCACCTAAACCTTCAGGATGGGGAGCTGTTATGTGATAAGCATCAGAACTCATACCAATTCCGGAAATTTCTGCCAATATATGAGCATTTCTATGCATGGCATGAGATAAGGATTCCAATATCAGTACTCCGGCACCTTCACCAATAACAAAACCATTTCTGTTCTTGTCAAAAGGTCTGCTTGCACATTCAGGTTCATTATTGCGAGTGGAAAGGGCTCTCAGTGCAACATATGATTCAACAAATGTTGGGGTTATGGCAGATTCTGAACCACCAGTGATGCATATGTCAGCTATACCAGATTTGATTAACATATAGGAGATTGCAATTGAATGGCAACTGGTTGAACAAGCAGAAGATATTCCTAATCCCGGGCCCATAATTGAATACTTTAAAGATATCCAGGAAGAGGCCATATTTGAACTGACTCTTGGAACAGTAAAAGCACTCATATGACCAGGGCCATTTTTAATGAATCCCGTTATCTGATTTTCAATCATAGGAAAGTCACCTATCGCTGATGCAACTATTATTGATGTTTTTTTGGTATCAATAGCAGAAAAATCCAATCCCGCATTTGAGATAGCTTCATCAGCTGCAATAAGAGCAAATTGTGAATAACGACCCATACGTTTCAGTTCTTTTCTGTTAAAATATTCAGATGGATCATAATTTTTTACTTCAGCGGCGATCTGACATTTATAGGGTGAAGGATCATATTGTGTAATTCTGGCTACACCTGATGTCCCGGATATTAGTGATGTATAAAAGTTGTCACATCCAATTCCTATTGGTGTGACAGCTCCGATACCGGTGACAACGACTTGTTCTTGATTTTCCATTGATATACCTCATACATTACATCCAAATTTGTGATTTGCGAGATTATCTTACTTTGTCGTTAGTTGTATTTCTGTAAATGAAAGCAACTAAACCATTCTGTTTATTTTTTACCTCAGCAGAAGATTTTAGGAAATGTTCAGTATCATACTAATGCCATTCAGGGAGGTCCCATGAACCTTCCATACATATTCCCGGATAAGAAAATTTACTAAATAGATATATAAAAAATTTTCCTATTGCAATCACCACTATTGCTGCTACAAGTACGTATCCTGGATTTACTCTCTTTACCCATATTAGTTCAACTTCTGAGAGTGGTATAGAGATTTTTTCATTAACTAAAATGATTCTTTTAGTGTCCGTTCCTGGAACAGTATCTATTACTTGATATTTTTTACTATCTTTGGTTCTGACTTCATAAATTTTTCCTTTGTTATTTCGTTTAATGTTTGCAATATTAGCTCGTAAGATTTCAATTTCTTTTTTCATATTTATAATAAGGCTATCATTTACAATTTTACCAGTATTCCCATTGGAGAATTCAATCTTTTCACCTGAAGTTTTGAGAATTCTTATAACTTTAATTTTTTCTTTTTTCCAACCAGCAGTTTTCTCTGCACTTTTTACCTTGGTCGTATATTTATTACAAGAGAGGGAAAAAATAAAAAAAGCAACTGAAGTAACTAAACACATTATTTTTTTGAACATGTTATGATTCCTTTTTATTAAAACAAATTCCCATGCCACAAAAGTCCCAATAAAGACATTGCTCCTATATATAGTAGTGAACCATACACTATGAGTTTAAAGAAACCTTCTCCTATATCTATCTTTTTCCATGCCATTTCGACTTCTGAAAATGGTATTCTTACTGGTTCATAAATTATAATTCTTCTTTTATACTTTGTTGCAGGAATGGTATCTTTAACCTTATATACGTTGCCGTCTTTCGTCTTAATTGTAATAATTTTCCCTGCATAGTTACGTTCAATCTTATCAATGTTGCTTCGCTCAATCTCAATTTTTTTTTAGCATCTCCAATTATACAATTGTTAAAAATTTTTCCTGGATTTTCTTCAGAAAATTCAATTCTTTCCCCGGAAACTGTAACAACTCCTCCAACATTTCCTCTTTTCCTTTTCCAATCAGCAGGTGATTCTGGTCTTATTTGCTTAGTAAAAGAACAAGAAAAATAAAGAATAGAAACTGTTAATAACAAAAAAATTATAATTATTTTCTTAAACATTATGTTGTTTCATTTTTTTATATAAATTAATTAATCATGAATTAGATATCCTTACACAAAGTAATTATATGAGGTAAAAACCGATTTATGGGTATTAGAGATTATTTTTTACTGGATTAAATATCAAAACTTATGCCATAATAAATTTATACTATCCTATATATATGTAATTATCATATAAATATATATTTATGAAATTTTATAGAACGTGAGTAAATCGGAGTAGATAAAATTTTTTAAATACGGATGGTATACAAAATTATACAGTAGATTATACATTCGTATACAGTATATAAGAAATTAAATTTTATTTCATTTTTTTTTCGGATAAAATAAATTCTCTTGACATTGTTATACTTAATTAGTACAATATAACACTTTATAATTCAATCTAAATTATAATATAATAACTGATTAAATATGAAAAAGATTTATTTACTTCTAATAATAGCTACGCTTATCTTCGTTGATACTTTCAGTCTCTATTCAGATAATACATATATTAATTCAGAAACAATAGATTTAAACAAAATTAATATATCTGAACTTCCTTATATCCTTATACCGGACTCAAAAAGGTTAGGAACATATTCTTCAGTACTTACTGTTGACCTGAATAATGATGGTCAAACAGAATTAATCCAATTAGTAAATACGATTGATTTTCCGGAACAACCCAATAAAATCCAAATTCGTAATATATATCCGGATTCTTTTATACATACTAGTTTTGCTGGTAAATTATTAAATCCAGGTATTATGGATATCAACAATGATGGCAAGCAGGAAATATTATTGCCGACCATGCGGGAGGATTCTTCTCTGGTCTATATTCTCGATCAAAATTTAACTATTCTGAATCGAATTGGTCTTGCTTATCCTGATACTTTACCTATACATATTCTGGAAAACGGCTGGAAGTGCCATATTCAGCCACTTACAGTTTTTGATGTTAATAATGACACAAAAAATGATCTTATTTGTGCTGTACGAACAAGCTGGGGATTTTATCCCAGAGGTATATTTGTTTTTAATCTGGAAACAAATAGTGTTATAAAAAAAGTTGAGGTAGGTGCGTATCCGATAAGAGCACAAGTTATCGATATTGATAATGATCATAAAAATAAGATAATTTTTGGATCATCTGCTCCTAACAATTCCCAGGGTGCTGTAATCAACGGTTTGCATGAT
>Ga0180433_10005117_pt1 | contig 17947 bp, 14 predicted proteins | sample SS_ome_8_FD_132980 | JGI IMG/M metagenome (GOLD analysis project Ga0180433, IMG submission 132980) | Hypersaline lake sediment archaeal communities from the Salton Sea, California, USA - SS_1_D_1 metaG | ecosystem: Environmental > Aquatic > Non-marine Saline and Alkaline > Hypersaline >... | reverse complement strand
CCGTTGGTCTGCTTTTCTTCCCTCAACTTGCTCTGGAGATAGATATTGTGGTGTTCCAATCATGATGTTGGAATCTGTGATACCCTTTGCTTCCTGTGAGAGAGCAATCCCAAAATCCATTATTTTGGTATTTCCCTCCCTATCGATCATTATGTTATGGGGTTTTAAATCGCGATGGACAATCCCCAATTGGTGTGCTTCTGTCAATCCATGGCATATCTGTTTAGAAATAGACAGAGCTTTTCTAATGGTGAGCGGCCCCATCCGGCGTATGGATTTTTTTAAATCCTCACCCGAGACATGCTCCATGGTGATGTATCGTTTATCCCCGTCTCGTCCAATATCGAACATTCTGCAGACGTTTCTGTGCGAAATTTTTCGAGCCATCTTCAGCTCATTCCGGAAGCGCTCAATAATCTTATGATTTGATGCGATTTCGGGGCGGATGAGCTTGAGGGCAATCTTCTCATTGATTTCCCGATCCAAAACCTTGTAAACTTTCCCCATACCGCCTTTGCCGATCTCTTCAATGATCTCATATCTATAGGATAAAATGCTGCCGGTTTTCAGGACAAAGAAAGGAGTTTCGATGGTCTCAGTGGGCGCATCAACAGTTACTGCTGATATGGATAGAGAGGTGGCACAATTGCCGCAGAATTTGGTGTTATCCGGATTCTCGAAATGACACTTCGGACATTTCAACATTTTTGGATATCCCTCGTTGTCTATGCGCCTATAAAATATAGAAATTGCAAAAATTAGTCAAGTTATAAATAACAAATGAATTAGCTGTATGGGCGACGCACTTCAGAATTGACTTCCACCACTGGAATATTTATTATTACTATCAATGGGAACTAGAAACGAACCGATTCAGTGCACCAAATGCTTCACCATTAATCCGGAAGACAGTGAATACTGCACACGATGCGGATACTCGCTCGAGGAAAAAGAGAAGACTATTTCTTATCCCCCAGATAAAATGATATCACGCGTGGATAAATCCCAGTTCAACCCCGGGGAAAATTTTGGCGATCGCTATAAAATAATCGAAGAAATCGGAAAAGGCGGTATGGGGAGAGTCTATAAAGCTACAGATAAAGAGCTTAACATATCTGTCGCCATCAAAGTCATTCATCCAAAATATTCATCCAATAGAAACTTCATCAGTCGATTTAAGAAAGAAACCTTACTAGCACGGTCCATTTCCCACGATAATGTCATTCGCATTCACGATATTGGTGATATTGAAGGTGTCAAATACATTTCTATGGATTACATTGATGGGGAAAATCTGAAAGAACTCATTCGCACATCCGGGAAATTTTCAGTCGAAACAGCAATAAATATCACACTCCAAATTTGTGAAGCGTTAAAAGCCGCTCACACCAAAGGAATCATCCACAGAGATCTCAAACCCCATAATATCATGGTAGATAAGAGTGGCAGAGCATACACAATGGATTTTGGCCTGGCGAAAGCAAAGACAGCTCAAGACTTTTTAGTTCCAGGCACCGTGTATGGGACACCCCAATACACGTCTCCAGAACAAGCCAAAAGTGAAGAAGCAGACGAGAGATCAGATATTTATGCTGTAGGGGTAATTCTCTATGAAATGCTGGCTGGGAGATCTCTTTTTGATGCCAATACTAAAAATGAGTATCTCCAAAAACATATCAATGACATCCCTATCTCCCCATCAAAATTTAATCCTGGAATTTGGCCTAAACTGGAAAGCGTCATATTAAAATGCTTGGATAAAAACAGAGAAAAAAGATACCAAAATATTGATGCTCTTTTAAAAGAACTGAGCGATTGCACAATAGCTTATAAAACGACTTCACCATTGATTGGAAGATGGAAGTGGATAGCCGTCACAGCAGTTCTCATAATATGCGGTATATTTGTTGCAAAATTCCTATTCAAACAAACACCGCCTCCGGCTCTCTTAGATGATAGAATTTCCATAGCGGTTTTGAATTTTGAAAATAACACTGGTGATGACAGTCTCAATCATTTATGTCGAACGATCCCATCACTAATAACATATGATCTTCTCCAATCAAAATACATTAGGCCTCTTACGGCGGACAAGCTGATAGAGCTGCATAGAAAATTTGACTTGTCTGACATCTCAAGTTATTCGAGAGACGATTTAAAGAAAATTGCTACCTCCGGCAGTGTAGGCCACATCCTGGTTGGGCATATCTATAGATTGCCGAATCATTTCCGAATCAATACGGTTATCTATGATGTGAGAACATGGGAACCGATTGGTTCACCTTTGATAGAGGGTGAAGATATTTATGCCATGGTCGATAATTTGACAAAAAAAACTAAAGCATTATTTCCGATATCCAATACAGAAATTGCCGCCGATATAGATGAACAAGTGGGAAAGATCACAACCGAATCAGAAAAAGCTCTCGAATATTATATTGAGAGCCTGAACCTTTCGGACGAAGGTAAGTATGAAAAGAGTATAGAAATTCTTAATAAAGCAGTTGAACTGGACCCAAAATTTGCCATGGCCTATAAGCAAATCTCCGCAAACCATTTAATGCTGGGTCAAATAGAACAGGCAAAAAAAGCATTCAATATGGCAGTAGCGAATATCGCTCAAGTATCACTCAGAGAAAAATATTTGATCCAGGGTTTGCAGACAAACGTCTTTGGTCAATCCCCGAAGAAAGCAATTCCTTTTTATGTTGAATTACTAAAAATTTATCCGGATGATTTAGAAGGAAATACCTATTTGGGATCTATATATAGAAATTTCGAAGAATGGGAACTTGCCAAAGAGAAATTCGAAAGAGCACTGAATACTGACCGTCAGAATTTGCATTCATTCATGAACCTCCTTTTCATAAACCAAGCGCTGGGCCGTCATAAAGAAGGGGAAGAATTGATAGAAAAGAATCCCCATTTCTTAAATAACAGCCACATTCAAAGACTCATAAGCTTCTTTTTTCTCACAGCAAAGAATCTCGAACGTGCTCACTCCCACGCAGAAAAAGCGATCTCTTTAAACCCAAAAGATAGTGAGAATATCAGGAACCAAGGTAATATCTATCATCTTGAGGGACAGCTTGAACTAGCCCAAAGATGCTACAAAAAACTATTAGGCAGCAAAGACGTGAGCTCGCAATTTGCAGGAAGATTCTGGATGGCACATCTTCATTTCTTGAAAGGAGAAATCGAAAAGTGCAAAGCAGAAGTGTATTCAGGCTTAAAACAAGCCAGGACACAGCCAAATCTTAGCTGGGAAATTCAACTTCTGCTCCTAGACTCCTACATCAATATCAGGATGCAAAAATTCGAGTCAGCCCTTGAATCAGCAATTATCGCAAGAGAGAAAACAAAGGAGACCATTGCAGTAAGACAAACACAGATGGCGCTTTTATACGCCGGATTAGCAGCCCTTAATATGCGTGATTTGGAAAAAGCTAATCGCTTTACAGAACAGTTGAAGGACTATATTGAAACGTCAGGCATTCGTGCCCACAGGCGATTTTATCTTTTGCTGAGAGGAATGATTTTATCTCAGACCGGACAAATCTTACAGGCTATAGATTTTTTTGAGATCGCCATCTCTCAATTACCGGCACAGTTCACTCCCATTGACGAGCACGCACTTTTTTATGATGCTCTTGCTGGTGCTGAAGCAAAAAGGGGTAATGATGACAGAGCTATTGAGAACTATGAAAAAATTGCAGCCATGACTTCCGGAAGACTCATCTGGGACGATATCTATGTTAAGAGTTTCTTTAATCTTGGGAAGCTTTTCCAAAAGAGAGGGATGAAGAAACAATCAAAGGAAAATTATGATAGATTTCTCCGCTTATGGGAAAAAGCAGATTCTCATCAAGAAGAAGTTGCATATGCTAAGAAGCAAGTTTCGCTTTTGACCAACTGATTGATTGAGAGGGCTAGATTCAAAATTCACAATATTTAATCACCCTGTACTATCTAATTCATTCCATAACAAGGCCCTTTCGCGCAAAATAATCTTCTTCGTCTCACAAGTCCACAATGGAATCTCTCCCATTTTTTGACTGGAAAATGCAGCGGAAACAGGGCATACTCCACAATCCTCTAAGTTAGGGCAAAAATAACAATCCAACTTCGGTGAACGAAAGTTTAGCTGATTTAAAGCCGAATAGTTCCTGATGATATTAGGATATATAGTCGAATATTCTTTTATGAACGAATCTATATCGCCAAAACAGTATTTCTGATATTCTGCTGTGTGGTCCTTTCCTTTGAAGTAATCCCAAAAAAGATGGCAACCCCATAACGATCCCTCAGGTGTTAGGGCTATCCGGTCCTCACCACCAGTACAACAAAAAATACCAGATCGCTTCTCTCTCCGAAAGTTGTCAATAGGGATAATCCCTTCTTTCTTATAAAAAATTTTCGTGAAACTCCGCAATGATTTCATTTCTTCTCTGAATGTATGAATTGAGGATTTCTTCCACTCACCTCCCGCAGCAAGATTGAAGCGTATTTCCGGCACTGACATATCCGCAATCATTTGCATAGATTTTGAGAGCAAACCCACGGTATCGGGCTCAAAAACACTGTTTATCATTAATTTTATATTTTTTTGTCTCAGCAAATTTTTTATCAGTAAAATTGTATCTTCATAACTCGCTTCTTTTCTTGATTTCTCCTGCGCGAATCCATCAAAACTCAGAACTACAAAAAATTTATATTCATCGAGGAACTGGACTATTTCATCATTCAGCAAACTCCCATTCGTAGAAAGCGAGTATTCAAATGCAATCGGTTGCTTTTTTGTTATGTCTGTGGCCTTTTCGACAGTGAATTTTATCCGATCAAATGCAAGTAAAGGCTCTCCCCCATAAAAGGAAATATGGCTTTTTTCTGCTAAATAAGGGCAAAAAAAGTCAATGGCTTTATCAATATCACCAAAATCGAGGTGTTTGTTCTTTTTGACTTGAGGGCAATAGCTGCAATTATAATTACAGTCGTCAGTAACAACAAAAATTATATTAGCAAATTCCACTCATGCCCTGGATTTCTTAGCGAATAATTGGCTTTAATATTGAACATCCTCCAAAATTGTAAATCCATTCGTTGAAATCGCTATCCATATCTTTATCTTTCAATAAAGATGGCCCTTTTTTCAACACAGCGGGGTCCAATCCACACAAGGCAACCAAGAACTCCATCATTCTCATAGCTTCTCGCAGATCACTTTTTTTGACTCGCTTTCCCTTTTCGCAATCAGCTAACACGTCATAAATCCAATTCAGGACGTATGGGATTGTAGGGACTTTTGCCCTATCCTTATAAAGAGGACTCAGTTTTTCTTTAGGACTTGACTTTTTTGCCATCTTCCCCTCCCTTGAATTTTAATATATAGTATATTTACCAATTCAGGCAGCAAAGTCAATAAAATAAAAAAATATTAATTTTCTTATTATCAGTGAATCAGTTTGTTCAAGGAGCATGCCATCAAGACTCCTCTTAAAAAGTCAGACATGATCTTCATATTTCCGCATTTTGGAGGATCAAACAGATTTAGTTTTTCTTTAGACTATCATTTGGGCACAAGTTATATAATGGCCTATTTGAAGGAGAGAGGAATTAAGACATCACAGTTTGTAAATTACAAACCCATCGATTTACATCGCTTGACCGAAAAAATTTTAAGACAAAAATCTAAAATTGTGGGATTTACCTGTTATGACGACAACTATTATGTCATAAAATTGATTTCACAATTATTAAAGGCTAAAGATCCATCAACAACTATTTTGGTAGGAGGGCCGACTGCGACTTTTTCTAGCCAACTCATTTTGGAAGATAATTATGCTTTCGATATTTGCGTAAGAGGAGAGGGCGAACAGACTGTCTATGAACTCCTGAATAGCTCGATGGAATCTCATAGTCTAAAAAATATCAAAGGAGTTACCTATCGTATCAATGGAAAGTTGTATCACAATCCTGATAGAGAACTCATACAGGGAGATCAACTCGATAGCGGATTGGATATATTGCCTTCCCCGTATCTCAATAATATTTTGCCTCAAAATAAGAATATGGGCATTCTTACTTCTCGAGGTTGTGTATTTAGATGCACCTTTTGCAATTTTTCTGCATTATCTCGCTGGACTGTTAGATATCACTCGGTTGAGCGCGTAATTTCTGAATTAAAAAAAATTCACGAGAACAATAGAAATGAAAAAGTCGCGGATAGTAACGAAGAAATATGTATATATGATGACACGTTTGCGCTAAATCCAAAATTCGCAAAAGATATTTGCAGAAGATTAATCGAAGAAGAAATTAGGTTATCTCTATGGACAGAGCTACGAGCTGACATAGTCGATAGGGAATTGTTGGAACTCATGTATCAAGCTGGCTTTAGGCAGATTAATTACGGATTGGAAAGCGCCGTACCAAAAGTCCTTCGTAACATAAAAAAAGCAAAGACTGCTTCTATGTCCGAAAAAAACTTAAAACCAGAGAAGAAATATATCGCCCAAATCGAACAAAATATCATTCATGCAAAAAACATTGGTTTGAGACCAACTGTCAGTGTGATATTTGGATTGCCTGGAGCGACAAAAAAGGAAGACCAAAAAACGCTTGAATTTGTAAGAAATTTAGATGTGGATCTTTATTATGATAATCATTTACAAATATTTCCTGGCACGGAATTATTCGAAACGCACAAAAAACATGGGTTAAACCTAGTTAAGTCTGCAAAAACATTACCGTATCTGACAGAACACAGATATGATGTTCGCACTTTGCCACAAATGAAAAATTCTTGGCATGAAATAGAGAGAAAGTCACTCTTAAAAAGAATTCAACGTCTTGTAACAGGAATCTATGAGGATATTTCAGGCAGCAATTATCCCGATGTTCTTTTCAAAGGTAAACCTACAAACGATAGTTGGTTTAAGTGGTTAAGAAATAATTTGGCAATCTCTTCATTAATAGTTTTCCTTACTTCGAGTTTTGAAGAAGGAGATGTCGCTGAGGGCTTCGAAAGAATGTTTTTTTCTGGTGTTCCAATATCCGATTTTATCTCAATGACTCCACTGGATAAATATGGGCGAGATTCATTTAGCTCGAAATCTTCAAATGGTCTATTTGAGATTGCTTTAAATCACAAAGATATTTTGGGAGTTTTTAGATTTCTGCCGTTGGGGAAAATTCATGAGCTAGAATTCGCATCAGCCAAACAAAGACAGAAATATGAGCAATTCATAATTTTCACATTATCACACAAAGATTTGGCAAATTTCGTTTCTTATGAAGAATCAAACATCTTTGCTTTAAATAAGAATTTAGGAAAGGTTAATGCATGTTTGCTTGATGAGTGTCGATGGTCAGATTACAGATGTCCAGCAATGGATTTTAGACGAGCAATAATTGAAGAGGATGGGACAATACTTCCATGCACCCACGGAAATCCAATAGGGAGAATTGGGAATGAACGGAATAGCATCATAAAAACTTTACAAAGAATTTCCGCAGAGGTGGAAGAAACAAGGGGATGCAAATCATGCGACATGGAGGATGAATGTCCAAAATGCTTATTTCCACATCCGATAGATAGCGATGAGTACTGCCAGATAATCAAGAAAATATTTTATCTTCGAATGGAAAACAAAAAAGCATTGCGATCTTTTTTTAAAAATGTTTCTGAATAATCTCATTTAAAAACTCAACGCTGTATTAGACCTCAACATGAATAGAGTTCATGAGGCTCTTGCGTCGGCAAGCGTAGCGGACAAAAACCTTTTGAAATCAATCGTATATGGAACACGCAACTCTCATTGTAATTGGCACCACTGAATCATTGAAAACTCCGAGAATTAGGAGATAAAAGATTTTGGATTTGGGGCTTTCCACATGAATACGAAGCTTATGACGAAGAACAGCAGACCCGCGGACATGAACATGACGGGGAATCCGTAGAGGTCTGAGATCCAGCCGAAAAAGGCCGATCCTGCGCCCATTCCGACATCGAAGCAAGTCAAATAGAGGCTCAAGGCAAGGCCCTTGTTGGCCTGGCCGAAAATGTCAATCATGTAGGTGCTCAAAGCTGGAAATATGAGTCCTTGACCGAGTCCGCCGATAAAACCCGCCAGCGTGAACATCCACAGATTTCCCGTATGAGCAATTATAAACATGTTCAGGCTGATAACTATGACAGCAGGAAATAGAACGGTTTTCCGCCCATATTTGTCCGAGAGGCCCCCAAAAAATAAGCGCGTCATAATTGCTGCGGCTGAAAAAGCGAGAAAAAAGGAGCCTATCCGTTCCAACTGGATGGATTTTCCAAACAGCGCGATGAAATTGATGACCGATCCTCTGACAGCACCATGCACAATTGGAAGGGTGGCAATGAAACAGAAAACAACAAAAGTCAGATTGGGAGGCAGTTTGGGCTTTGAAGAGAGGTTGCCATCGTTGGGCTTTATCGTTTCCTTGGTGAGGAGAATACATATAAAAGCAATACAGAGAAATATAAAACTTGTTTTGAAAAGGCCTCCGTAGCCATAGTGTCTGACTATTTCCTCACCAAGAAGAGGTCCAATGGCAACAGCAACAAGACCTGCCACTCCAATTATTCCCATGGATCTGGCCAATCTCTGGACAGGGGCCATGTCTGAGCAAATGGTGATGGTGGCTGTCATGCTCACGCCCCATCCTATGCCGGTCAGGGCGCGCAGCAGGAGGGGCAACGTGCCTGCGTCTTGAATAAGGTGATAAAAAGGAAGCACGACAATCAGAAAGGCCATCCCAATCAGGGAGAAGCTCCTTCTCCCTTTGATATCGATCAAGCGGCCGAAAATCGGACGCGTAAAAATCGCCATCAGGCTGTGAATACCCATGATCAGCCCGATCCGCCCTTTGGAGGCACCAAAATCCTCAAGAAAAAGCGGGAAAATGAAAAAGAGAGTGATGCTCATGAAGAGAAATTGCCATCCAATAAGGGCGACAACAAAATCCTTGCTCCAGAATTTCTCCTTCTCGTGACTTACCTTCATTTTTTAGATTCCTAGTCTAGTAAAAGACAGCTCAGAGGTAAAGGGAAAACAGTAGAAATTATGGAAAATTCTCCACGATGATATTTAGCATGAGCAGAACAGGACGATAAGAGAAAGACAGGTCATGGAAACTCAACTGAACAGAGAGGTGCTGGCTGTTGGGTATAGGGAAAATAAGCAAAAAGGGGATAATGAAGGAGGGTTAATATCACCTCATCCAGCCAGCCCAATGAGGCTTTAATAGTATTATAGCAGATTTCAAATAAAATGCAATATTTTGGTGAAATTTTTTTAATAAATTTATAATTACTTTTTGATTTACACGAGATTGAGGGCTTCTTATTGACAGATTAAAACTGCGCGCGTTCAGCTGAGATGGAGTGACTGATGATGGCCGTGTGGATTCTTTCTTTCGAAAAAAAAGATAAAAAAGCTTAAATTTCCGAATGAAATATGTTATAAGATAAAAGAATCCTGCTGTGCTGGCTGGGCAGGATGCCCACCTAAAGCATTTCATATCCCCCTTTTGCTTATTTTCCCCTAAAAAAAACAGCCAGCACCTCCTCTTTATGAAATGTTATTTTCGCTATTGAAATGGGAAAAAGCAAACGAGAACTCTGCCAAGGAGGCCCATCATCGACCCCCCTCTTACTGACAACAGCTTACTGATAATGAGAAGTAACTCATTCTGGTTTTTTTGCTTACGACAAAAATATATTTACTTTCATGGGAAGTATAGTATAATGAGTACTACTCCTTATACTAATTCATATAAAGAAAAGGGGACCTTTTGTCAAGCAGAATAAAAATATTTTTTGTTTTTGCATCCAACTAGGTTAATATTCAACAAAGGAGAAGGAAATGCTGAAAAGATACCAAGTGCTTCTCCCCGATTGGCTTGAAGACTATCTCAAATGGGGTGTGGATAAATACAAAGTAAGTTTTTCAGAAATTATCAGGCTGGAAGTCTGCTTTGCCGTTTTGGCGACAATAACAGAACTCCATCCTGAATACAAACCAGGAATTAAGCTCCGGGATATTCTGACAACGATAAAATTTTACTCCGAGAATAAAAACAGTCAAAAACAAGATGCAACCAGCTTCATATCCAAAATTTATTTTGAAACAAGAAAAGCCGTAGAATACAGGTTCTCAAAAATAAAAAAAAGGCAAGTTACCGCGTCGGATCTGGATCGACGATGACTGTTTTGGGATAGATATCCAGATCCCTGCGAATGATGAGGGGAGTGTTGTCGGCTAAATCATATCCCCACCGCTATCACTCTGCCTGCCGAATGTACTCTTTCATTCCATCGTATGCAAGGACTATTCCAAAAGGTCTAGGATAAAAACGTGTTTTTTAGGGGTATGACCGCAGCCAAAAGATGACAATTGTCGGATAGCCATACATGCAGCAGAGCCATTAGAAAATTGAAGCAGGTTGACAACGCTACGATGTGCAAAAAATGTTTACATATTTAAAAAAAAATCACACATATCCATTATTCTTTTTTTATAAATTATTATTTTTCAACAAGATTCATATTTGATCTCATGTTGGCACAGAGAATGCATATAAGGTTTTTTGAAACTATGATATCAACACTGCACACAACACAAAGGACAAGTCAGACATGCAGGCGTATGGCATTTCAATATAAAAGGCGTTCTTTTTTGCCGGCTGGAAAGAGCCCTCCCTCCTTTTTTAGTTCCCATCATCAACCCCCCTTTTGCTGACTACAGCCGGCACTTATCCAACCCAAACCCCGTGACGAATCCCTCAACGAGGGATTCTCATGTCCGATGCAATACTTCTCTTTCGAATTACTCCCAAAATACCTCCCGTGGCTTCCCATGGCTGGCGCTACCGCACAAATTATGGTATAAAAGCCAGTTCAGAACATAAATCTGAATTATTGTCATGGGCTTTCAATAATATGTGCAGGAGGAATTATCAATGAGTCATACATTCAGCGCCGACGAAATTCTTGAAATGGCAGAACAGATAGAAAAAAATGGAGCTGCATTCTACAGAGAATCCGCAGAGAGCGTAGAGGATACAGAAGCACGAAAGTTCTTGCAGCAATTGGCAAGAATGGAGGACAATCACCTCAAGACTTTTGCGAGCATGAGAACACAGCTTTCCGATAAGGAAAAAGAATCACCGACTTTTGATCCGAACAATGAGGTCAATCTTTATCTCGGTTCACTAGCAGATACCAAAGTCTTCTTCGAAAAAGAGATTGACACCTCTTCCCTCAGGGAAATCTATAAAGCAGCCATATTGGCAGAAAAAGACTCCATCGCCTTCTATATAGGCTTGAAAGAGCTCGTGCCTGATTATTTGGGGAAAGATAAGCTGGATAACATCATCAAGGAAGAGATGAGACATATCAAAATCCTGAACGATAAGTTGATCGACTTGGAAAAATAGTTTGCCGCTTTTTTTAGAAGCATGCCAATCAATCTGTGACGACGACTTCGTATCCCTCCCTCATGGGCAATTCTTTAAAGAGATTCATAAATTTGACGATCTGTTCTTGAAAAAAACGGTTGTGTTCGGTGGCTAGCATATCCTCCTCGGAATCCCATAATGTAACAGGCACACAGTTTCCTGTCTCGCGGTCAGCAAGAAAAATTGCTCCCTTGTAACCCTTCTGTTTTTGACACAAAGGAATAACACTCTCTTTGAAGAGCGTAGAGGTCTGATCTATGTTCTCGACCTTTGTTTGAAACCTAAGAATGCGTGCATGCATGACACAAGCCTCCTTTAATGTCTCTATGCGAAGCCCGATTTCTGTATTCTGTTTATAACTGTGTATATTTTATTACCTAGTCAAGATATGATTGATCAAAGCCTTCAGTTCAAGTAAATTCTTGTGCAGGGCGTTGAAAAATAATTCCACATAAGCGGAACTGATCTCATAATTCGTGCGGTCCCCTGGTATGACCACATGACAGTGGACGTTTATCTTGCCGAATTCTTGACGAATGTAGATGTTCATATGGGGGGGAAGGTAGAGGCTATCTGGATCTCCTTTGCCCTGGGCAAAGATGAAACCACTTTCCACCAATCTTTTTTGGACAACAAAATCAATGCCCGCAACAGAGAACAATGCCGCCTCCCAGACCTGGGCAAAGGTGAAATCTTCAAATGTTTTGGTTTCCTGGAGATGGATTTCTTCATCCTCACTCTTCCGGGTTGATGCACAACAAATGAAAAAAAGACAGATCAAAGGTATGAGGACAACTACGGTTATGTTCGATTTGGAATGAATCTTCGCCATTTGAATTCTACTGTTCATTAAGGCCTATGACTGAGTTGTGATAAAAAGCAAATTTCCACATGCCTTCAACCTTTCTGAGTCCGGCACTTTCGAACCAATTTATGGAACGCTCATATCCATCCAGGGCTCTCACAGCCTTGTGTTTCAAGTGAATCCAGGCTGCCGTGCCATCCACATAAACTTGGATGTTCTCAAAGGTTCGGGTTGCCTCACCTTTCCCCTTGAAAGGACGCAGAAACTCGATTGTCTGATCCATATTCATTATTTTTCCAACTTCAAAGAGCACGAAATTCTCTGTGCAGATATCACGAAGCGCTTGATAATCATGCCCGTCGATTACTTCGAACAATTCATGGATCATGGCTTCAAGTTTTTTTACCTCTGTCTTGAAGTCCTCAGGCTGTTGTTGACACCCCCTGGTGACGAAGACAAGTACGATCAACACAAGGGCAAACTTTTTTCCTTTATCCATTTATTTAACCTCAATAGGTACCGGATTATAATTTAGTCTCCCCGAGCTTGTTTGATTAGAGAATAATCCTTAATTCATAAAAGGTCAAATGAAGAAAAGGTGTAAAAAAGGTGCCAGGCACCTTTTTTCAGAGGAAAAAATAATGGTGCCTGGCACCTTTTTGGTCACTCGTACTTAAGTGAATTGGCAGGATTACTGAGAGCAGCTCGGACAGCCTGGTAACTGACGGTGATGACCGCAATAACAAGAGCAAGCAGCGTTGCGAAGATAAAAGTTGGGAATCCCAGCCCGATGCGGTAGGAAAAGTTTTGAAGCCAGGAATTCATAAGATAATACCCCACCGGCCAAGCGATGACAGCGGCGATAAAAACCCACTTCGTGAATTCACACACGAGCATAAAGATGATGTTGGGAACCGAAGCTCCCAGAACTTTTCGGATTCCGATTTCCTTGGTGCGCTGCTCAGCCGTAAAAGACGTCAACCCAAAAAGCCCGAGGCAGCCAATGATGACAGCCAGGACCGTGAAAGAGCTAAACAACATCCCCAGTCTTTCCTCGGATCTGTAAAGGGCATCGAAACTATCATCGACAAACGCGTACTCAAAAGGATATTTTGTGTCAAACTCAGCCCACTTTGATTTCAGGAAGCTGATTGTATCCTGAATGTTTTCTGGCCTGATTCGCACTGAGATAAGACTAAAATTACCCCAAGGATTCCTGGCAAGTAAGAGCAATGGTTGGATCTCCTCGTGAAGAGATTGGAAGTGGTAGTCCTTGACAACCCCCACGACCTTGAATTTTACTTTTTCGGTCGGAGAGTTAAACATTTCTATTTCTTTCCCTAAGGCTTTACCCTGCCATCCCAGCCTCCTCACTGCAGCTTCATTGATGATGCAGGACTCTTTAGGATCAAAAGGATATTTCTTCGAGAAAAAGCGGCCAGCCACAATCTCGATGTTGTAGGTATCAATAAAATCCTCATCCACCCATTGAGAGAAAAACATAGTCATCTCATTGGCTGGTTTATCAGCGGCATGATACATGGAAAAATTGCTGGGGCCTAATGCTGTTGAATCCGAGGCCGTGGCTTTGAGGACATTCGGGTGACGAAGGAATTCAGTCTTGACGGCTTCGTATCGTTTTTGTGTTACAGGAGCTCGAAGGCGGACAGTTAGCACATGATCCTTGTCGTATCCTAATTTTTTATTCCTCATGTAATGCAGTTGATCGTTTATGATGAGAGTACCGATGATCAGCACGATGGACACAACGAACTGCAGCGACACCAGTACTATTCTAAGACCGGAGCTTTTCGAGCCTCTCTTCAGCCTCCCCTGAATGACTTCGACCGGCCGAAAAGCAGAGAGGAAAAAGGCGGGATAGCTGCCGCCAAAAAGACTGGTCAACAGAAAAAGCCCAAACAAACCGAAGAGGAAAATTGGATTGAAAAAATTCCCTGCGGACAGATCCTTAGCAGCAATATTCCTGAATACCGGAATAAGCATAAGGACAAGAATCAGACCCAGGATGAAGGAGAGGAGCGTGAGGACTGTTGATTCACTCAGAAATTGTTTGACGAGTTGCGGCCTTTTGGCCCCCACGACTTTTCTCAATCCCACTTCCTTAGCCCGATTGGCTGAGCGAGCTGTGGCCAGGTTCATGAAGTTCAGGCAGGCGATCAGTAGAATAAAAAGTCCGACTCCAGAAAATAAGAAAACATAGGCAACGTCACCTGTTCGTTCCAGCTCGTTTTCTCGATTTGAATGCAGATATATGCTGGTCAAAGGCTGGAGCCCGATCTCGGCAGTGCCTCCCATCATTTTGATCATTAGACCAACTTTTTTATTCAAATGGTCGGTCATTTTCTGGGCCATAACATGATGGTCGGTCCCATTTTGAAACAGAACATACGTGTAGTAGTTGATATTGCCGACAATATCCTCGATAGCCTTTCCGGTCGGTTTCAAGTTCAAAGAGGCGAAGGATGCAAAGAAATCAGGCCTGAAGTGAGATGTTTGGGGGACATTTTTCATAACCCCTGTCACCATGTACAGAGAATCCCCGTTCACGCGAAGGTATTTTCCCAAAGGGTCTTCGGTGTTGAAGTATTTTTTCGCCATCTTTTCGGTGATAACAATTGTGTTGTGTTCGACGAGGGCTTGTTTGGGATTGCCTTTGATCAGCTCGAAGGAAAACATGTCAAAGAGGGTGTGATCCGCCCAGAGAAATTTCTTTTCATAGAATGTGATGTCATTGTATTGAACAACCTTTTTTTCCCCGAAAGCAGTAAAGCGGCATATTTCTTTGATCTCCGGGAACTCATCTTTGAGAATAGGCCCATAGGCAAAGGTTGTCGTCGCCGTGTTCACAGTCCGATCCTGGATAGCTAAACTCATGGTGATACGGTGCATGTTGTTTGAATTTGTGTGATATCTGTCATAACTCAGTTCATTCTGAACATAGAAGAAAATCAAGATACAACAGGCAATGCCAATGGCCAGCCCGACCATATTGAGGAGAGAATAGAGTTTATTTTTGTAGAGGTTTCTCAAAGCAATTTTGAAATAATTCTTTATCATCCTCATGGACCTCGGATTACATCGTTCTCTATAGTGTACGAGTTCCCATAGAGGAAAGTTCAGTCGAAAAGGTGCCTGGCACCATTTTTTTATATGGGGAAAAAAGGTGCCTGGCACTTTTTAGGAGCTGGACAAGAAAAAGATTCCGTAGCGGGCGAACCAATCCGGAATAAAGCCGACAATCTTTCCAGTTGTTTCTTTGTAATGGGAGGAAATGGCCAGCTCTTTAATAATTTTTATCCTATACTTGGCGCAAAATATCCGGAAATCCCTCAGAGTGATGACCCGGATGTTCGGCGTGTTGTACCATTCAAATGGCAGTTCTTCTGTCACCGGGGCCTTACTCGTCAACAGAAGCTGCAACTTAATTCCGTAGTGATTGAAACAGGGAAAACTGACGATACCCCTTTTACCTATGCGAAGCATCTCTTTGATCAGCACTTCTGGCTGGTAGACCTGCTGAAGTGTCTGGCTCAAAATAACATAGTCAAAGGATTTATCGGCGTAATCCCTGGTTTCTTTGTTGATATCGCCCCTGAGAATAGACAAACCTCTGGAAATGGCATCGATGACTTTTTCCTCATTGATCTCGATTCCGTACCCCGTCACATTCTTTTCACTTTGTAAAAATTCTAGCAAATCGCCGCGGCCGCAGCCCAAATCGAGCACACGGCTTCCCTCCCCGATTAAATTCCCGATGATCTGCAAATCAAAGCGCATTGAACTCTCCTCTCTTCTTTCTTTATGCCGGGCCATTTCCCTCGCTCATGTGACTCATTCTGTTGAGAAAACCCGATATCAGCCTAGTCAATTGATTGTGAGCCAGAAGAAAGGAGTCATGTCCGAAATCTGTATCGATCTCACAAAAACTAACATCGATGCCTGCTTTTTTCATTGCTCTAACCATTTCTTTGGACTGTGCCGTGGGATAAAGCCAATCCGAGGAAAATGACAACACCAGAAACTTTGCTGAACAGCGCGAAAAGGCCTCGACAAGAGATCCCCGCCCTCTCTGCTCACCCAAATCAAAATAATCAGAGGCTTTAGTTATGTAAAGGTAGGAATTGGCATCAAAGCGCTCCACAAATTTTTTGCCCTGGTATTGAAGATAACTTTCAACCTGAAAATCTCCAGAAAAATCATACTTGAATGCGTTGTTTTCATGCAGGCGTCGGCCGAATTTCCTGTGCATGGAATCCTCCGATAAATAGGAGATGTGCCCGATCATTCTGGCCAGAGCCAACCCTTTCTCTGGTATTGCAGTGCCGTAATAGCCCCCATCCTTCCAGCTTGGATCGGCCATGATGGCTTGTCTTTGCGCTTCAGATAAGCCGATAGCCAGCGCCGATCGCTTGCATGTGCTGGCAATGGGGATCACTGACTCCACCATTTTCGGGTAGGAGACAGCCCATTCTATAGCCTGCATTCCTCCGATCGATCCTCCAACGAGGCACAAAAGTTTATTTATCCCCAGATGATCGATCAGTGCCTTCTGAGCCCTGACCATGTCAGCAATCGTTATGAGCGGGAAATCCAAGCCATAAGCCCTTCCTGTCGCTGGGTTGATCGATGAGGGACCGGTAGAACCATAACAACTGCCGATGATGTTTGAACAGACAACAAAATATTTATCGGTATCGATCCCCTTCCGCGGCCCGACCATGTTGTCCCACCATCCGGGCTTATCATCCTTCTCTGTGTAATACCCAGCTGCATGGGAATTGCCAGACAGGGCGTGAAAGACCATGACCACGTTGTTTCTGTCTTTGTTTAGCTCACCGTATGTCTCGTAAACAAGGGTAATCGGGCCCAATTTTTTGCCGCTATCGAGACTCATTTGCCTGGGTGGTTCGGCAAATGTAAAGGTCTTTTTTGCCACTATGCCAACAGATATGCCGTCTTTATCGTGTGTTCCATACTCACTCATCGGATATCACCTTCTGCCCAAGAATTGCCTTGCTTGGCTAATGGCGCGAACGCAATCATTTCAGCGGCCATCCCAGAAGCAGCCAGACTGATTCCAACTCCTTCCTCAAAAGCGGTCACTCTTCCCTCTAGAAAATCAGATGTCGGATTCATTAGACGAGTATAGATATATCCGGTTCCTTCCAGGATAAACAGATCGGCTGCCTGAGATGTGCTCTCGAAAACACAAGAGGTTTTCTGGGAGATAGGGACAGTCCTGGATTGGGGGACTGCATCAGGTTCCTGCTCTCTGTGACAGCACAGAGTATCTCGATGACGAGTGTTCTTGTCATTGCTCATTGACCCCTCCTTGCGTTAATAAAAAACACCATGACATTCCAAAAAAAAGAAATATGTGAATTGCGGATATCCCAGATACGGAAGGATTAAATGAGAGTGCCCGTATCCGGGCTTGACATTATCATGCGATGAACATGACTGGCGGGATTTATAACCTGTTCTCTCATTTTGGAAAACTCATTATACGCCTTTTTCCACACTTGTCAATAAAATGGTGCCAGGCACCTTTTTTTTATATCGGGAATAAAGGTGCCTGGCCCCTTTTTTGTTTGACAGAGGGTCATGGTTACTATATCATCAAAGGTTGAT
>Ga0180433_10005116_pt1 | contig 17958 bp, 21 predicted proteins | sample SS_ome_8_FD_132980 | JGI IMG/M metagenome (GOLD analysis project Ga0180433, IMG submission 132980) | Hypersaline lake sediment archaeal communities from the Salton Sea, California, USA - SS_1_D_1 metaG | ecosystem: Environmental > Aquatic > Non-marine Saline and Alkaline > Hypersaline >... | reverse complement strand
GGGCGAAAAGCGCCATTACGATAATCCAAAGATAAGGTAGGGTCAGAAAGAAATGCGGCAACGGACCACGACCAAGGTGGCGATAAATACCCCAATCGTTACTCATGACCCGGAATAGAAAAGCACTGAATGCAATCATACCTATTCCAATCGAAAGCACGAAGGCACACCAAAACAGAACATTCTTCAGAATAAAATGACTCTTTGATTTGGGATGTAGTTTCTTCCCTTTAATTTCCTTAATGACTTGGTTGGATAAATCTTTCATATGTTTAAGTACTTGATCTAGCAAGTTCTAGCTTCAATTTCTCCTTGGCACGACGCAGGAGGGTGCCAACCGTACTGACGGGTTTTTTCAGAATGCCGGAAATTTCCTCATAACTTTTGTCTTCCATAAAGCGTAGTACCAAAACCTCACGATATTTCCGGTTGATCTTTGACAGCGCCTTTGACATCTGTTCAGTCAAGTAGGTCTGGTCAATGTCATTCTCCAGATCAATGTCGGCCGCAAATCGATTGATAACTTTTTCGTCATCAACGGCGATGACATTCAGAGGACGAGCTTGGCGTTTCCGATACTGACTGATAACTTCATTATGAGTAATACGGTATACCCAGGAAGAAAACTTCAGCTTCTGATCAAAATCATTGAGGTTACGATATGCTTTGATGAAAACATTTTGCAAAACATCTTCGATATCATCATCGCTGAAATTCGAAATCCGCCGGACGTAGCGCGCCAGCTTATCCTGATATCTGGCTATTAGAATAGCGTAAAATTCCTCGTTTTTTAGCGTATCAGAAACCAGCTCCTCATCGGACTTATCGGAATGTCCGGCTGTTGTCATCATAAGCGACCTTATATAATAGTACGCCTAATTATATCTTTTATTTCAAGTAATTCAATGGAAAAGCGGAACCCCGCTAGAGATTCCGCCATAGTCTTGTGAAGTCGAAAAAGATTCGCCGCGCCACGGTCACTTCACCGGGATATTCATCCAGGAGAAAGTTGATCGTTTGCTGCGGATTGCCAGTTTCGACGTTCATGTCTTGAATCGAGACGCTTCCCCGGACAACCAGACGAACACCCAGATACCAAGGTTTTACCTTGATCCGGTGCTGAGAAACCGGCTTTCCCCGTCTGATTCGTCCAAAGTGAACCTTTCTGATTTCTTCCCTTCTCTCCAAAGAACGGAAGACGTCCCGGGCTTTTTCGGTGGCCGTCGTATGACGGCCAGTTTTCTCGGTATTCACATGCAATGGCGCCATACGAGACCTCCTCTCTGTGGCATAATTATACACAAACACCGCTGTTTGTCAAGAATATAAGCAAGGCACTATTTGACAGAATTTCTCATGACGATATAATGGGTATATAACCAATATATTATGTCCCGACCTAGAAGAAAGCGTCATGTTCATATGGATCCGATGGTGACCAGGTTCTCACCACGCAAACACCCGCATTCACCAGGCAGTGCAGTTTTGTTACTAACCGAAGAATTGGAAGCGATCCGTCTGGCTGACTTTGCCGAATTAGACCAAAAAGATGCCGCGAAAAAGATGAAAGTCCCGATAACTACTTTCCAAAGAACATTGTATTCCGCCCGAAAAAAAATTGCTGACGCCTTAATCTATGGAAAAGCTATCGAAATAAAAAACAGAGAGGAGGTGATAACTATGCCCGGAGGAGACGGAACAGGCCCAGACGGTACCGGACCGGTAGGACCCGGCCGCGGCGCCGGTCGCGGACGAGGACGGCAACCTGGCGGTTACGGATTCGGACCTGGGGGGAACTGCTTATGCCCCTCATGTAACACCAAGGTCCCGCATCAACGCGGTGTCCCCTGCTACCAAATGGAATGCCCGAAGTGCAAAACCAAAATGGTCAGAGCTAAATAATTAAAATATAAATATGGAAAAAGTCATTATCACCGCTCAGGGTGACAGTTTAGATTCTGAGCTAGACCCCCATTTCGGGCGCTGCAAGTTTATACTGGTTTGTAATCCCGAAACCAAAGAATTGGAAAAAGCTATTACCAATGTAAATGCCACTGCCCAGGGAGGCGCCGGCGTCTCCACGGCCCAAACGGTCGCCGACATGGGTATTAGTAAAATCATTACCGGCAATATCGGTCCTAAAGCCTACGAGGCTTTAACTGCCAGCGGCGTAGAGATCTACGTTGCTGAACCAGGTAAGGTGTCAGATGCCCTAGAAAAATTTGGTAACGGAGAACTAAAAAAAGTTGATGATGCCTCGGCTCCCATGCACACGGGCCTAGGCATGAAAAAAAGCGAATGAAAAAAATTGCCGTAACCGGCGGTAAGGGCGGAACGGGAAAAAGCACCGTCTCCGTCCTATTGGCGAAAAAATTGATGGCCAGCCAAAAAGTCTTGCTGGCTGATTTGGATACGGAGTGCCCCAACGATCACCTCTTGACAGGAATCAGTCTGGAAAAGCCAATTAAGGAAACTCTTTCTAAGCTACCTGAAATAGACACCGCCAAATGCCAAAAATGTGGAGAGTGTGTAAAATCTTGTACCAGCAATGCCCTCTTTATGCCGCCGGGCAAAACTCCGATTGTTTTACCGGATCTCTGCTCGGCCTGTCAAACCTGCCTGGATGTCTGTCCGCACCAGGCCATTACCGCCAAAGACAATGTCACGGGCAAAATATATCGTCATGACTTTGGCAAAAATCTAATCCTGGTTACCGGCCAAGCCCGGGCGCGACTAATTGAAACTGCCTCTGTCGTCAGGCAAACCAAAGAAACGGCCCTGGAAATTGGCCGGAAAGAAAAAGTAGATACAATAATATTTGACACCGCCGCCGGTACTCACTGTCCGGTAGTAGTAGCCATTATGGGTGTGGAAAAAGCTATCGCCGTCACCGAACCAACACCGATGGGAGCTCACGATCTAGATCTGATATTACAATTACTAGAAAAAATTGAAGTTCCTTGTGATATATTCCTAAACCAAGCCGACCTGGGTAAAAAAGATTTAATCACAGATTTGGTAAAAAAGTTCGGGAAACAGAAGCTGTCTCACGAAATCAAACACTCTACGAAACTGGCCAAAGCTTATTCCCGTGGGGACCTATTGAACGACCCGGAGGTAAATTTACAATACGATGGGAAAATCTAAAGCCAAAAAAAATGTCGCCGTTTGCTCCGGCAAAGGCGGGGTCGGTAAATCCATGATAGCTTCTTCGCTGGCAATTTATTTAAGCAGACAAAACCAAAAAATTGTCGCGGCTGACTGCGATGTTGATGCACCTAACCTGGCTGTCTGGCTAAATGAAACCGGTGACTGGGATAAATCGGAAGAAATCCAGACATCCGATATCGCTGTAATTGATGAAAACAAATGCACCGGCTGCGGTATCTGTGAAACCAAATGCGTTTTCAAAGCTGTTCAAGTAGAAGACGGTAAAGCTAAGGTCTCCCCTTTTACTTGTGAGGGTTGCAGTCGCTGTGCCGTAAATTGCCCGGAAAATGCTATTACTATCAACCCTGTCACCAACGGGCGTATAAATTATCGCCAAACCAAGTACGATTTCCCGCTGGTATCGGGACAGCTTTATCCGGGAGAAACCGGCTCCGGCAAAATTGTGGATGCCGTCAAAGAGAAGGCTGCTGATAAAAAAGGCGACATCATGATAATTGACACATCCCCTGGCACCGGCTGCCCGGTAACGGCGGCACTACGTGACACAGATTTTGCCCTGCTTGTCACCGAACCCTCGCCGTCCGGTTTTTATGACTTGAAAAAGATAATGGAAGTGGTCAATCATTTCCGAATGGATTACGGCGTCATTGTAAACAAGTGGGATTTGAACAAAGAAATGACCGAAACAATCAGGAGCTGGGCCAGCGATAAAATGTGGGGCTTGATCTCCTATGATAAAAAAATTGTTAAATCTATTGCTAACCTAGAACCTGTCTTAGAGACAAATCTAACTGCCAGGAAAGAAATCGATGTAATTTTCTCGGAAAATGCGGGAAAGATTGTGGCCTAAAAGAATCGATTGTTGCCCAGACCAATACGATTCAAAAAACATGTCGCTAAGACATGTTTTTTAGAGAAATAGGAAAATAACTGCTTACTCTCAAAGAAGCGCAAAGCTCCCCGGGCTGGGCTCGAACCAGCGACATCCTCGTTAACAGCGAGGCGCTCTACCAACTGAGCTACCGGGGAGCTTTGCGCTCTTTTATAACAAAAAAGAACCTAACGAAAAGACATTATATATTAATTTTATCCTGAAGTCAACTAGTAATCCTTCAGTCTTCGAATCTCTTCATTCTCCCTTATCTTCTCCAGAGCTTTCGCCTCAATCTGGCGAATACGCTCGCGGGTAACACCAAATTCCTGCCCAACCTCCTCCAAAGTATGGCCCACTCCGTCGGTTAGACCGAACCGCATTTCCAAGATCTTCTGTTCGCGCGGGAGTAGATACTTGAGAATTTTTCCGACATGATCGCGCAACAGTTTGCGGCCAGCCGACATTGAGGGTGAAACTGATTTTACATCCTCGATAAAATCGCCCAAAGTGCTATCATCCTCATCGTCACCAACAGTCGTTTCTAGTGAAACAGTATCCTGATTAATCTTAATGATGTGGCGAACCTTATCGACTGGCAATCCCATCTCGGCAGCAATTTCCTCCGGCAGGGGCTCACGACCAAGATCCTGAACCAGGCGACGTGATATCTGCATAAACTTGTTAATCGTCTCTACCATATGGACCGGGATCCGGATTGTTCTTGATTGATCAGCTAAGGCGCGAGTTATCGCCTGGCGAATCCACCAAGTGGCGTAGGTAGAAAATTTGTAACCACGTTTGTAGTCAAACTTCTCGACGGCCCGAAACAGGCCGATATTTCCTTCCTGGATAAGGTCAAGCAGAGTCAACCCACCGCGGCCGACGTATTTCTTGGCGATGGAAACAACCAGACGCAAGTTGGCCTCAATCATTTTTTGCTTGGCCCTAGGATCACCCTTATCCTTCAGTTTAGCCAGCTGGACTTCTTGCTCTGCCGTCAGCAGCGGCACCCGCCCGATTTCGCGCAGGTACATCTGCACCGAATCTGCCGACAAGTGCGAAATATCATCAACTTCCTCGGTCATAACCCCGAGGATGGTTTTTTTGTCTTTTTTTTCTTCGTCCCGGCGCTCCGCAATCGGAATAGACTTCTTTGATTCCAGAACTTCTATTCCCATCTCGTCAAATTTGGCAAAAATCTCTTCCAGCTTCTCGATATTTTCTTCTGCTTCAGGCACGACCGCCATAATTTCATCTTCGGTAACAAATTTCTGTTCTTTGCCCTTGGCTAAAAGGTATTTCAACCCCAGCTTAGGAGCGACGGCAGGCTTCGCCTTGGTTTTGCTGACTTTCAAAATCTCCCGTTTTTTTCGACGGGTTTTTCTCTTTCTTTTGGTGGCACGGGGCTTGCGACGAGCAACTTTTTTCTTGGTTCTGGTTGTAGTTTTGCGCTTTTTCCTACGGGCCGTCTTTCTCTTGCGAACGGTTTTACGAGCCGGCTTGCGCTTGGCTGCCGTTTTTCGCTTCCGTTTCTTTGGCTTAGTTGCTCTCTTTTTTTTCTTTTTAGTTTTGCCTCTGGGCATAACAAAATCTATTATTGAGTATTTTTTTCTGTTTCGCGAAGTTGATTAGTAAGACGAGTGAACTCGCTGGTGAGATTTTCGATGGCTTTGGTATCCTCCACTTTCTCCGCCCGGGAGACCTCGTCACTCAACTCCCGCAAACGCTTTTTGAGATAGCTTTTTTCTAACAAGTTAATGCAGGATTTAAGCTCTTCCGCAAACAATTCTGCATCTGATTCCTCGAAATCTTTGTCAACCTCCAAGAGCAGTGTCGAGACCAAATCCGCTAGCTTGACCTCGTCTTTTTTGAGGTAATCCAAAAACTCATCCGCGGTATAGGATCGATTAGTATTATAGAACTTTTCCAAATGCAAGTAAAGATTGCGATGAGCCGATTCAGCCAGGAAATTCACGTCAAAATGGTCAAGAACGTATTCTATTTCGCCGGGATTTTTGAGAAGAAGGCCCAGAAAGCGAGATTCCAGCGAAGTAGGAGAACGATCTGCTGAAGGAAATTTTTCCGGAGCAGATTCCATTCTGCGCTGGACGCCCACCTTACGCATGGCTGATATTAGTGAATCTTCCGGTACATTTATTTTTTCAGCTAAGGTTTGAATATAATGGTGGCGTTCAATTTCGTTGCCGATCTTTTTGATAACAGGCAGCAGCTCCGCCGCAATTTCCTTTTTATCGGCCGCTTCTTCCAGATTCTTTCCCGCCAGGGCGCTGGTGAAAAAATATTTCATAATTGGTTGTCCGGAACCTGCTATCTTTTTCCAGGATTTGGGATCAGCCAGGGCAACATCCGCCGGGTCTTTTTCTACCGGCAGTTTAGCTACCTTGATATCAAATCCGCGATTCAATGCCAAATCAATCCCCCGCTTGGTTGCCATATCACCGGCCAGGTCCATGTCAAAAGCCAGAACGAGATTATTAGTATAGCGCTTGAGGAGATCGAGGTGTCCCTCGGTCAAAGCCGTTCCGGAGGAAGCAACGACATTTTTGATTCCAACCTGGTGCGAAGCCAACACGTCAGTGTAACCCTCAACGATGATACCAAGATCCTGACCACGAATTTCGGAACGGGCATCAGACAAGCCATAGAGTACCCAGCTTTTCTGATAAATCTCTGTTTCCGGAGTATTGATGTACTTAGCCCCCGTGTCCTCCGATTTAAGTTGCCTCGCGCCGAAGGCAACTACGTCTCCGTGAGCATTCTTAATCGGAAACATCAGGCGTCCTCGAAAGCGATCATAGAAACCGCCTTGGTCCTTGCGCACAGTCAATCCGGCATTATTAATTTCCTCTTCGCTATATCCTTTCTTACGCAAAAAGGCGCTCAAAATATCCCAAGAGTCAGGGGAATAGCCAACCAAGAAATTATCCAAAGTTTCTTTGGTAAATTTACGCTGTTTCATATACTGGCGCGCTGCTTCTCCCTCCCGGCTTTTCCAAAAAGCTTCGTGGAAATAACGAGCGGCCAGATTATTTATCTCATACAGCTTATTCTTGCGAGTCCATATCTTCGGGTTTCGTGGTTTGAGTTCCACCCCGGTTTTCTTAGCCAGTGTGCGCAGCGCCTCCGGAAAATCCATTCCTTCTTTTTCCATCAAAAAAGTGAAGGCGTCACCGCCTTTACCACAACCAAAACAATGCCAGATCTGTTTACTGGGACTAACCATAAAAGACGGGGTCTTCTCCTGATGAAAAGGACAGGGCGCTTTGAAGTTTGCCCCGGCCTTTTTGAGTGGAACGTATTCGTTGATCAACTCAACGATATCGATCCGATCTTTGATTTGATCGCGTTCGTTCATGCGAATTGTGAGTTCTGAGCTTTGGGTTCTGAGAAGCCTGTTCTCGAGAACCCACAACTCAAAACTCATAACTTACACTAAAACAACGCCACTGCAAGTAGTGTCAGGATAACGAATGGGATTAGTAAAAGTCCCCAGTCTTTGACTCTGGCTGGCATATTCTTGCTCTTAATCTAGCACCCTTATAATATGACTTTTTTCAGGAAAAATCAAGCCTTCTGAAAAATCAAAGTCTTAACCTAAAAATGGAAATTTAGAAGAAATCTGAAATTTAAACTAAAAAGGAGTTCAGATTTTTTAATTTTAAACTTCTTTTGAATTTTAAATTTTTGATTTTAACCTTTTATTATCCCCACCGGCTTCATTCGCGCAACCTTAGCAGCAATTTTGGTTTCGCTTACCACTTTGATGACTTCATCAATATCCTTGTATGCCGCCGGGGCTTCCTCCAACAAGCCCTTAGCAGAACCGGCCCGGACAACCACGCCGTATTTGTCTAGCTCTTCCAATAATTTGTTATAGTCCAGTGAACGTTTGGCCTGACTACGTGACATCCGCCGGCCCGCCCCGTGGCACGTCGACCCCCAGGTACTCTGCATTGATTCTTTTGTCCCGGCCAACAAGTACGAATGAGTGCCCATCGAGCCCGGGATGATGACCGGTTGACCGGTAGACTTGTATTTGTCTGGCAGTACCGGATGATCTGGCCCGAAAGACCGCGTCGCTCCCTTGCGATGAACAATATATTCTTTACCGTCGTGTTTTTCTTTTTTAGCCATATTGTGTGCGACATCATAGACCAATCGCATAGCGTTTTGCTTACCGCTCTCCAGTACCTGCGCCCAGGAACCGCGAACATGGTCGGTCAGAATTTGCCGATTGGTCCAGGCAAAGTTAGCTGCAGCCGCCATGGCACCGAAGTAACGTTGCCCTTCCGGAGATTTGAACGGAGCACAGGAAAGTTCCCGATCCGGCAAGGCAATTTGGTATTGATGAACAACTTTGTTCATCAACTTAACATAGTCCGTACAAACCTGGTGTCCGAGCCCGCGCGAGCCGGTGTGAATCAGGATTGTAACCTGACCGGGAAATATGCCAAAGGTTTCAGCGATCCTGTCGTCGTAGATATCAACGACTTCTTGAATTTCGACGAAATGATTACCAGCTCCCAGTGTTCCCAGTTGATCAGCTCCGCGTTTTTTGGCTCTTTCCGAAACCCGAGCAGCATCAGCGCCGGGCATACTACCCCGCTCCTCGGTCGCCTCAGCATCTGCTTCGGTCGCATAACCTTGGGAGATCGCCCACTTGACACCGGTATTGAGAACCTTATCCAGTTCTGGCTCTTTCAGAACCACTGACCCGCCACGGCCCACCCCGGAGGGAACGTCGCGCTGCATCTGCGAAACAATTTGTTCTATTTTGCTGCCGACATCTTCCAATGTCACCTCGCTTGCTAGCAGGCGCACCCCGCAGTTGATATCGTAGCCAACCCCACCAGGAGAAATAACACCCTCATCCGCCCGCAGCGCGGCCACCCCGCCGATTGGGAAGCCGTAACCCTGATGGATGTCCGGCATCGCCAGCGCATATTTTTCGATACCGGGCAGAGAAGCGATGTTGATAAGCTGCTCAATCGCCCGCTCGTCCAAAACATGGGTCAGCATTTTTTCGCTCGCATAAACCCGCGCCGGGACGCGCATCGCTTTTCGAAAAGTTCTAGGCACTTCCCAGAGATAGTCTGATATTTTATTAAATTTTTCGAAAGAAACCATCTCTATAATTTTGATTTGGGATTTTGAACTTTGGGTTTGGGTTTATATATCATATACAACCACCGCCTCATACCCCTCCGACTTTTTCTTGATATCTAGTTCACTATAAGTCACCGCCTTAATATCATCTTTAGCCGGGGCCGGACCGCCGCCGACTTTGGCTACAATGTGACTATCGGTACACTTTTCAAACTCAAACTCAGTGTAAGCACTGTCATTGGTGTCGCTAAACGTCAGCAGCTCAGATAGCCAATCGATCATTAGGGTATCAAGGTCCATGGCTTCAATTTCAATCTTTTCCCTGTGATCTATTTTAACTTCGTCAATATCGTACAAAAACGACATCATTCCCAAAGCTGAATTTTGCAAAAGCTCGGGTAAATCTTTCCCGAAAGAGCGAATTTTGATGTCGCCGGGATGGTCGAGGAATTCGTATTTCATCATATCTCAATTATATCACAACCAAAAAACGCCCCCAAAGAAGCGATTTTTAGATAGAATTACAATTCAACCTCAGGGACTCCCTGTGATTTGTCCAATCGCCGCCAATAAGCAAAGAATAGTATTCCCGGCACAACTACAATCACTAACAATCCATAAGGCACCAAATTGCGAACTCCCCCCGTAAGCGGCCAATGAATAAGCAGGATCACCAACGCCGCTAAGCAAAAGCTTAGATTGATCAGGCTCCCTAATTTTTCTCGCCACCAAGCAATTAGCAAGCCGATGGCCGCCGCAAACAGAAACAGGGGCGGCAAGTTTTCAATAAAAGGATAATCTGGCACGGCGTGCGGGTCAGCAGTGCCAGTAGTCACCCAGCTGACAAAATATCCGCCAGCAAATAAAAACACGTAAGCTATAACCGGCACACTCCAAGTGCGGGCGATTAGGCGAAGACGCTTAGTGTTTTTTGCCCGAGACTTCATTTATTTTTTACCTACAATTAAACAGAAGTCAACGTGGTTAGTCCCCGCGGAAAATGCGAATGCATTTTTCGCGGCAGAGGAGTACACGCATGTAAGCTGAAGTGAGTAGCTATCTGTGATAGCTACTCACGAAAGCTGAAATGCGTGTACGACGTGGTCGGGGCACCCGGACTTGAACCGGGAATCTCACCCACCCGAAGGGTGCGCCTTAGCCAATTAGGCCATGCCCCGAGACTAATCAAATATCAAATTGCAAATGCCAAATTCCAAAACTATAGCAAAGTTTCGTAGTAAATTACAGTGTTATCAGCCAAACCCCTGAGAGCTGCCTGAAGCCTTTTATGGCCACGCTCATTCAGAAGCCCTTTAGCTTCTGATAAGGTTGCCCATTTCAGATCTTCTATTTCACCGTCGTTGAAATTGAAATCTCTGTTGTTAATCAGTTTTGCCAAAAAGGTGATGTGCACAGCGTCAAAAACTTGACCAGTAATATCTTTTTGGAAATAGCCGATCGATAACAATCGATTTAGCTCAACATCCAAATCTATCTCTTCCTTCGTTTCCCTGATAAGTGCTGCCCGTGGTGACTCGTTCTTTTCAACTACACCACCAGGCTGGCTCCAGTAGTCCTTGTATTCCGGCTTTACCAGCAAGATTCTTTTCTGTTTATCAAAAATCAGTGCGCCGACAGAAATGACTTTGCGGGGAAGCTGCTGCCAGTATGACCGTTGTTCTGATGGGGAATATTTCATCTTATGAAGAGGTGGTCGGGGTGCCGGGATTTGAACCCGGGATCTCACGCCCCCCAGGCGTGCGCCTTAAACCGCTAGGCCACACCCCGATTTATTAATTTTTTGAATGCCTTGCCACCTTTATAACTCTTTATTTGTCTTTCCCGTTGGTAGGCATCATTTCGATTAGTAAAAATCTCTCGATAAATGACTTTCCATGGTCTATCCCTCCTAGTTGCATTATTTCTTCCCTGATTGTGCCTCACAAGCCTAGCAAAAACATCACTCGTAAAACCAACATAGTAACGATTAGTTTTTAGGCTTTGCAATATGTAAACAACATATTTCATATTCCTCCTTCTTTCATTAACGCCCCTCCCGCCTTCGGGCGGGACCCCGCCAGCGGGCGGGGGCCAGGCGTGCGCCTTAAACCGCTAGGCCACACCCCGATCTACTTCTAGCATTTTACCCAAAAACCTGGGGGAAATCAACCCCAAATGAAAGCAGCGAGAAGGATTTTCTCACTGCTTAGGTTCCTAGGCTGCCGCTTGCAGCTTATCGATCTGCCGCGCCAGCGGTGAACCGGAAACGATCAGGCCACCGTGGTAGACCCGGAAAACACGAATGGTGTCGCGCACAAACGAGGCGTGGCTGGCATACAGCTTCTGCAGGAATTCCGGCGTTAGCTCCTGCCATTTGACCTGCTTGGCATCGGAAGCTGCTCTAAGCCGCAGCTTGGAAGCTGCTTTCGGATCCAGGTGCTTGAAGTAGGCTTCTGTTTCCATCCAGGCATTGTCCGTGTTACGCGGATCATCAACGTAGCCGCGATAGACCGGTACCGCTCCTTCCATATCCAGGACTTCCTGGGCATTGTCAGAAGCTTCTTCACGGAACTCTCTGATCAATGCTTCCAAGACAAGCTCACCAGCATCGACATGCCCGCCCGGAATAGCCCATTCCCGACAATCGCCGCGCAGGATGGCTACCATTTCCAGTAGCCCAGTCCGGGGATTCAGGCGGGTGATGATCGGGTCAGCTGCAAAGTTGGCTCCCCACCTGCCGAGCACTCCCCTCCCCCGCAGGCCGGTGCGGCCGTGGATGTTCAGAGGGTAACCTAGCTGATCGTATTGGATATCACCTTTTTCGCAACTGACGAGCTGGTGATTCAGCCGACGTGGATCTTCCGGATCAGCCCAACCTTCTGGATTCCTGGTGCGATCATTTTCCAGAACTACCGGCGCCGTGTACTCTGGCGGGTTGTAGCCCGGAAAATCGACTGACCAGTCTACCTTTTCGTCTGGAACCAAAATCCGAGTGGGATAACCGTGCGGTTGGCCCAACCTGGCTTTGACATGCAATTTCATGTTTCCTCCTTTAGTAACTTCGTTATCGGAACCTGCCATTTTATAGCTAATTATTCTCAATGTCAACTATTCATCTTCCCCATACTCTTTACGCAAAAAGTCTATCCCGGCGGCAATACGCTCTGCCATGGTCGAATCCGGCTTCTTCTTTAACCGCTCTTGCCACTTAGACCGGCACTGGCAATGAGTAGCTTCGGCGGCTTTCATAATATCGTCATATTCTCCTTCCGCTCCGGTGAAGGGTAATAACCGTTCCACCACTTCTTCTTCACAGCCCTCACAGCCCTTGACCACCTTCACTTCGTCCACCTCTGCCTCGGACAAATTAAAGCCTAGGAATCTGGTTTTGTTGCTCAACTCCGGCCCCAGTCTTCTCATAATCTCGAGAACTGTCCAGATGCTAGGTAATTCATATTTTCCTTCTTCCTCTAGTTTTCCTACTACCGTTGCCGGCCGGCGGTTCATCGTCATTGCTATTACCATGTCCGCGAGATTTTCTTCATCCAAAAACTTAATTGTTTCAACGGCATCATTGATAGCTTCTTCTTCTGTCAGGAAAGGTGGCTTGATCATAACGTGCGCTGCTACCTCAACATTGTATTTCCTAAGCAGGGCTATTTTTTCTTTCCAATCAGGCGGTAATTTCTTATTTATGCTGCCCTCTCGAACTAAGGGATCAGTGCTTTCTAGGCCAAATCCTATTTCGATCCTGACATCGTCTCCTAGCATTTCCCGCATCCTCTTCAATTTTTCCTCATCAATGCATTCTAACCGCGATTCGGTGGCGAAAAGGATTTCATCATGCTTAGATTTATTGGCAGCAATTTTTTCATAAATCAATTCTCTTACCTCAGGGGGGATTTCTTCATCGTCAAAAAATGACCCCAGGGCAATAATGTTAAAAGCTCCGAAGTCCTGGTACCCTTCGTTAGAGCTTTCAAGTATTGGAAAGACCTCTTCTATTTCTGCCCGAAGTTTTTCTATCAACTTCTCTCTGGGGAGCTTTTTCCCTACGCCGTAATCACACATAGTGCAACCCCCGCAAATCGCATGCTGGCATCCTTCTGTTGCCAAATAAGCTATGGGATGATCCCGTCCCGGCTTCAGCGGCTGCTTGAAGTATCCCCACCTGTCAACAACCGCGGCTCCCCGTTCTGCCCTAAGTCTTTTCATAATAGACGGCCAAGATTCTTCCGCCATACGCAAGACTTCTTCCCGAGAGATACCCTTCATCTCCGGAGAAATTGATATCGTTTGCTCGGCCGGCTTCACACTTTCCGGGGTTGTTTCTTGTTCAATTTTTGCAGATGCTTCCGACATAACAAATTATTAACAGGAATGCCTAGTTGAAATGTTTGCTTAGAAAACGTTCCAAATATTTCTTATATTCCAACTGTTTTTTGATACTATGGTTCATCTCCAACGCAATATATTTACCAAAAACATAGCGCGGCAAAGTTTTCAGGTACTCAAAATCTTTGACGCTGCGCACTGTATGCATATCACAATTTTTCCGGTAAGAATATCCGTTCAAGTGATTGCCGACAAAGAGTTCCGGCCGGCGACGATAGCGAAAAACATATTTGTATTCGGTGGTATTGGCCATCTGCTCTGCCTTGAAATGAGAAAGGTCGACACAGAACCCGCCGATTTTACTGACGTCAACCTTGCCTGTCAACCTGCTATCATAATTAAATTCTACAAAAAGCTTTTTATAAAACCCCCGCCACTTCGGCAAGATGGCAAAATGCTCCTCGTGAATATTGAGGCATTTGGAATCAAAATTATCAACCAAAAACTTGAGCTCTGATCGATCCATATCACCGCGGAGATGGATCAGCGGGATTGATTCAATCTTACTCTCAAGCAGTGCCTGATAGATCTTATCGCGTTGCGTTTTAGTGAAGCACTCCAAAAACAGAGCCACTTCGCGCAGACGGTGCTTTTCCACCTCATTTAGCTTCCGCTGCCAGTGATGCTCTTTAGAGCCGGTAATCCCGACCAATAGTCTTTTGGAAAAATTTATCGGCATTGCCTGTCAGTTAGCATGTTCTCCAAATCACTTTCCTTTTGGTACAATATGGCCTCTCCCCCCTTATCTGTAAATAACCGGCAATTGCTCTTTGAATCATCAACCAGCAGAACATCTTTGAAGTCTTCCTTTTTCAATTCGCGACAAGCCACGTCAAACAAATAACCGTTACGATCTTGCTTCAGATAACCATAATCGGCCGAATTGACGATTACGTCGAAGATTTTTTCAAGATTCTGACGAGGGACAGTGATATCAGTGAAAATATCCATGTTGTCGGTAACAATTCCGGTTTTTGCGCCGTCAGACCGCAAATCTCTTGCCAGATCCAGCAAACTTTTTTCTAGCTCCATATTTTCAACACTGCGACGTAAATAGCCCTCAAGCTCTACTGCCGGCAAGCCGGTAATGTTGCTAAGATGCAGATTAATATCGCGTGATGATTTTTTTCCGCGCATCCAGTCCACCGCTAGCTGCGCCGGCGGTGCGAAAATTTCTGCTTCAATTCTTTGGTAAGTTTCCGGTTGTTTTTTGATCAAACCAGAATAAAAACGCCCGTGGCTTAGTACACCGTCAAAATCGAACAGAACAACCCCGTATTCAGACATATTTTTCGCTTGGATTTTAACAGCTATTTACTTTCGTTCCAGTCTATCTTACCACCATTCCGTCTAGCTGACCTAATCGTAAAGCCCTTCGGGTATCTCGATGACAATTTCATCAGGTTCTCTTTCATTACATCTTCCAAATCCCAACCGAAAAAGTTACAGATCATCGCCATATACCACAGAGTGTCGCCGAGGTTCTCTCGAATACCCTCCCGTTGGTCATTATCATGAGCGAATGTCTTTTTAATACAGCTGGCGACATCACCCGCTTCGCCGGCAATCCCCAGACCCCACGTCGTAATCTCTCGATCCGGTGTTCTGAATTTCTTGGCTGTGCCTTTACATATCTTTTGATACTCTTTCAGATTCACTTTTTTCATAAGCCTTTGACTTATTACCTAATAGCCAACTGATTAGGAATAGGAATCCGGGCGCAGCCACCAGAAAGACAAAGGGTCCGCGCACAATGATTCCTTTTTGGATGTATATCGCAATATAAAAAGTGACAAAACAAATGATAGCTAGAATCCCGCCCCACTTCTCCCATTTCCAGGCAAGCAACATGAAGACGACCACGCCAATCGGGAAAAATCCCATGATCAGCCATTCGACCCCCTGTGGCAAACGCTCTGTCGGAGAGACAGAATATCCAATTAGGAAGATCAGAACGAAGGCTAGGCTAACGAGGCTCCAGATGCGAGCGACCCAGCGAATTAATTTTGCAGACTTTACCATTATGAAATTCCCAGATCTCTTACCACCCGTTCTAAATATTTTTTGGCAGCCTCTTCCTTTATACTCTTGCCGATATCGCCGGGCAACTTCCGATAGGTTGAACTTTTTCTGATTTTAGCAGGAATAAGCCGGTAGGAAATATGACTCCACCAGTTATCTTCGGGCGCAGCCCCGACAGCCAAAATTACAATCTTCTTATCTTCCAATTTTTCCCAATTTTCTTTCAGAAACTTGGTTAAAGGCATACGCCCGGCGTATGTTCCGGAAGAAACAATCAAACGCTCGAAGCTAGACAGGTCAGCTTCTGCCGCCTGGTCAAAAGGCATCACTTTGGCGTCGATTGCCGCGGCCAACCAGTCAGCATACTTTTTAGTGGAACCGGTTTTGGTTTTGTAGATTATTGCTGTTTTCATACTTAAGAACCTAGCTAATTAAACTACTAATATTGACAAAACATCTATTATATGATAGTTTAAAGAGAATTTATCAACCAAACGGAGGGTTTTTCAGATGCCTTTTCTCGAGGTAACGCAGTGCCCAAATGGCGTTCTCTGCGCATTCGACGATGACGTCAAGCCCGGGCAGACTGTCTGCCCGCACTACCGGTACTGCCTGGAGCGAGGACGACCCGTCTGGGATCTCACCGCGGCCGAGCAACTTGATCGCGAGTGGTGGAAACAGGCTGATCAGGATGCTACGGCATTTGCTGCTGAGGAACTTCGGCGGCGAGAAGATGAGGATGCCGAGCAGGTTCTCATCGACGACATGGATGAGAACGATCAGATCAATCCGGAGGAATGGCAGCAACTACTCGCTGACTATGGTGATCCTGGGCGTGATGATGGCGTCGATGAGCAAGGACGCAAGTGTCCACCGGAAGAGTATCCGGGCGAAACCATGCCCGAGGACTGGGAGAAACTCTCCCGTCTCAAGCGAGATCTGGTTCCCCCCGAAGACCAGCCTGCTCTCTAGAGCACAGGCCTACTGGCGGTCAGCTGACTAGGATTCAATCCGATGTTAGCTGGCCGCTTTCAATTTGGCGTTTTTTTATTTCCGCCATCTTAGCTTCTATTTGCTTTTTCACCTCCGGATAAGGACTGGCAACCTCATAACCTTCGAATATCGCCGGTTGATTTTCTCCAATTATATGTCTTTCCAGATCATCTAAGGTATACGAACCATGCCAGATATCAACAGCGGTGCCTGTCTTCTTTTGTAATTTTTCCCGGAAATCCGGAAGATATCTAACAAATTTTTCCTGATCAGCCACATAAAGGTCGCCTTCATCAGATTTTGAAACAAAAACAATATCCAGATCACTCTCGTAATTAGGGACACGCTTGCCGTAACTGCCATAAATGACGCCACCGATAATACCCTGGTAATCACGTCCACAGAAATCAGCCATCTCTAGAACTGTCTCGTTAAAGGCGTCGACCACTTCGCGCAGGTGCTCTTCGGGAGAAATTTCGCTAAATTCAATTTCCTCTTTAGAAATAGCCTGTTTCAGATAATCTGCTATTTCTTCGGGGCGATGATCAGCTGCCTTGTCAATTATCTCCAAAGCTCTCATACCTGCGCTGCGATAATTACTCCGATAAATTTTTTTATTTGCGGCAATACGATTCCCATGAATTCTTTTCTTCCGTGCTCGCCGCATATCTCATCATAAACTTCGGTTACTGCTGCTGTAAAATCTTCCTCAGTGTTTAGTTCCCGTTCGCAAAATTTGTCCAACATTTCTTCTTCCAAATTAGAATCTATGGGTACATCCCATTCATCAATCTCCTTTTCTCTAGCCTCCGGCGGTGTAAATTTTTCCTTTTCCATGAATAATAGACAGAACTTACTGTTTAGAATAAACCTGCCCCGCATCCTGAGAGGTGTCACTTGGTAAACTCAGTAAATCACTGACCGTCTGAAAACAGTATCCTTTGGCGGACAATTGATCAATTATTTCCGGGACAGCATCCGCCGTTGACTCGTAGATGTCATGCATCAGCACAATATCACCGGGCTGGGTTTTGCTAACCACGCGTTGGATGACAGTGTCTTTGTCGCGATCTTTCCAGTCATCTGGATCAACCGACCACATGATAATAGGCAGATCGACATTTTGTTTCACGGTATCGTCTACTGCTCCGTAAGGCGGGCGCAGTACATTCGGTGCGGTGCCGCAAGCCTGTTTAACGGCGCCCTGGGTTTTACTAACTTCACTCTGAATATCGGCCGCGCTCAGACGCGTCAGCTGAGCGTGATCCCAAGTGTGGTTGCCAAGTTCGTGACCCTCATCCTTGATCCGCTTGACGACATCGGCGTTCGCCCCAACCAGGTTACCGACCATAAAAAATGTTGCCGGGACATTTTTT
>Ga0180433_10005110_pt1 | contig 17975 bp, 18 predicted proteins | sample SS_ome_8_FD_132980 | JGI IMG/M metagenome (GOLD analysis project Ga0180433, IMG submission 132980) | Hypersaline lake sediment archaeal communities from the Salton Sea, California, USA - SS_1_D_1 metaG | ecosystem: Environmental > Aquatic > Non-marine Saline and Alkaline > Hypersaline >... | reverse complement strand
CTTACTTAAAGGGGGCAAAGACTAGGGTGGAGTTGTGCCCCCCAAAGCCAAAGGAGTTTGAAAGAGCCCCCGTCACCTCGTGAGAAATAGCCTCGCCACCTACAACATCTACCTCGGCAAGCTTGGGCTCTGGATCCTCTAGGTTGATCGTAGGATGCAACTTGCCCGTCTCAATCGCCTTGACCACAGCAATCGCCTCAACACCACCAGCGGCCCCTAAACAGTGGCCAATCATCGATTTGGTCGCATTCATCTTGATCTGCTTAGAATGCGAACCAAAGGTCTGTAAAATTGCCTCCACTTCAGCCATATCCCCTAAAGGAGTCGATGTAGCGTGCGCATTAATGTAGTTAATCTGCTCTTTTGAAATACCCGCATCCTTGAGTGCATTTTCAATGCATAAAGAAACACCCAAGCCATCCTCTCTAGGCGCTGTCATGTGATAAGCATCACAACTGACCGCGCCACCCATGTACTCCGCTAAAATTGGAGCCCCACGCTTTTGGGCATGCTCTAGACTCTCTAACACCAAGACCCCAGCACCCTCTCCAATCACAAATCCATCACGACCACGATCCCACGGACGAGAGGCCCTCTGAGGCTCATCATTGCGCTCTGAAAGCGCCTTGTTGGCTACAAACCCAGCCAAACCAATCGGAGAGGCCGCAGCCTCCGCACCACCACAAATCATCAGATCAGCGTGCCCCTGACGAATGTGGTTTGCAGCCGATACAATGCTATAGTTGGCCGTTGCACACGCAGTCGAAATCGAGTAGTTGGGCCCCATGAAACCAAGGTCTATGCCCAAAAGAGCTCCACCCATGTTCGTAATGATAAAAGGGACAAAAAAGGGCGTTAAACGCTTATGCCCACGCGTCGTTAAAACCTGCACTCCCTGGTAAAAAGTGTTCATTCCACCCATACCAGAGCCAACAATCACTCCACACTGCGCCTTGTTCAATTTGGCAAGACTCTCCTCATCTAACTTGGCATACTCAAGTGCCTTTTTACCAGCTACCATCGTATAGGCAATAAATGGATCAATGCGCCTGGCCTGCTTGCGATCTACATATTGGCCAGGATCAAAATCAGGAATTGCTGCTGCAAAACGCGTTGGATACTCCTCACATGGAAAATGAGTGATCGGCTGTACCCCACTTTTTCCCGCTAAAAGAGAATCATAAAATTGATCCACCTCGTTTCCAAAACAAGAGACCAATCCCATACCCGTTACAACGATACGCTTTTTTTCCATCTTACTACCTTAAAATAATTATTAACCTTTTTCTGAGAGAATATCATCAAAGTTTACCACCTTACCCTCTTTCCAAAGAGGCTCAAGGTGATACTTCTCTCGCATCTCAGGCACCATGATATGGATGATTACATCCATAAAATCAATCACAATCCAATCGCCCTCGCTTAAACCCTCAACATGTATGGGGGTCTCACCTAACTCCGTCTTAAAAGCTCGCAAGAGTGCTTGCGCCAATGCCTTAACCTGAGTGTTTACAGTACCCTCAGCTACAATAAAATAGTCGGTTAATGTCGAAATTTCGCTCACATCTAACGTTAAAATGTTTTTACCCTTTTTATTAAAAAGAGTTTCAACAGCTAACTGAAGACCTTGTTCTAATTTTGTACTCATAATGTAAAGTATATAACCTGGAAATCAGATATTAAATGATTTAATATAACTGATTTTCATATATATAGTCCAACACTTTCTCCGGAATTAAATGAATGCAACTCACTCTTTTTTTTAACCTTTCACGCACCTGAGTTGAAGAGATTTCAAAGCGGGCACTCTGCACAAATCCTTCCATGATACGTTTTTGCTCCTCGGGAGTTAGTCCTAAGGATTGAAAATCCTCTTGTGGATCATAGCTGGAGCGCCTCCCCACAAGAAAGGGAATGGTTGTTATTAATTTTTTAAACTCTTTCCATTGTCTAAAGGAGTGCAAACAATCATCAGCTAAAAGAAGAAAAAAATGTCTTGTTGCGCCATATTTTTTCAACAAAAACTCTACCGTATCAATCGTAAAAGAGGGGCCTTTTTGCAGGATCTCGTGATCAATTACGTGAAAATTGGGAACAGGTGCAGTAGCTAATTCTGTCATCTTGAGTCGGTGATGGGCGGGACAGGGCAATTGATCAAGCTTACAGGGCGATTGGGAAGTAGGGATAAACCAGATTTCATCAAGCCTTCCGTTTTCTAGAAGTTCAAATGCTAGATTCAGGTGTCCAAAATGAAGAGGATCAAAGGTTCCTCCAAAAAGCCCAACTCTTTTCAAATCAATTGCCATCCTGCCCGCTTTGCGATTTTTTTAAGTTTTCCTTTACCTTGCACAACAATTGCAACGGTAGCTGCTTGTAAAAATGGGAGATCTTGCAATTGATCCGAAAAAGCGATCCTTTCGGTTGCCATATGATTATCTGCAAATTCCAGAAAATACTTCGCCTTTAACTCTCCATCCATCACCTGTGTAATCGCACAAAAATTTCCTTGCTTATCAATATCATAGTGAGAGCCAAAGGCATGTTTAATCCCAAGGCGTTTGCAGATCGCATGGACTAAAAAAATTGGTGAATTCGAAAAAACAGCAATTGGTTGCCGGCGACTTTTGTAATAGCGTAAGTAATCTATTGTGGGAATATAGAGTGCTTTTTGTAGCCATTTATCCAAAAACAGGTCGATATGTTTTTCAAACAGAGCCGCTTGTTTCCCAAAAAAAAGGCGATCAAACGAGCGCTCGTGCAGCACATGCAGAGAAATTTTCCCCAACGTAAAGGCAGTGTAGAGGCGCGCAACAAAGAAAAAATCCAAGTAGGAGAAGACTCCCTGTTTGAGAAGGTAGCGACAAAAGGCAAAGCTACTGTTGGAAGCCACAAGAGTGCCATCCAAATCAAAACCTATGGCTGCATTTGAGACCTTATGTGATTTGATTGATCTTTCCTTGCAAATCTTCGATATATTGATCGATCTCCTCCAGCCGCTCTTTTTCTTTTGCCAGCTGCTCGTTCAACTCCATTGCTTGCTCGAAATCTAGGGCCGACCCCCCACCTTTTTTACGGTATGACTCGATTGTCTGCTTTACCACTCTGCGCTCTTCTACCTTTTCATCCATCATGCCATTGAGCTTGGTAAGCGCCATTTGATCATCCGCAGACAACGACAATAAAGCCTCTTGGCGCTTTGTATTGATCAAGTTATGTAACTTCTTTAACTCATTTTCTATAATTTTTTTATGACTCTTGGAGATCTCAAAAGCAGAAAGCTCTTTTTTTAAAAGCTCAAAGTCTTCCAACAACTCCTCAAAACTCTTGCTTTCTACTTGATTCCGAAGATCTTCGATTTTTGATTGACAATCTGCAAAGACAGCTTGCGCTACTTTCTGCTGCGCTTCTAGCTTTTCACGCTCTATTGCGCGTTGCTCCTCTTTTCGTTGATTAAGTGGCGCTGCGAGTAGATCTAATTTCTGCTTGAGAAGTTGCACATCTGCATGTGTTAATGAAAGCTTCTGCATAGAACTTTGAAGATCGGCAATCTTCTTAAATCCCTCTTCTAAGGTAAGCCCCTCATCTTGTAGCTCTGGCGCCAACGCTTCTATTTTTTCTTCCACTAGCCGCACATTTTTTCCTGAGGCTGCTTTATGCTCTGCATACTCTTTTTTAAGCTCCTTTTCCATCCCCTTAAGCTGATCCCAGCAGCCGCTCAAACTCTGGCGACTTTTAGAAAAAGTTTGTGTATTCAAAGAGAGGATTTTTGCAATCGCCTGCAGCCCCTTAATTTGCTCTCTGTAGAAAAAGACTGAGCGTCTTACCTTTTCAGGATCAAAATGCTCTTTTGAAAAATTTTGAAATACAAAGTGTTCAACATCTTGTAAAAAGAGGGTGCTCATCTCAGTAACCATCTCTTTTCTTTTAGGAAAGACATGATCTCCAACAGCGGATAAACGTGTAAAAAAAAGAGATTTTTGACGACTTCGTAACTGCGTTTTGATGAGCTCTTTGCGCAAGGCATTTACCTTGGACGCAGAAAGATTTAATAATTCCAGTCTCTCTTGCATTTCTCGATAAAGGCTATAGTTTTTTTCTAGACACCTCGGTGGCTTGGGCCATGACAAGAGTGTTTCTTTACTTAATGTGTTATCGGCCAAAAATGCCTCTACTTCTTTTTCGAGAGCTGTAATGGCCAAATCAATCTGTTCGGCTGCAAATTGAGACTCTTCATCCACATGTTCGCGCACAATGCGCGCCTCACGAGTTAGCTCCATATACCGATCCCATAAAGAGGCTCTTAGATGCGTAGGGATCGCTTCTTTAAAAAGCACCAAACACTCTTTGCGCACCTCCCAAAATTCTTTAAAATTGGGTCCCTCTTCTCCTGTAAGCAGAGTTTTCATTTTCTCCAAACAACTCTTAAGTTGTTCCTCTGCTGAGACAAGTGGTTGTTCTAAGGTTGAATCGCTCATGTATACTGGACCCTTTTAAGGAGATTGACAAAAAATCGTAAGTGCCCAATGGTAATTTTTCCATAACTTTTCGTCAAATCTTAGGAAGCAATATGCAAAAAAGACTCTCTTTTGAAGATGGCCTCTCTCTTTTTCAAACAGCCTCATTAAAGGAGCTTCAACAAAGGGCTGTTGAAATTAGAAATCAGAAAAACCCATCCAATCGAGTCACCTTTGTGTTGGATTCCAATCCAAATTACACAAACGTTTGCAATGTTGACTGCAAGTTTTGCGCCTTTTACCGCAGGCCAAGCGCCAAGGATGCCTACACGAAAAATGTTGATGAGGTCATGGTCCATCTCAAGCGCGCCAAAGAGGCGGGCTTAACCACAGTCTTGCTACAGGGTGGAGTCAATGAAACGCTCACCATTGACTACTACACATCGCTTGTGCGGGCTGCGCGCGAACAATTCCCAGAGATCCACCCGCACTTTTTTACAGCAGTAGAACTTGTGGAGTGTGCCCGTGTCTCTAACATCTCTTTACGCGAAGTCTTTGAAAAACTTTGGGATGCAGGTGCTCGTACCCTTCCGGGTGGAGGTGCAGAGGTTTTGTCCGAACGTGTACGCCTAGAGATTTCTCCCAAGAAGCTAAAAGAAAATGGCTGGGCTGAGGCGCATCAAATAGCGCACCAAGTGGGCTTCAGGAGCACAGCCACGATGATGTATGGCCATGTGGAAGAGCCTTATGACATCCTGCTTCATCTAGAAACCATTCGTCAGATCCAGGATAAAACGGGTGGATTTACAGCTTTTATTCCCTGGAGTTACAAAAGGGAGCGTACGGCCTTGCGGCGCACGGTTAAACATTGGGCGGGCAGTGATGCCTACTTTCGCATGCTCAGCTTTGCTCGCATTTATCTGGATAATTTTGATCATATTGGGGCTTCTTGGTTTGGTGAGGGCAAGGAAAATGGGATCAAAGCGTTGCAATATGGGGCGGATGATTTTGGAGGCACAATTTTAGAGGAGAATGTCCATCGGGCAACGGGCTGGGTCAATCGTGTGGATCACAATGGGATGTTGGAGATGATTCGGGCGGCGGGTTTTGAGCCAGCGCAGCGCGACACTCTCTACAATATTTTACGGACCTACGAGGGGGTTGAAAGTGTCGAGATTCCTGATGCCCAAAAGGTAGACGAGCAGGATTGCCTTCCTGCTTTAGAAAAGCTCGTTACCCTAAATATAGTCGATTCAATTTAGATTGACACACTGTGAAAGTTTATTTGGTCGTGGAAAGATACTCTTGCGCGATCATCTCGGCTATCATCTCGTAATCATGCACATCCACATTGACCCAACGAAAAAGGGGCTCTTTGCGAAACCAGGTAAATTGGCGCTTTGCCAAATGACGCGACGCTGTCTTAAAGGTACGCTCAAAATGTTGGTAATCCTGATCAGTACGGCCACTCTCCAAATATTCTAAACTTTGCCGATAACCAATCGCTTGAGCCGCCGACCGATTTAAAACGATCCCCTCTCGCTTAAGCTCCTCTACTTCATCCAAGAGCCCCATTTCAATCATCTGATCACAACGCTCTTCAATTAAAGGATAGAGCACTTCGCGAGGACGATAGACAAACCATGAATGAAAGGCATACTCACTGCGCGGATTTTGACGCTTCCAATGGTGCTCGCTTACCTTGGCACCTGTTAGCGTGATAATCTCAAGAGCACGCAAGATCTTCTGCCTATCATTGCACGTAATGGTGGCCGCATAAACAGGGTCTTCTTCTTTAAGCTTTTCATAGAGTGCCTCCGGACCAAATTTATCCATCTGCTTCTCTAAATTTGCACGCACTTCCGGAATCGATGGAGGACCCGATGGAGGACCGTACAGAAGAGATGAAAAATAAAAACCTGTTCCCCCGACAATAATGGGAACACGATCGCGTGCCAAAATAGACTCACAGGCTTGCTTGGCTTCATAGTAAAAGTCGACAACATTGAAGCTCTCTTGGACATGTCGAATATCAATGAGATGATGGGGAATCTGCCCGCGATCCTCTTGAGAAACCTTCGCAGTACCAATATCCATCCCCCGATAAACCTGCATCGAATCGGCAGAGATAATCTCTCCACCTAACAACTTCGCAAGCAACAAGGAGATCGCCGTTTTCCCACAGTTTGTAGGGCCAGCTAATAAAATCACCTCCTTGGATTTGGTTGCAGCACTTTGCGCCAAACGCTGCTCCAAAGGCTGCAATCCCTCCAAGGAGGGGCTAATGATTTTATCGCATTCTCCAGAAAATTTCACAGATGATTCATACTCTCTTCAATCGAAGGGTAAAACTCTAAAACTTGGTGAAATCCAGCCATCTTAATGACATTCATCACCTCATCTTTTAAGTTGCATGCAACAAGCTTGCCCTCAACACCCTTAAGTTTTTTAAAGACCGACAACATCAAACGCATGCCAGCGCTACTTAAATAATCTAAATTTGTACAATCTAAAATCACCTTGAAATGACCCGCGTCAATCACACCATTGATCTGTTTTTCTAATTGGGGTGAAGAAGCCGCATCCAAACGCCCCTCAATGTGTACAACAACAACCTCTCCCTTTTCTTCAACTTGAGCTTCCATATTTATCCAAATTTTAAAGATTTAATTGATAGACCCCACTTTGTTCTCAAAAAAAACAAAGTGGGGTCTATACTCAACCTATCGAGAATTCAAAAAAAGTTCAATAATTGTGATCAAAGAGAGTTAAACTTCGACCGGTACTGCCTCTGCTACAGCTTCTTCTTCAACTACAGCTACTTCTTCTGCTACAGTTTCTGCCGCAGGAGCACTCTCTGGCTCAGCAGTTTCAACGTGAACAGACTCTGCTGCTGGCTTTTCAGGTTGAATCAACTCAACCTGAGCTCTGCGCTGCAAGCGTGCAGCCACCGTACGAACGATTGTACGTAGGGCATTGATTGCGCCCCCTTTCTTGCCAATCACCTTACCTACATCACTTGGATCCACTTCAATTGTAATTTGAAATGTCTCATTTTCCTCTTTGCAAGAAACTGTGACAGCCTCTGGATTGGAAACTAAATTTTTAACAATATATCCTACAAATTGTTCCATAATGCCCTTTTGTTCTTAAGAATTTTAACCACTAGATAGTCCAACCAGAGTAGCAAAGCTCGGCTTTTTTACGCAAGCCATCAGAAACCTTACACACACTTTATAAAATATTTTTTATCAAAAGGAATACGAGGTTTTGATGGCTAGATAGTCAGAGCGCTCGCGCACAAACTGTCCCTCTTTGGAGTATCCATTGTGGTATTCAAGATAGAGTCGAAATTTACGACCTATGCCCTGCAACTTGCTCCATTCCACCCCAAGGGCATACGTTTGGTCAATATCCCAATTATGCTCTTGCCAAGAGCGGAAATGCATAGCCAAAAAGGGCTGTACATAGAGGCGATCGAAGCGATTGCGTCTTCCAAAGACACGTATTTCGGTACCTGCCTCAAAATAGATCGGGTCTTCTGGAAATTCTTTATCTCGCGAAAAAATATCGCCTATACCTGCGTAAAGACGCACAGCTGGAACGATGTAGTAGGAAGCAAAGAAATCGACTCCCTCATCACTTAAGTTATAGCGATCAAAGCCGGGATTACAAATCAAAAACTCATCTCCGATGTGGCAAGATAGGTGCCACAAACGAAAACGGAAGGACCACCTGTCAAAGGCATAGGTCAGCAAAAGGGCGACAAAAAAATCTGTGTTGACCATACACGCCTCTGGGTTATCCAGATCAAAGACATTAAAGATGCCTGCCTGTACCCCGATATCCATATCGCCATGCCAACACAAGACATCCTTCCAACGGTAGATAATAAAATCGCCACCAAACGACGGAGCTCCTACATACTTTCCAATTACATTATCGTTAAAGCGCAAGGCAGCGGCATTCATGGGTTGTCTTGGATCGGCAATCAGAGGTGCAAAAAGAACCGTGGTTTGCGGCATCCAAACGCCCTTCACACGACACTCGCGACAATCCATGGAGCAAATGGATTGATACGCTGTTGAACTTTCTAGGCAGGCTGCCTTTTCTGGTGCGCACTCTTGCCAGGTGCAGGCAAGTGCTTGCGGGCTTCCACAGATCCTCTCTACATTTTTAATGCAGGGAATGTCTGCTACAAAGCACATCACGCTATAGGCAACAAGGGAGTTATAAGGTAGGTGAAAAAGATAAGCCTCTTGGTTGAGAACAATCACACGCACTTGAAATTCATAATAGTGCATATCCAAAAGAGCCTGCAAATACCCTGTGAGGTAATCATCATCGACAGCGGTGATATGATCGCATGGGATATTGTCGGATCGGGTAAGTTGTTTGCGTAATTTACAGCACTCTTGTTCTGCATGTCCTGTGGCGAACAAGCAAAATAGAAAGAGTGACAAAAAGGTAATATATTTCATTTTCAAAGGCCCTCAAATCACTGTATACCGTGGAGGCCTTTTTTTAAAAATTATTTTCGCATCTTGATTTAGAGTGGCATTTTCTATAGTATAAACTGCATATTCCACGATGGGGGGCAATAGCTCAGTTGGTTAGAGCAGCGGACTCATAACCCGTAGGTCGCCAGTTCAAGTCTGGCTTGCCCCACTTTTTTTAGATAATCTTTAAGCGAAATCGAGGAAACAGCCTGATTGCATACAAGGGATAATTAACAAGTCTTCCATCCAGAGTAAAGCTTCTTAAGGAGGCTCTAGATAATACTAAAGGAGGATTTTCTTCTTTTGAAAATTTCTCATCATAGATTGTCAGACTTTTCTTTTTTTTAGAGAAACCAGCCTTTACTTCAAGAGGGAAAATATGATGTTCTGTAGAAATCACAAAGTCTACTTCTGCGGCTCCCTTACTTGTCCAATAATAGAGCACATCAAAATGGTTATCATGAAGCTCTATTGCTACAAAATTTTCAGTTAAAGCTCCTTTGAATTCCTGAAAAAGTTGATCACCCTCTAAAATAATTCTAGGATCTAGTTTACTCATTGCCCCAAGCAAACCTACATCCAATAAAAACACCTTGAATGCTTGCTTATCCGCATAAGCATCCAAAGGTAGTTTGGGAGTCGAAATATGATTAGACTTGATAATGAGTCCGGCACTTTTTAACCACTGTAAGGATGTTTCAAATTCCCTAGACCTAGCGCTTTTGCGAATAGCCGAAAAAATAAACTTTTTATTCTCTTTTGCCAATTGACTCGGGATAGAGTCCCAAATAGCCATGATTTTCATCACCTCATCTTTTGGGGCATGCCTTGCAAAATCTAAGATATAAGCGTCCAGAATCTCCTTTTGTACCACTCTCACTTGCTCAAGATCTTCTGTTTTCAAATAGGTAGAGACGGCTTCTGGCATCCCCCCTATAACTAGGTAATATTTTAGAAGGGAGATTAATTTGTTATGAAATATTTCTGAGATCGGTTTTGGATGATCCATTTCTTCGAGCATTACAACTAACTCTTGCTCGCCAATCGCATTCAAAAACTCAAAAAAATTCATTGGTGCCAAATCAAGAAAATTAACTTTCCCAACAGGAAAGCCCTGCGTTAACTTTACTCCAAGTAAAGAACCAGCTGCAGCCAAATGATAGTCATTCTTTTTTTCACAAAAATATTTCAAGCATGCTAAAGCTTGAGGACATTCCTGAATTTCGTCTAACACAATTAGCGTAGAGCTAGGATGGATTTTTTTTTTGAAATAGATGTTGAGTTCTTTGATAATTCTGTTGGGATCTAAATCTTCATTAAAAAAACTTGCGAAATGAGGCTTTTCATCAAAATTTATATAGATATAATCCTCATATTCTCGCTTTGCAAATTCAGTCAAAATATAAGTTTTTCCTACTTGGCGAGCCCCTCTTAGCACCAAAGGCTTACGCAAGTCTGAATCTTTCCACTGAAGTAACCGTTGGTAAAACTCTCTTTCCATGAGGCTATATTACCTTTTTACCCATTTTTTCTTCAACAATACGTGCAAAAAACGTGATATTTTCACATAAATTCCTTCTTTTTCTGCCATTTTTCACGTATATGTCGTTTAAAAGTTGATTGAAAAGCGCAGGCGCGCAGCCACAGGCTTGTGATCACTCACATTGGTTTGAGGACTATTGAGATGCACACCCAATACCGGAATATTGGCAATTTCTACCCCACCATCGGAAGACTTCACCGCAATCCAATCAATGCGTGTATTCAACACTTGCCAAGGACTGGTACACGTCGCACCCAAGTAACTCTTGTAATCCAACAGGTAATCAGCATCCCTTAAAAGAGAAAGACGCGGATGCGTGGCCGTGACATTCGAATCCATCGCAACCACCTTTAGATCCGCATCCAATTGATCCAAACGCTCTATAACCTCTTGAAGAGCCCGATCCCCACGCTCTGAATCCACTTTACCCGTCGTAGAATCAATAACAGATGTAAAAGGATTGCACCCTGTCAAATGAGCAGAGGCCACCAACACACTCTTATTAGTTACACAATCTCTTAATTGCACAACAAAACCTTGCCCATCTATATCCCCTAGCACTCGCAGCAACGAAAATCGATCCCGATTCCACGCCACCCCATTGACCGAATGAGCCGAATCTGAAAACTCTACCGCATAGTGCTCTGGAAACATTGCCTTATCCAGGTAATCGGCCTCCTGCAAGCACAAAATATCATACTTTAATTGGTGGGTGAAAATTCTCTCCGCCATCGTACTACGCGTAAGGTCCAACCACTCATTTAACGAATGTTCAGAACCCTCTAACTCCCCTCGAGTCAAATCACTCATATGATCCGCCAGGATTCGCCTTACCTCTTCATCATGGATCAAAACAGGCCGTACGTCATAATTTGTGACAATCTCTTGACTCTTTTTGCGCCAAATCGCATTGATACTCTCAGCATCATCTGGATGGGCCGTAACCTTCTCTAAAAGCAGCGCGTAGCCGCCCACTTGCCACAACTCTTGCGCAGCCTCAACTTCCGCCTGATCCTTAGAAAAAAGAATTTTCAGGGCAACGTTTTGTACTCTTTCAAGCTGCTGCATCACATCAGGTTCCGCATTGCAGCGCTCCTGCACCAGTTTGTGCATGCAAACAGCCCGAATATAATCATAGTGATCACTCAAACCACCACAATTGTAAGAGGCCACTGTGAAATCTGAGGCAAATAGTGGAGAAACAAGAAAAAAGAGAAAACAAAAAACTATCTTTTTCATTTTTACCGTTTTTATTAAAAAGAAAAAGATAGTTTAACTGACTTTATAAAAAACTTATAGAAATAAAATTATTTTATACCAATAAAAATATCCACTTCGGCATCTGCTGGGTTTTGCGCTTTTTCACCATAGACTTCAAAGTCGGCCTGATAGGCGCGATCTAATGGCTCTTTCCAAATTTTGACCCATTCGTTAAAGACAGCCCCCTGATTTAAATCACCCTTGGCAGTAAATTTTTTATCCTATAGCGCCGAAAAACTCCGTCCTTCAGGTCGGGGATGTAAGGCGCTATAGGATAAAACCCCTCCTGGTTTCGCAATATAATAGCAAATTGTCAAGGTTTTGCACAGACTTCTTTTGTTAAATTTTAAAAAATTCTATATTGTGATTTTGTTAGTTCACAATGCATCTGGAGGGCATTTCATGAAAAAATCTTACTTATCTATAATCATCTGTCTCACAACCACACTCTGTACTTTTGCAAGCACGACAGCTTATGCACAAAAAAGAGAAAATGCCTCAATCTTCAAAAAAAAGAAGCCCCCTCGCTCCAGGTGGCAGTGCAAACAGTGCAAAAGCTATAGTTATGATGGAATCAATGCTTGCCCCTACTGCGGGAAACCTAGGTATTCCTAGAAGAAGCCGGTGAAAGCCCTTTGTACATTTTGGCAATAAATTGAGAGTGGCCTACTTGCTGTTGCAGTTGAAAATGCTTCTCAAAATCTGGACAAATTTGCCAATACGAGGTTTGAGGGTAGTATCCCTTAGAAATGGCTTCATTTAAAAGCGCCATCGTCTCCATTGCGTTTGTATGTTCAATGCGCTCAATCTCTCGCACATAACTTGCCTGATCAATCAACCCCTTGCGGGCCAATTGCTCGAAGTGAGTAAACTTTTTTTGGTTTTTTGCGTTGTGCATCTCAAATAAGATCGATCGGACTATCTCCCCCTCAGAGCGCTTTCGCAAAGAATTCAAAATAATACTACCTCTCACAGGCGACCACATTGCATTGCTCGTGGAAACGGTAAAAGGGTGCATTTTCACCCGTATTCTCTTCCCATTTGCTTGCACCTCATCCAAAACATCTTGCGCCTTCGGAAAGGCTAATAATGTTTTGACCGCAGGACGCAGACGCGTATCTACACTTCTAAATTCCGAAGAAAAAATAGAAGCACATATAAATATTGATAATAATATAAACAAAACAATCTTTTTCATAATTAAACAATACTACATTAGATAACAATAAAAATCAATTAATTATTTATTTGAATTTAATACTCTATCTGTATACATTTAGAGCCAAAAAATAGGGATAGGTCGATGAAAACATCTTGGGAGAGCTCTAGTAAATGGTACAACGCAATCGTGGGAAAAGAGGGCCATTACTATCATCAAAAAATTATTATCAAAAATCTTTTACGCCTACTTGAGCTAAAAAAGGGTAATTCTCTGCTTGATTTAGGGTGTGGCCAGGGGGTCTTGGCACGCGCTATAAACGAGGAGGTTGACTATCATGGCTTGGATCTTTCCAAATCATTGATTCAATCTGCACGCAGGGAGGCACGTGGTCCAAACAGGCAATTTACCGTGGCTGACATCTGCAAGCCCTTCCCATTAGAATCAGAGCAATTTTCACATGCAGCGATTGTGTTAGCTCTTCAGAATGTAGAAAATCCTGAGAAGACCTTCAAGGAGATCGCCAAACACTTAAAGAGAGATGGTCGCTTGGCAATTGTTCTTAATCACCCCTGTTTTCGCATCCCACGCCAATCCCATTGGCATGTGGATCAGAGCAAAAAGTTGCAATCAAGAAAGATGGATAGTTACATGTCTCCCCTCAAAATTCCTATTCAGACACATCCTGGCAAAGGGTCTCGTTCTGAACAAACCATGAGTTTTCACTACCCCCTTTCTCTGCTTTCGAAGTGGCTGAAAAATGCAGGCTTTGTCATTGAATGTATGGAGGAATGGAATTCGGATAAAGAAAGTAGTGGCAAGTGTGCCAAAATGGAAAATCGTGCACGGGCAGAATTTCCTCTTTTTCTTACAATTATATGCATCACAAAATAGGTTAAAAATGTTACCAATCATTCGATCAGCACCAAGAAATCAACTACACCCCCTATTTCCACTGGCAGAACAAAAAATTCAGCTATTATCTCGGAGGATCCTAAGCAAACAACCTTCTAGAATGCATCATTATTCTCCAGATACTCAAAAAAAAGATCTACGTACAGCAAGAATCCTTACAACCACACTCTTAAGTGGGATCATCCTATCTTCCGTATGGCCTAACATTTCACAAAAACTTAGAATGGATCTCCCGCAAAAATCGCGCGCAAATTCTGCAACAATGGCTCCAATCGTCCCTCAACGAGGGAGTCGCGACTCCGAAACAGGGCCAAAATACGATAGCGACAAGTAGCAGGCTGCCAATTGACAGGCTCTAGATCCAGCTTTTTGGCCACAAAATCTGGTAAAAAACCAACTTCCGACGAGTTAATGCAGGTACTTGCGATCAATGACCAGCTAGCAATCCGAGATTTGATAGGGATCTGATTTCCATATTTTTTTTGCCAGCTTTGCTGCAAGGCCAAAACTTCCATCTGGTCCTCCGGCAACAATACAGGTTTTACAACAGGCTGATCTCCATGTGCATATAATTGAAAAGCCCCACAAGCAATCTCTTCGGCTACCACACCCGACCAAGAGGCATTATCCAGCACAAGGGCAACATCTGCCTGATGATTGATAATCTGCGCATACGCTTCATCTGGGCGCATATGGCTAATCTCAACACCTTCTTCGGACAAAAGAGCACCAACTACAATTTGTGCAATCGAATGGTTTGTCACCAGACGAATGGGCAACTCCTCTTGGGAAACGACAATTCCATCCAATGCCTGGATCCATTGTTCTAGTTTGGGCAGTAACTCCTTTCCCTGACGCGTTAAACAAAACTGCCGCTTCTCATGTGTACATAAGGCGACATCGAAAACCCTTTCTAACCGCTGAACAGCGCTGCTAGCAGCACTCTGGCTCAAATGGTGCATGCGAGCCGATTTTCCCAGATTTCCCAAGCGGGCTGCAGTAATAAATAGCTCAAGATCAGCAAGACGTAAGTTTTTTAAATTTCGCATCATTTTATCTTACTATATTTAGATTACTATACAAATCGATTTTATCGATTTTGGTAATCAAATATATCAACAATACAAATAAAAAAGAAGAACCTATTGTTTACTAACAAAACAGGAGGCAAAATAATTATGCTTAAATTTTTTCAATCCATTTGTCGTTTCAACTTTGGCAATTTTGAAGAGCAAGAATTTAAAAAATTTCTAAAAATGGGGGTGATATTTTTTCTAATCATCGGCATCTACTGGACCATGCGCCCCCTAAAGGATGCGATCTTTATTCAGTTTGTAGACAAGTTGCAGCTCCCATTTGCAAAGACGCTCTCTGTTTTAGCTCTTTTGCCTGCTGTGATTTTTTATACAAAATTGTTAGAGAAAACCTCTCGAGAAAAGATGTTGATCATCTTACCTGCCTTCTATGGAATTACTGTGATTTTGTTTGGAATCTTCGTCTTTTTTTTTCAAGATTCTGCAACAAGCTTCACAAAACCCTTTGGCTACCTTTGGTATCTCTTTGTGGAGAGCTTTGGCTCTTTAGTGATTGCCCTCTTTTGGGCATTTTCGACAGACACAACCGATCCGACCTCTGCAAAAAGAGGTTTTCCTCTCGTCGTTGCCATCGGCCAAATGGGAGGCATTTTATTTCCATACAGTATTGGGGGGCTACCGCATAGACTAGGATTGGCAACCGATGCCCTTTCCATGTTTTGCATTGGACTTCTTATTTTATCTATTATCCCTCTAGTGCGCTGGTTTTTAAAAACGACACCAAGCGATCTTCTGCGTTCGTTTCATCAAACAGAAAATAAAGAAGAAGCCGGTTTTTTCGAGGGACTCAAATTGATGCTGAAAAATCGCTACCTCTTAGCTATTTTTTGTGCCAATTTCATCTATGAGGTGGTTGTGACAATCTTCGATTTTAACTTTAAAGTAGCCGCGAGCACCAAATACAGTGGAGTGGCACTAAGTAACTACCTAAGTATTTATGGCTCGAGCGTAAACATTGTCTCCCTTTCATGTCTACTTTTGGGCATCAGCAATATCACGCGCTATTTAGGAGTCGGCATGGCTTTAGCCTTGATGCCGATTATTGTGGGGTGTGCTCTGGCAGGCTTTTTAACAATTAATTCCTTAACATTTCTCTTTGTCCTGATGGTGGGCTCCAAGGCGATTAATTATGCGCTCAATGGTCCGGCGCTCAAACAGCTCTACATCCCGACCTCTGCCAATGTGAAATTTAAGGCACAGGCTTGGATAGAAACCTTTGGCTCTCGCTCTTCCAAGCAGGCGGGATCGGTATTTAACATGTCGCTAGCTCCCCTACAATCGACATTTGGTGCGATTGCAGGACGCTCGCACTATCTGGTGGCAAGTGGGATGATCTGCTTTCCCTTGCTTGGAGTATGGCTATTTGTTGCCCTCTTTTTAGGAAAAACCTTCCAAAAAGCGACCCAAGAAAAACGAGTAGTTTGTTAAGATGTTTGGATGCAAAAAAAATCCTATGGCATCCAACTTGCGATCCTAGATGGTATTCTCTGGTTTGTCGACCTGCTCAATAGCACCATTTTACATGTTGCCTCTCCAGAGATTGCCTCCTATTTTCGAGTGCCTCTTTTGCACATGGAGTGGATGCACGTAAGCTTTTTAATGGCGCTTGTCATTGGCCTCATCCTATCCATTGCCATAGCCCGAAAAATACAAATCAAAAGAGGGTATCTTCTGGGGCAAATACTCTACCTTGTGGCCATACTCGGGTGCGCAACCACTACATCCATTGGCGCTCTGATTCTCTTTCGCATCATGCAGGGGCTAGCCATGGGCATCGTGCTGCCCATCGCCTTTTCATTGGTTGTCATCCATCTTCCCAAAATTCAATGGGCAAAAGTAACCTCCTTGATTACTCTTTTCTCGCTCACAGCACCTGCCGTTGGCACCATTGGCGCAAGCTATATTTTAACTTTTTTCCATTGGCGGTGGCTATTTTTTGCAAAGGTGCCCATCGCCCTGATTCTATTTTGTCTTACCTGTTATTGGGTGAAGGAGGAAAAAAAAGAGAAGGAAGACTCTTTTGATTGGTTAGGGACTCTGCTCTTTTCTATTTTAACCCTTTCTGCCCTCTATACCTTTACTCTGGTCGGCAAAAGCTCAAGTCATACAAGGTCTCTGATCCTGCTTGTTTGCACAAGCACTCTATCGGGGTATTTGTTTTTTCTACACCTTAAAAAATCTAAAAAACCTCTGATTCCACCTGCACTATTTTCCTACCCACAATTTAACTGGGGTCTCCTGATACAATCTGTCTCCAATCTACTCTTTTTAGGCTCCACCTTTATCCTAGCTCTCTATCTGGAGCGTGGCTTACACCTATCAGTTATAGCCACAGGCTGGCTTCTGGCAGCTATTACCCCAGGTCTTGCCACTGCCCTGCCCTTTGTGGGCAAATATTATAACCGCCTAGGCCCCCTTCCTTTTATGATTCCGGGGCTGCTCATCCTCTCTGCATCGATGGCCGGCATGCTTTTTCTTACATGTGACTCGAGTTATGGCTGGATAGCCACTTTGATTTTTTTACAGGGTGTAGGCACAAGCTTTGTACAACAGGCCAATATGCTCTCCATCTTTTCTACCATACCTGCAAAGCTTCAACCATATGCAAGCACGATCTATCCCCTTTGCAAATATTTATCTGCAGCATTTGGGATCGCCATTTCAGTGATGCTTGTCTCATTAACTGCCACCATCACAAAGATCCAAATTGGGCACATCAGCGATTTTAGAGCTGCTTTTTGCTTTTTTGCTCTTTTACCTCTGGGAGCTCTCTATTGCTGCCGCTATCTAAAGCCCCGCCCACTCAGCGTATAAACTCTCGATTTGGGCCTCTAGCTTTGCAATTTTTTGGCAGAGCTCTTGCAATTGCTCCGGATTTTGGCTCTCCAATTGCTCCGTCAGCAGGTGCAACTTTTTCTCCTCTTCCGCAATCTTCTTCTCTAATTGTCCAGAGCGATTCTTCGAAACTGGCTTTTTTTTGCCTACTTTTTTCTTTTTCGGGACCAAGGGCGCACACCGTCTACGCTCCCACTCCTCATACTGCTCAAAAAT
>Ga0180433_10005107_pt1 | contig 17979 bp, 17 predicted proteins | sample SS_ome_8_FD_132980 | JGI IMG/M metagenome (GOLD analysis project Ga0180433, IMG submission 132980) | Hypersaline lake sediment archaeal communities from the Salton Sea, California, USA - SS_1_D_1 metaG | ecosystem: Environmental > Aquatic > Non-marine Saline and Alkaline > Hypersaline >... | reverse complement strand
TCCATTTAAATTGGTTTAAAGTTAAAATCATTCTCTAAATATTATTATAATTGAAATATTTATAAAAGTCAAAAAATTTTGATTTTTTATTCAGGAAAATGGTTTTTTATGCCCCAATGTCTTTTGAGGCTGCCAAACGTTGTATAGTCTCTATTGCAAAACCCACAGTGATAACGTCCATCAGCAGCTGGTTTTATGGCTTTATCATTGTAATAATAGGTAGTTTTCTTGGATTTTTTGGCTGATCCGGCCTTTTTTCTTATAGTTCTCTTTTTTCTTTTTTGCTTAAGTTTCTTAGTTTTTTGTTGCTTTGCTATACCCGTATATCTAATCTGATCAATTCGTTTTAAAACAATTAGTTTTACTAGGCCAGAAAGGGCATCTTTTTCTAGTGGGCTTAAGTTTTTTATTGTTTGGTGTTGATCTGAGTTAAAGTTCACTAATTCTCTAATAGTACAGGTAAGTGTATCTATGCGATTTTCCATATCTATTTGATTTTGCGTTGTGTATTTTGTGTGTGGATTGTGCATAGTGTAAAGATATGTGTATGAAAGTAAGAAGATAGATAAAAATATAATCTTTTTTTGCATAGTAATATATGTCATAGATTGTCCCTTTTATTGTAAAGAGCGGCCCCGTGGGGCCGCTTATCACTTATAATTATCTACTGATTATCTTCAATCAATTTGGCCATCGGCTCTAAAAGAACCCTTTTGACCATGCTATGTACCTGCTCAATGGCTTTTTGCAGGTTATCTACTTGTTCAGGGTCCTCAAGTTCTACTGCAATTTCGTTAATGCGTTTTGACCAGTTGATCATGAATAGCATGCTTGTAATCATATAAGCATCGTATTTGGTTGTTGTTTTCAGAAGGTAATCTAAGAATTGGATTGCTTGAGTTTCCAGTTCTTGTGTTTTACTAACAGAGTTATCACTATGTAAACATTTTTTTAAATAACTATCAATTGCTTGTAAAATATTTGCTTCATATTCTTGTATTGCAACAGGATCGCAATTTTGTGTGATCGCTGTACAGATTTTTTCTATTAATAAGATATTTTGTTCTGATTTTTCTAAAATATCTTCTCGTAATAGCTGTGATTGTGCTTGGGATGTTTGTATGGTAACTGCGCTTAGCCAAAAGAGTAGAGTGAACAGAAAAGAGTATTTTTGCATCATAATTTTTCTCCTAAATTATGTTATTAAAAATATTGATACGTGTATTCTTGTTGAATTTAGAGTGTATTTTAATTTTGGTCAAGTGAATACTGAAAATGTTTTGACTTGACGGGCAGTGTGTAATAAAAGATATTTTTTTAAAAAAAATATTGTTTTCTGTTATAGTATATTCATGTGTGATTTTTATTATCCCCGTATCGGGAGTAATACGTAAAATATAATTAAAAATATAATTAAAATAAAAAAAATTATAAATAATGAGTAAGCAAAAAAACAGTAAGATAACACCTCTTATGCAACAGTACTTTGAGATAAAGTCAATCTATCCAGATGCGTTGCTATTATTTCAGGTGGGTGATTTTTACGAGCTGTTTTTTGAGGATGCAAAAAAAGTATCTGCGTTTTTAGGTATAGTGCTCACAAAACGTGGTACACATAAGGGGGATCCTATCCCTTTGTGCGGGGTGCCTCTACATGCAATAGATCATTATATTACTAAATTAGTAAAGGGTGGTTTTAAGCTTGCCATTTGTGATCAATTAGAAGAAGCTCAAGCAGGGAAAGTGGTGCGAAGAGGGGTAACCAAAGTGTTAACACCCGGTACACTTACTGATTCTAACTTACTGGACGAAAAATCTGCGTCTTATTTATTCTCTTTTTTTCCAACGCAAGATAGATGGGGACTTTTATTTGGTGAACTATTAACGGCGCAACTTTTTGCGACTGTATTGCCAAAAAAGTCAGAGAAATTATTAGAGTCTGAGTTAGTACGATTTTTTCCTGATGAGATATTATTGCCCCATGATAAGTTGGGAAAGTCGTTTCAGTCGATTTTTAAAAAAATGGGATATTTTACTACGTTGCAAGATCTAGATATCTCAAATCATGAGCATACTAAAGAGATTGATACTTGGATGGCAAAACAGTTTAACCAAAAAACACGAGATATTCTTTCTAGGCAAAATTCACTTTTGTATTCACTTTATAATTTTTATAATTATCTGAGCAAAAATCAGTTTGGGGCGTTAGAGCATTTTCGGGCGCTACATTTTTATCAACCAGATGATTTTCTGTTATTAGATCCTGCAACGCAAAGAAATTTAGAATTACTAAAAAATAATCAAGATGGAAGCAGGAAATATTCGTTATTTTCATTGATGGATAAAGCGGCGACTTGTATGGGGTCACGTATGGTGAAAAAATGGATTTGCAGGCCCCTTATTAAAAAAGAGACAATTGAGCAAAGATTAGATGTTGTGCAAAAATTAGTAGACGATATCTCGTTAAGTCAAAAAATTCGGGAGTTTTTGGTTCAAATAGGTGATATTGAGCGTATTATTGGAAGAATAGCGCTTTCAAGGGCAACTTTTTCTGATTATATTCATTTGACAAGAGCTCTTGAAATTATTCCTGAGGTTAAGCAGCTTTTGAATAATTATAAAGATATTATTTTATTGCGGGTTATTATTTCGTATATGGGAGAATTTACAAAAATATACCAGTTATTATTACATGCTCTGAATAATGACCCATCAAAAGATTGGGTAATAAAAACCGGTTTTAATCAAAAATTAGATGAGTTGCGTGAACTTGTGTTTAATAGTAGTACGAAGATTTTAGAGCTAGAACAGCAGGAAAAAGAAAAAACCGGGATTAATTCTTTGAAAATAGCTTATAATAAAATACACGGGTATTATGTAGAAGTAACGAAGGCAAATTTGCATTTGGTACCAGATTATTATATTCGACAACAGACATTGGTAAATAGAGAGCGGTTTATTTTTGCTGAACTAAAAGAGTTGCAGCAGGAAATAGTGGACGCAAATACTCAGATAGAGCAGGTTGAAAAAGATCTTTTTCAGGGGATAAAAAATGATGTATACCAGTATACATCAGAATTACGTAAGCTGGCACATGCGCTTGCCCATTTAGACGCGCTGTTGTCTTTATCCCATATCGCGTATGATTATGATTATACGCGACCAGAATTTAACAAAAAAAGTGAGATATACGTTACTCAAGGGCGACATCCAGTAGTAGAGATAGCAGAAGATTCTAATTTTATCCCCAATGATACAGTATTGCATGATAAACACTCACTTTTAATTATCACGGGGCCAAATATGGGAGGCAAGTCGACGTATTTACGTCAAGTTGCGTTAATCTCTATTATGGCCCAATGTGGGTCTTTTGTTCCTGCAAAAAGTGCGAATTTGGCTTTACTCGATAGGGTATTTACCAGAATAGGCTCAGGTGACAATTTGGCAGGTGGAAAAAGTACCTTTTTAGTAGAAATGGAAGAAACGGCCCTTATTTGCAAGCAAGCAACAAATAAAAGCTTGGTGATTTTGGATGAAGTTGGCCGTGGGACCAGTACGTTCGATGGGTTTGCTATAGCCCAAGCAGTTGTTGAGCATATTTATACCCAAATTGGAGCCAAGTGTCTTTTTGCGACTCATTATCATGAATTAACAGCGTTGAAAGATAAGTTTCCGGGAATAGATAGTTATTATGCATCGAGTAAAAAAACAGCTGGGGGAATATTATTTTTATATAAAATAGTACAGGGTGTAGCTGATGGAAGTTTTGGTATAGAAGTTGCAAAATTGGCTGATTTACCAAAAAGTTTGATAGAACGGGCGGCAATTGTTTTGCAGGGGCTAGAAAAAGAAAATAGCTCTCATAGAGGTGTTTCAGGGGCAATAACCCCCGAAAATATCCAATATTCAGCTGCCATTGTGACTGGTGAGACTGGTGAGACTGGTGAGGATGTGAATAAGCAAAAATATGAGCAAATTATGCAGGAAAATAATGGGTTACAGGGTAAAGTGCAAAATTTAACTGAAAAATTAAAAATAAGCGACCATAAGCTTGAAATTCTCAAGAAGATAGATTACAACGAACTTTCGCCAAAACAGGCGTTTGATTTGCTATGGGAGATAAGAGAAAGTTTGCCTGAATAATTGGTAAATAATAGGGTTTTTCTGGACATATTGTATATATTTGGTAAAATATAAGTATAATTATATTTTTGTTACTAATAAGTTTTGTTAATTTAATTTTTGTTACTGATAGGAATCCAAATGGAAAAAAACACCTCAGAAAATAAAGAAGTAGCAACAGGAAAAGTTGCTCAAGAAATAAAAACATTTGATAAGTACGCTATTTTTCAAACTGGTGGTAAGCAATATCAGGCTGTAGAAGGCAGAACCATTGCAGTTGAAAAGATAGAAGGTCAGTCAGGTGATAAAATCGAATTTGATAAAGTTTTATTAAAAAAACTTGGTGAAGATGAGGTTGAAATAGGTCAGCCATATCTTGATTCGAAAATTAAGGCTTCTATTGTAAAACAGGCAAAAGGGCCAAAACTTATCGTATTCCGTTTCAAAAGACGTAAGAAATACAGAGTTAAAAAGGGACATAGACAGCCATTAACTGTCATTAGAATAGAGTCTATATAAAACTATATAAAATTTTTATATATATAAATAAAATATATAAGCCCGGTAAAACCGGGTTTATTATTTACGACATTTTTGCAATTTTGTCCAAATCTGTATTATCACCAGAGAAAATTAACTTATCATTCTCTTCAATCGGTTTATTCATGTCCAGTGTAATAGTTTGATCATCTATTTTAATACCAATTAAATTGACGTTATAATTTTTAATAAAATCTATTTCAGTAGGTGTTTTGCCGATAAATGCTGCAGGGGATACTATTTGGTTTATAGAAAAGTTATGGGTAATTCTAAAAATATCTGTAAAGGGAGAGCTGAGTTTATCAGCTAGTCTGATTCCTACCTCTTTTTCAGGTTGTACAATTCGGTCTGCACCCAATAACGCAAGTATTTCTTTGTGTATGTCATTGATTGCTCGTGCAATTACACGAGGAACATTTGCTTTTTTCAAAAGTGCTGTAATCAGTACTGACTGTGCAAAATTTTTACCAGTTGCGACAATGGCTGTATCTATTTCTTCGATACCGATACTGTGCAGGGAATCTTCATCGATTACTTGCATGCATACAGCCTGTGTTACTTCATCACGTATAGCAGCTATAATTGACTCATCTTTGTCAATAGCGATCACCTCCATGCCATTTTCTGCCAAACGTGATGCGACACTAAAACCCAATCTTCCAAGACCTATAACACAAAATTTCATTTTTAATCCTGTATGTTTATTATTAATCTATTAATTAATTTATTTAAATTTTCCCAATTAATAAATAAAGCTAACAAAAATTGGTATTAACTCAACATAATTCTTTCTTCTGGGTAAGTAATCTCTCTCTTTTCTTTATGAATTCGTTTAAGAGCAAGTAAGAAAGTAAGCCCACCAATACGCCCTACTATCATTCCGATGATAACAAATATTTTTCCAAGTGAAGAAAGATATTCTGTAATTCCTGTTGTTAGACCCAAGTTTGCAAAGGCAGAGATATTCTCAAAGAGAATATCCTGTAGGTTCCAGCTTTTTGATCCTTCAGTTATCATTAATAATAGTGTTGCGATTAATATCCATATAATACTTAAAAATATAATCGCAATAGATTTATATATTTGATCCATGGCAATTTTTCGCCCATGTATTGAAACGTGGGATCTGCCATATATTGTTGCCTTTACGGCAGCAAAAAAGATGGCCAGGTTTGTTACTTTTATACCACTACCGGGTGAACCAGGTGCAGAACCTATAAACGAAATAATCATTATGACAAATATGGTTGCCGGGACAAAATTAAATCAGTAGAAAGTACACCGGAACTTCGTGAGGTAACTGCGTGAAATACTGAATTTATAATTTGATAGGGCCAACTTAAGTTTATCATTGTGTTGTTTCTTTCTAAAATGAAAAACATGGCGCTAGCAGATACGACAATGGCTGTTGAGACAAATATGACAATCCAGCTATGCAGGGTAAATACGTGTCTTCTTTTTTTCCAAAATGAGGCAATATATGCGAGCATCTCTCGCCATACAATAAAGCCCATACCTCCAAAAAAGACCAAGCAGGTTGAGGTAATTAGTAGTGTTGCACTGTTAGGTGGTATGATGCCATTATCTAAAAGGGTGACGCCTGGGGCATTACAGAATGAGGCAATAGCTTGGAATATTGCGCGAAAAATGCTGGTATCAAGTGGATATGGGTAATAGTGTCGTATACCTATGAACATAAATATAGCACCAATTAATTCAGTTCCCAGTGCGATAGTTACAATTGAAAGTACTAAATTTCTCATTTTTTTAAGTCTTTCTACTTCAAGAACTTGTCCTGCCATTAACTGTGTGGTAAGTCCTAAACGCGTGAAAAGTGCCATAAAAAAGAGGGTCATTGTAATCAGTCCCAGCGCACCAACTTGCATTAATAACATTAAAACAACATGCCCAAAAGAGGTGAATGTTGTTCTAATATTAAACGGGAACAATCCTGTTACGCAGGTTACAGAGGTGGCTGTAAAGAACATGTCCAGCACAAGAGCAAGTGTTATCGGTTCTTTTGTTGTCCTTGCACATGGTAGGCACAAAAAAAATGTTCCAATAATAATAGTTATAAACACAGATATTAAAATTGTTCTACTTGGTGAAAACTGTGATAATTTTCTACTACGCATAACTTTTATCCATTTTTATAGGTTTCTAAACTATTTTATCTAAATATAATTTTTCTAATTTTAAAGTTAATATATTTTTTTTACTATTGTAATATTCTATTATATTAGCTTGTGCTTTTAAAGTAAATACGGGGATAATCGTTTTGTAATTTTATCTTTTTATTAAAAATATAAACACAAATATTAGTGTTATAAATAGTATCGATAAAAGATTAAAATATTTATCTATGAATGCTTTTATAGATTGTCCCCAGATGCGTATAGTAATTGCGACTAAAAAAAAGCGGGCGCCGCGGGCCAAACAGGAGAAAAAGACAAAAGGTATAATAGGAAGTTTACAAAAACCGGCACTTAATGTCGCTGCTTTATAGGGAATTGGGGTAAATCCTGAGATTAAAATTGCCCACGTCGCGTATTGGTGATACAAATTTTTTAAATAATAAAACGTCTCTTGGGGTAATATATAAGTAATAACTTTAAAATCTAAAATTTGTTGTCCTGCTATATTCCACAAATATGAGCCGAGCATGTAGCCAGTTATCCCTCCCAAAACAGAAGAAAGTGTCGCAAGAGCTGCATAATATAGAGATTGTTTTCTATCTTCTAGACAGTATAATATCAAAATTGGATCTACGGGGACTAAAAATATTGCTTCTAAATAAAAGAGAAAACAAAAAAAAGGGGTTGCATATGTTGTGTGAACTTGGGATCCTAGCCAGTCGTATAATTTTTTTAGCATGTTTTCGCTCCCTTTTCGAGGAAAACGTTTCTATTTGTCAGGTTGAAAAATTTTCCCTTGATTTTTATATGCACTTGTGATATTCTGTTGTAAGTTGTGAATTAATTGTAACATATTTATATATAATATTATCTAAATTTTATTATAATTTTATGGAGGTATCATGCAAATTTCTAAAAAATCTATATTTTTTTTATTTATTTTTTTCGTAAGTTTTTCACGTACAGTATTTGGTATGTGGCAAGTAGGGCAAGACAAATTTTCAGATACACCAGAAGATACATTTGAAGTATTAAAGCAGGTTGATCTAATAACCATGCTTCCTGAAATGACAAGAGAAGGTTATGATCTTATTGGTTTTAAAAAATGGACACTTTCTGCTTGTGGAAGATATTTGGCAGCTGTAGGCAAAATATGGGAGTCAGTTGATTCCGATGATGATGATTCAGATTTAGAAGAAGATGAGCGTGCTGAACCTCAAAGGGTAACCAAAGATGCAAGATTGGTTGAGGTATATGATTTAAAAGAAAAGAAAAAAGTATTTGGTTGGAAGTGTAAAGATAAGGCTAAGAGACGTTTTCGGGGTCGACGAGGTATTTCTGGTTTAGATATTTCTGTAGGTGGTAAATGTCTTGTAGTAGGACGTGCGTGTGGGCAAGTAAAAGTCTTTGATGTAGAAGCAGAAAGAGATTTGTTTGAATATGAGCATATGCATGAGGTTAAAATTATTAAGTTTACAGATAATGGAAGGTTTTTATTTTCAGCTGCTTTTAACAGTGAAATCAAAGTTTATGACCTTAAAAATAAGACTGAATTATTTTGTAAAAAGCTTAAAAATAGTGTGTGTGATTTATTTTTAACGAATAATGGTAGATTTTTAACAGTTAAAGAATATTGTGAAGCTCATGTGACGTATTATAACTTTTATGTTTATGATATTTTATCTGGAGAAAGATTATTGAATTTTTCTCTTAATGCAGATTCGTTCAAAAACAAATGTTTTTATATAACGCAAGATAGTAAAAAACTAATATACAATGGTGATCAGGAAATATGTGTTAGCAATCCTGGTTATACTATACCGTTTACTCAATCGTTTGAAAAAAATGGCTTATTTCTTTCTTGGTGCGACAAGTATTTAGTTTTGGTAACCAATAGTCGTTTTCGTGTATATAACTTAATTGCAAAAAAGCTTGTGTTTCAAGATGATATAGCCCCGAAAGTTCATCATATAAAGAGTTTTCGTGTGAATAAAAATGGTGACACATTATTTATTGCTTTTGATTATAATGGTGATGGTCATGGTATAAAGATATTGCTAATAAAAACGTCAGAAAACTTTCAAGCTTCTCATAGATGTAGTAATGTTTTTTTACAGGAGTTACAGGAGCAGTTACAGAAAGAAGATGAAAAAGAACGAGAGACGTTTATAAAACATGATAAAAAAAATAATATTTTAAATTTTGAATTAAAAAATACTGTAACAGATGAGAAGTTTCAAGTATGTAAGTCTTTTTTAAGTTTGTAAATTTTATGGAGGTATCATGCAAATTTCTAAAAAATGTATAACTTTTTTATTTATTATTTTTTTTATGAGCTTTTCGTGCGCAATATTTAGTATGCGGCAAGTAAAGCAAGACACATTTTCCGATACACCAGAAGATACATTTGAAGTAGTGGGGTCGGTTGATCTAATAACCATGCTTCCTGAAAAGACGAGTGAAAATGGTGATTTTATTGGTTTTGAAAAATGGGCACTTTCTGCTTGTGGAAGATATCTTGTTGCTGCAGGTAAAGAATGGGAAAAATATTCTTGCGACGATATAAAGATTACCGAAAAAGATTTAGTTGAAGTGTATGATTTTCAAGAAAAGGAAAAAATACTAAGTTTAAAATTTAAAGAAATTTCTTGCTTGGATATTTCTGAAGGTGGGAAATATATTGTAATAGGTAATAAGGCTGGAGAAGTAGGTGTATTTGGTATGGAAGCTGAAAAAATGGTTTTTCAATATAAGCATAATAATAAAGTTAAGGTTGTGCAGTTTACAGATAATGGAAGATTTTTGGTTTCAGCTTGTTGTATAAGAGTTAAAGTTTATGATATTAAAGATAAAGATAAATTGTTATTTAATAAAAAAATTAAATTTTGTGTGAAAAGACATAAATCCTATTTGGAAGATTTGTTTTTGACAAGTAATGGTAGATTTTTATTGGCTAGGATTTGTTCTTTGAGTAGGAGGTTTTCTTTGCAAGGTTGGAATATCTTATCTAAAGAAAAGGTGTGTAATATTTCTTTAGATGGGAAATACTGTAAATTCTTTTGTATAAAAAATGGTATGCCAATATATAATGATCATAAGAATGATTCTAAGATTTATTTTGGTAATCGTACGATAAAATTTGATGAACATGATTTCCAAAAAAATTGTTCATTTTTGTCTCGGTGCGGTAAGTATTTGATTTTAGTAACGATGACGCATTTTTTTGTATATAATTTATTTACAGAAAAGTTTGTTTTTAAAGATCTTTTATTTTTCAAGATCGATTTTGTAAAAAATATTCGCATAAATAAAAATGGTGACACATTGTTTATTACTTCTTGTTCAGCTCTTGCTGGTAAGCAAATAGCGGAAATAAAAACGTCAAAAAATTTCCAAGAGTCCCATCAATATAATAGGATGTTGCAGGAACAAGAAGAAGATGATGAAAAAGAACGAGAGACGTTTGTAAAACATGATAAAAAAAATAATATTTTAAATTTTGAATTAAAAAATATTGTAACAGATGAGAAGTTTCAAGTCTGTAAGTCTTTTTTAAGTTTGTAAATTTTGTGGGGCTTTTTTAAAAAGCCCCTGTTTCACTTTTTTTGTAATAATCTAGTCAGCAAGCTTATCACACATATACTCTACTATTTTGTCTATAGAAACTCTTTCTTGTTTGGTCGTATCTCTATCACGCGCAGTGACCATATTATCTTCATTGCTTTCAAAGTCATAGGTAAAACAAACTGGTGTTCCGATTTCATCTTGTCTTCTGTATCGTTTACCAATAGAACCTGATACATCAAATAATATATTTGTTTCTATGTTTTTTAAATTTTTAAAAATTTTTTCAGCCTGTTCTACTTGTTTTTTCGTTAATGGTAACACAGCTGCTTTAATTGGCGCAACTTTTGGAGAAAATTTTAGTACTGTTCGTGCTTCACCGTCGATCATATCTTCAGTGTACGCATCAAATAATAATGTCAAAAATAGTCTGTCGACACCAACTGAACACTCAATAACATCTGGAATATAAGATGTTTTAGTAGCATCATCAAATACAGCCAAATCTTTACCTGCATGCTTTGTATGCTGGGAAAGATCATAATTACCCCTATGGGCAATTCCCTCAAGTTCTTGCCAACCAAAAGGAAATTCATATTCAACATCTGAACATTTTGTTGAATAATGTGCAAGTTCGTCTTTTTCATGAGCTCTTAGGCGTAGCTTTTCAGCTGTTACTCCCAGATTTTTGAAAAAATTTAATCTTTTTTCTTGCCAGAAATCAAAAAATGTATTTGAATTTTCAGCTTTGCAGAACCATTCGATTTCCATTTGTTCAAATTCACGCATCCTGAATAAAAACTGACGAGGATTAATTTCATTTCTAAACGCTTTGCCAATTTGTGCGATACCAAACGGGATTTTTACTCGTGCAGTGGACATGACATTTTTAAAATTAGTAAAAATAGCTTGTGCTGTTTCTGGACGCAAGTAAGCTTCAGCAGCGCTACCAACAGCTGCACCAAGTTCTGTTTTGAACATCATGTTAAATTGCCGTATATCAGTCCACTTTTTTTGTCCACAATTTGGACACGATTTTTCTAAATTAATATGATCTGCTCTATATCGGTGTTTACAGTTTTGACAATCGACCATAGGATCATGAAAGCAGTCTACGTGTCCTGAGGCTTCCCAGACTGCTCGAGGTCCCAAAAGGGCACCTTCTAAAAAAACGACATTGCCAATTTTTATATTACTGACAGATTTTCTCCAAGATTCTCTAATATTATTTTTTAACAAAAACCCTAAATGTCCAAAATCATAGACGCCATTTAATCCACCGTAAATATCAGCAGATTGGTATACAAATCCTCTTCTTTTGCATAGTGCTACAATTTTGTCTAGAGTTACGCTTTGTTTCATAATTTTCCCGATATTTTTACGTTTTTATTAAATTCTTAAATATTTTAGTTAAGAGTGTAAATATAGTTGTGAATACACTATTTAGGGTACTTTTTTTAAGGGTTTTTTGCAAACGTAGGTTGGGGGCGTAGTCTGTTGTTATTATCTCGTGGAAGATACTATGTATGTGCTGGGTATATGTTTTGTGTGTGCCAGCAGGTATTAAATACGTGTTATAAAGTATAAATCGAGAGGGATTTTAAGTATGGAAACTAAAAAACATTCTTTATTTTCTTATATAGCTATTGGGTTATGTCTTGTCTTATGTATTTTGACATATAAAACGTATAGATATCAAATTTTGCTTAAATCAATGATTTCACAAACTTCTCAGAACAATATAGATACATTGGTAGATACAAAGACTCCAAAGATCATTGAAAAGATTGTAGGAAAAAATAACGCGTGGCGTCCTGTGCAAGAAGCGGTAAAAGATACTGTTGTACAAGTATTTTCTCATGTTGCAGAGTTTGATTTCAAACAACCGTATAAAACCCCTCGACAGTTTACTTCTACTGGAAGTGGGTTTTTTATTAACGATGAAGGTGATTTAATAACGAATTTCCATGTAGTTGATCAGGCGCGATCTATTTGGATACAAATTCCATCTTTGGGCAAAAGAATTATCGATGTAAATATCGTTGGGGCAAGTCCTGATCGTGATATTGCATTAGTGAGGTTGACGCAAGAAGGTAAAAAAATAGTCAAAAGAGAATTGGGTAAGATTCCTCATCTTGCGCTTGGTAATTCTGATTTAGTGCGTAGATCTGATGAGGTGATGGCACTTGGGTATCCACTTGGACAACAGTCGCTAAAAAGCACGACTGGCGTGATAAGTGGACGAGAGGGCAATTTTATTCAGATGAGTGCGCCAATTAACCCAGGAAATTCTGGTGGTCCATTATTAAATGGAAATGGTGAAGTGGTTGGAATAAATACGGCAGCTGTGATGCAGGCACAAAATGTTGGGTATATTATTCCCATTAATGAGTTGCGAGTAGTACTTCCTGATCTGTATAAAGTAAGATTATTAAGAAAGCCATTCTTGGGTGTTTTATTTACCAATGCAACAGAAAGTTTGACTGAGTTTTTGAAAAATCCAAAACCAGGTGGTTGTTATGTAACTGAAGTAATCAAAAATAGTACGCTCCAGAAAGCTGGAGTACAGCGTGGTGATATGATTTATGAAATTAATGGTCATAAAATTGATGTGTACGGTGATATGAGTGTTGTCTGGAGTGAAGACAAGATTTCACTTGTTGATTATGTATCACGTTTGTCTATAGGTCAAGATGTAAATCTTGTTGTGTATCGAAATGGTGAGCGAAAGGATTTGACTATTACATTTAGTCAAGCAGAACGCCCAGGGGTGCATAAAGTGTATCCAGGGTTTGAAGATATTGATTATGAGGTATTTGCAGGTATGGTGGTGATGCAGCTTACCATGAATCATATAAAAATGTTTGCAAATATTGCGTCAGGGTTATTGAGGTTTACAGAAATGAAAAATCAATCAGAAAAAACATTAATTGTGACCCACATTTTTCCAACTTCACAAATTTATCGAACGCGAACATTACTTCCTGGCGCAACATTAAATGAAGTGAATGGAATCAAGGTAAGTACGTTAGAAGACTTTAGAGCTGCAATCTCTAATGTAAACGATAGTAAATTTACGTTGGTTGCGTCAGATCAGGTATCTCGTGCTTCGGACAATGTCTTTGTTGTGTTGCCGTTTGACAAAGTATTACAGGAAGAGGGTGTGTTATCAAGGGATTATAGATATCCTATTTCGCCAACGGTGCGAGATGTGCTCGCAAGATTTTCACAAGAAAATGTTCAACAAGAGGTTGTCACGTAATTTATATATCACGCCCTCTGGGCGTGATACTGGTTTTCTATAAAATAAAAGAGGTGATAGTATAAAAAAGGGGAGACAAACGTGAATGGTGAATTTGACAAAAATGGAGTATGGCTTAAAATCGAAAAAATGGCTCAAAATTCTGTTGTGCAAGTTTTTGCGCAGGTGGGTAAATTTAATTGGACTGAGCCTTATAAGATTGGCGATCAGTTTGAAAATAGGGGGACTGGATTTTTTGTTAACGAATATGGATATATCGTTACTAATTATCATGTAATTCATGAGGCAAAAATTATTTGGATTCAGTTGCCTGCATTGGGGCGTGAGATTGTACATGCTTATGTGGTAGGGTTTTGTCCCGATAGTGATATTGCAATTTTAGCAATATCTAAAGATGGGTTTGGCAAAATAAAAACAAAATTAGGAAATGTTCCCTTTTTGGCATTGGGAAATTCTGATACAGTCAGAAGAACCGATAGCGTGATGACTCTTGGTTATCCATTAGGGCACCACTTTATCAAAAGTACTATTGGTATAGTCAGTGGTCGGGCGTCAACTGGTGGTATCTCATTAATTCAAATAACAGCTCCAATTAATCCAGGAAATTCTGGTGGTCCAATTTTGTCATCTTTCGGAACAGTTGTTGGTATTGCTGTTTCATCACATGTTATGGCGCAAAATGTTGGCTATGCGATTCCAATTAACGAACTTAAAAATATTTTTGATGATCTTCAAAAAGAACGTTTTTTACGAAAACCTTTTATTGGTGCGTTATTTCACAACGCTACAAATGAACAAGCCAAATTGCTTAGTAATCCGGTGCCTGCAGGATATTATGTAAAAAGAGTGTTAAAAAATACGTTAATGGAAAAAGCAGGGGTGCAACAAGGAGACATGCTCTATATGTTTAATGGGCATAAAATAGATGCTTATGGTGAAGCAGAAGTGCCATGGAGTGCAGATCGAGTATTGTTAAGGGATCTTATTTCTCGACTTTCTATTGGTGATCTGGTTTCTCTTGTTATTTATCGAAAGGGTGAAAAAAAAGAGATTACATTTAAGATGGAAAAACCTCCTGTCTATCCGATACGTCCTATTTTTCCCGGATATGAAGAAATTGATTATGAAGTTCTTGGTGGTATGGTTATTATGGAGTTGCGAGATAATCACTTACCATTATTAACTCAAGTTAACCCTGATTTAATCAAGTATCTAAAAGTTGAAAATAAAACAGAGCCGGTATTGGTAATCACCCATATACTTCCTGGGTCGTATGCGCAGCAGCTTCGATGCTTAACAGAAGGGCAAACAATAACACAGGTTAATGGCAAAGAGGTAAAAACTCTTAATGATTTTAGAGTTGCATTACGACCAAGCGTTGACACAGACTTTTTATCTATAGAAACAGATGATAAAACATTTGCAGTTTTTGAATTTGCGGCTATGCTAAAAGACGAGGAAAAACTTGCTGTAAGCTTTGCTTATCCATTGTCAGTGTCGATGGCGAAATTAATTAAGCAAGTTGTGCCACAAGAGAGTAAACACAAACCCCTTCGACAGGAGTCTGAAGATTCTGCTTAGGATAAGTGGGGGTAATTTACGAGAAAAGCATGAAAATAAAAAAAAGACTAGACGTATTAGTACACGAGCTTTGTTCTCAATACAGCCCTTCGACACGGAGCAAGGCTCCTGCTCAGGATGAGCGGGGGGAGGTGTTGTGAAGAAGAAAATAAGATTAGATATATGGATACATGAATTGTATCCCCAATATAGCAGAAGGCAAATACAAAGTTGGATCATGCAGGGAAAAGTGCTGGTGGAAGATAAAGTAATAACTAAGTCGGGACACCAAGTTACACAAGGTGTGAAAATTACTATGAATGTAGAGCCTCCTAAGTTTGTGGGCCGTGCAGGTTTTAAGTTGGAAAAGGCACTCGATTTTTTTAATATCGATGTAAAAGACTTAGTTGTGCTTGATGCAGGGCTTTCTACTGGTGGATTTGCTGATTGTTTATTACAGCGTGGTGCAAAAAAGATTTATGGAATAGATGTGGGCTACGGCCAGGTACATGAAAAGATTCGTCAACATGAACAGGTAGAAGTTATCGAACGTACCAATTTGCGCAGCACACAAGAAGTGCTTGATCTTGTACCTGAAAAAATAGATTTAGTTACATTAGACCTTTCTTTTATCTCTATTTTAAAAGTAATGGAAACAGTGGTAGCCGTCTTGAAAGACGGCGGGCAACTTGTTACCCTTATTAAGCCACAATTTGAAGCGCAAAAACATGAAGTTGGTAAAGGTGGTATCGTTAGAGATGAAAAGGTTCATAAAAAAGTAATAGATTGCGTAACTTCTGGTATAAAAAAATATGGCTTTGAGTTAATTGGTATAACTGATTCACCTATCTTTGGCGCTACCGGTAATAAAGAGTTTTTGGCGTATTTTAAGAAAATTGTATAATTATTATTTTTTTGAGCTTTTTGTAGCCTCTTTTTTAACCAAGTATTCAAGAATATTTTTGGTACCCTCTTTTTCGTAAATATTCTGCGCATAATCTAATGGATATAAATTATTTTTGCCCTTTAGATTTAGATCTGCTCCTTTTTCTACTAAAAGTTTAACCAATTGTAGGTCTCTTTGTAATATTGCTTTGATAAGTGGTGTTTGATTATCTGAGGTTGTAACTTTGTAGTTAGGGTTAATGCGTTTTTCAAGTAGCGCTTTTATCGCATTTGTGTTTTGTTTTTCTATTGCAATATGAAGAAGATTGCCCATTGCAATATAAAGTTTTTCAGGTTTATCTTGAGGACAAGGGAGAAAGCGTGGCTCGATAAAGACATCTTCAAGTAGAAATAGCGCTAAAGATATGTCCTTTTCGCTTACAGCTTCGTAAAAAAGATTCTTTTTTTCTTGTTCTTTATAATTTTTAATTTTATCTTTATGTACCATAAACAACTTGTTTGAGGGTATATTTTTTGACTTTATTGCTTTATTATAGGGGTACCGTTTTTTGCAGGAAGATCCAGAAGATTTTCTAACTAAAAGATCTTTGTGATATTCTAGTACCAGTTTTTTGCTTTTATCCATTGCTGCACAATTAATTATTGTTGCAAGAAATAAAATAGGTACAATTTTTTCCATTATTAGCTCCTTTATTAGCTCCTTTATTAGTTCTTTATTACTTCTTTTTAAAAAATATTTTTTTTAAATTTCAGAAGAAGAGTAACACAAAATAATTAAAAGTATAGAAAAAAGAGAGACACAACTTTTTAAGATGTGACTTGAGGGTAAGTATGAGGGATCTGATTGAGAAGCTTTTTGTTTTTTATAATACCACTTTCAATTGAGCATACTTCTACTTTATATTTTTCACTATTATTATTATAACTATTATTAAGTGTGTATAATAAAATTCCAAAATCGCCTATAAGTTCCAGTAATTCATCTTCAAGTTGTTGCTCTTTTAACACAATTGCAGCGGTACCAATTGGTCCTAAAAGATAGGTTGCTGGCGAATTTTTCTTATATTTTTTCTCTATTTTGTTTAGTTGAGTGGATATTTTTTCTAGTTTTTTATGTGTATCAGATTCATTTTCTACGATAGAAAAAGCATGAGCTACTTGCTGTTTGGTAGCTGTTAACGCAGCTAAAAAACCCTTATCAAGCTCATGGACGTCAAATTTTTGCCATGATGAAGGTTTTTCCTCTATCATGTGTACGACGCTTCTTTCAAATGCTTGTTTAGAGAATGCAAGAAAAAGAATAAAGAGTGTTATATCTCGAATGATTGTTCCAAATTTTGACATCATATGTTATCTCCCAAAAATGCGATAAAAATCCATTCTTTTCTTAGTTTATCTCCATTTATCGTGACAGTCAAAGGCTTTTTTTGCCCTGTTAACCCTGGGATTGAGCTAATACACGCATAAAAACTCCCTATTTTAGGGCCTGTTGCAGTCTTTTTTGCTTTCTGTATCATAACAAGTGATAAGTAATAGAAAAACCCAAAATAAACCATAAATAAGGTCGAAAAGATGAAAAAAATCACAATAAAAGCGTTACTTTTATCATTGTTACTGTTGTCTGCGCCAAAAGTAGAGTGTGCAACACCCGTTGCTGCAGCATTAGGCTATGCACTTTTTTGGGGTGTAGTAGTTCCAGTGGCAAGTGTGTTTACTGTTGGATTTGTTGGCGGAGCTGCATTTGTAGGCTACAAAGTAGTAAAACATGTATCTTCTAAGAAAAAGATAGATAAGAAAGAACAGAAACAAATAAAAAAGAAAAAGAAGGGCAAGAAGAGCAGAAAAAAGAAAAACCAGCGAAAAAAAGAAGTAAAATTGGAGAAGGTTGAT
>Ga0180433_10005106_pt1 | contig 17983 bp, 11 predicted proteins | sample SS_ome_8_FD_132980 | JGI IMG/M metagenome (GOLD analysis project Ga0180433, IMG submission 132980) | Hypersaline lake sediment archaeal communities from the Salton Sea, California, USA - SS_1_D_1 metaG | ecosystem: Environmental > Aquatic > Non-marine Saline and Alkaline > Hypersaline >... | reverse complement strand
CATTGGGTCCTGCTTCGTTTATTATATTGCATGAAATATGCCAATTCTTCTCCTGGTAAAGGCGATCAGAATTGGTCTGTCAAGTGGAATAGGAGTGTTCACTAGCGCAACACGGAGTGTGCGCTAACGAACGCCAAAGATTAATCTTTGTGCTTGATTTGTTTCTGATCGGAACTTTTTTTCTCGAGCAACGTATCAAATATCTAAGCCAATTTGATAACACATCTTTTCTAACTTAATATGTTATCATGAAACGCCGGCATGATCGCCGGAACGCCTGAGCTTAATTTTTATTTCTTTGGATCTAGTGTGCGTTTGAGGAGGATCTCATGAAATCCAGGACAATACTATTAGGGTTACTTCTATTCCTTTCATTTTCTCTTCTCTCATCCGGACAGGAAACGCGTCTGCTACGCCGTCCGAGCGTGAGCCGCGAACTGGTGGCTTTTGCCTACGGAGGCGATTTGTGGGTTGTATCCCGGGCTGGCGGAAAGGCAAGGCGCCTGACAGCCACCCCGGAGATAGAGAGCGATCCCCTTTTTTCTCCGGATGGTTCTCTGATTGCCTTCACGGCCGCATTGGCCGGGAATACAGACGTGCGTGTCGTACCAGCAGTCGGAGGCCAGCCCATCAGGCTAACGTACCATCCCGAGGTCGACGTCGCCCGCGGGTGGACACCTGACAGTCGCCGTGTGGTCTTCGCTTCAAGCCGGGATACTGCGCCATCGACGTTTGCAAGTTCATACCTTCGCCTCTGGACGATCGGAAAGGAAGGCGGATTCCCTGAGGCACTTCCCATGCCTACTGCATTCACCGGTAACTTCTCTCCGGACGCTCGCCGAATTGCCTACGAAGAATTCTCCACTATGCTGATCCCTGCAATGTGGGCCACAAACCAAAGTGCCCAGTGGCGGCATTACCGAGGCGGCCGCACACACCCGATCAAAGTCATGAACCTGGGAGACTACTCCGTAGAGAATCTTCCCTGGGATAACAGCAATGACACGCATCCGATGTGGGTGAATAACACCATTTATTTTCTTTCAGATCGGAATTTCACAGTCAATCTCTTCGCCTTTCGTACGGATACGAAGGAGCTTGTTCAGATGACACAGCACGATGACTTCGACATCATGAATGCTTCAGCGGGACCGGATGCCTTGGTTTACGAACAAGCTGGTTATATTCATCTTGTTGATGTCAAGACCGGACAGTCGAAGCAGCTTTCCATAGAGGTCAAAGGAGATTTCCCCTGGGCACGACCGCAGAGGAAAAAAGTGGCGGGAATGATCCGGGGCGCGTCTCTTTCTCCGACCGGAGTGAGGGCGGCCTTTGAGGCTCGTGGAGATATTTTCACAGTGCCTGTGAATAAGGGAGATACTCGGAATCTCACCCAGAGCCCTGGTGTGCACGATCGGAGCCCTGCCTGGTCTCCTGATGGGACAAAACTGGCCTGGTTTTCTGATAAGAGCGGAGAATACCAACTTTTTCTTGGGGAACAAAGAGGGCTTGCAGAGCCGTGGGCGATTAACCTGCCGGTGACAGGGTTTTTCTCGGCGCCGATCTGGTCGCCTGATGGAACTCACATCCTGTTCCAGGACAACCATCAGACGCTCTGGATGCTGGAAGTGAAGAGCGGCCAGGCACAAAAGGTCGATACCGATCCTGCTCCCTGGCGCCTCGGGGATGATATTTCCCCGATAGGTGCGGCTGTTTGGTCGCCAGACTCCCAATGGATCGCCTATGCGAATGGTCTTTCCAATTCCATGCGGGCGATTTTTCTCTACTCATTGGCAGAGGGGAAAACGTACCAGCTCACCGACGGAATGGCGGACGCGGTTTCTCCAGCCTTTGACGCCAGCGGCAAGTACCTCTATTTCCTGGCCAGTACGAATTATGCCCTTAGTGAGATGACCCGGCCGGTAACTCACGCGATTTACATGGTCGTGCTGTCTGCGGACGAGCCTTCGCCGCTACTCCCGGAGACTGGTGACGAACCGGAAGGTGCACCGGAATCAGAACCGGAAACATCCGGGACTCTCCGTATCGACTTTGAAGGAATCGGGCGGAGAGTGCTGGCACTCAACATACCGGAGGGAGAGTACACTGGCCTGAAAGCAGGAGAAGCCGGGACTATCTTTTACACCGAGATGATGAGAAAAGGCGGCCAGCCCAGGGGGCTGCGTCTGCAGAAATATCAGCTCATGACACGCACGGCCATTCCTTTTCTGGAAGGAATTCGGTCCTACACGCTCTCAGCCGACAAAAAAAAGCTGCTCTATCAAGCAGGAAGAACCCGTTGGGGCGTTGTCTCTACCAATCGGCCAGCTAAGGCGGGCGAGGGAATACTCCCGCTGAATGACCTCGAGATGAGGGTCGATCCCAGGGTTGAGTGGGCCCAGATGTATAGAGAAGCATGGCGGCTTCAGCGCGAGTTCTTCTACGACTCCGAAATGCAGGGAGCGGATTGGCCGTCTATCTACAAGAAATACCTTCCATTCGTGCCTTTTGTGCGACACCGGAGCGATCTCGGATACCTGATGGCCACGGTGGGTGGTGAATTGACCGTAGGACACTCCTATCTGACGTCCGAAGGGGATATCCCCGCTGGAGAACCTGTTTCGGTCGGCATGCTTGGAGCGGACTTTGCTGTCGAGAACGGAAGATACAGGATCAGGCGTATTTATACAGGCGAGGACTGGAATCCCCACCTGTCAGCACCGCTTAGTGCACCTGGTATCGATGTCGCCGAGGGAGACTACCTGCTCGAGGTGAATGGACAACCCCTGGTTCCTCCGGTCAACGTTTACAGCCTATTCGAGGGGACAGCCGGGAAACAGACACTTGTCCGGGTGAACGCCCAACCTTCTCTGGAAGGATCCCGGGTACTGAACATTGTCCCAGTGGCCAGTGAAATGATGCTGAGAACACAGGCCTGGGTCGAGGGAAAACGCCGGAAGGTGGATTCCCTATCCGGAGGGCGGTTGGCGTATGTTTGGCTTCAGAACACGTCAGAACCTGCCTACAGGGACTTTGTCCGCTATTATTACGCTCAGATGGACAAAGAGGGGGTAATCATAGACGAACGGTTCAATCAAGGTGGTAGGCCCCCTGACTATCTTGTCCATGAATTAGCCCGAGAGCACATGGGGTACTTCGTAGGGCGTGATGGGAGCCCGGCCACTATTCCACAGCTCGGGAATTTCGGTCCGAAGGTAATGATCGTCAACGAGTCTGCCGGCTCGGGCGGCGACATGCTGCCCTACTGCTTTCGCCTTAGAAAACTCGGGCTAATCGTCGGGACACGTACCTGGGGCGGTTTAGTAGGAACCACTGGTTATCCTGACTTGATCGACGGCGGCGGGATCACAGCCCCCAATCTGGCATTTTATGACCTGGATGGCAAGTGGGCCGTGGAGAACGAGGGCGTGGAGCCGGATATTACTGTAGAACAAACTCCGTCTCTTGTAATCCAGGGGCACGATCCCCAACTCGAGCGAGCAGTCGAGGAAGCCCTCAAACTGCTCGAGGGAAATCCTGTGCGGCGCATGCCGAAGCCGGCTTCAATTGACCGGGTGTCCAAACCGAAAAATCCGTCGAAGGGAGGACAGAAATGAGGAATTGCGCTCTAAAACTCCAGAGTCGAGCTATACCGGCCGTTGGCCTTTTGGGACTCCTTCTTTTTGCGGTTACAGCTATTGCTTTTCTTCCAGCTCAGCAGAGTTCGGATTCGATCTTCACTCACACCAAACACATGGTTCCGATGCGGGATGGCGTGCGGCTCTATACCCAGGTATTCGTTCCGACTCAAACCGCAGGACCTCTCCCTATCATTCTGGGCAGGACTCCCTATGGGACTGACGGAATAACTCCGGCAGTTCTGGTCCGTGCAGCCAAAGTATTGGTAGATGAGGGCTATATTATCGTTTTCCAAGACATACGGGGACGGTTCCGTTCGGAAGGTCAATTTGTCATGCTGCGACAACCGCGCGACTCTAAAGACGAGGGTGCCATTGATGAGAGCACTGACACTTATGATACCATCGAGTGGCTGCTCAAGAATGTGCCCAACCACAACGGACGTGTGGGGATGACCGGAACAAGCTACGGTGCCTGGTTGACCGTGATGGGTATGCTGGATCCTCACCCGGCCCTCAAAGCCGTAACCCCTCAGGCATCTCCGGCTGATATGTGGATCGGAGATGACTTTCATCACAATGGCGCCTTCCGTTTGAGCTATGCCTTCGAATTTGCTTACTGGATGGAAGCATCAAAAGAAAGCCCCAGTCTTTCATCCCTCTTCGACCGCTATGATTCCTACCAGTGGTATCTGAAGCTCGGACCTCTCTCAAACGTTGATGCCAAATACTTCCATGGGGAGATCCCGACCTGGAATGATTTCAAGAACCACCCAGATTATGACGCCTTCTGGAAGCGTCAAGCCTTTGCACCATGGCTTAATCAAGTCACTGTGCCGACGCTCAACGTGGCTGGTTGGTGGGATCAGGAAGATTTCTACGGCCCGCTCAAGATCTATGAACTGCTTGAGCGCCACGATAAGGAAAACAAGAACTTCCTCGTCGTTGGCCCCTGGAATCACGGGGGGTGGAGTGGCAAAGGCCAAAAACTGGGCAACATCGAATTTGGCAGCGCAACTGGAGATTACTACCGGAAAAACGTGTATGGCCCGTTCTTTGCCCATTACCTGAAAGGGAAAAAACATCATGCTCTCCCTGAGGCTCTAATCTTCCGGACGGGCCGGAATTCGTGGGTGAGGCACGACGTTTGGCCGCCGAAGCGTAACGTCGTCGAAAAGCAGCTCTATTTGGATAAGAACGGCAAGCTGTCTTTCGATCCGCCAGGTCCATCTGCTGAAGAAGAGTTCGACAGCTATATATCCGATCCCGCAAAACCAGTCCCCTACCGCCTGCGTCCCATACGACCCATGCTCAGCCGCGGATCCGGCTGGAGCACCTGGCAGCTTCAGGATCAGCGGTTTGTCGATCACCGTCCTGATGTCCTGACATGGGAAACAGACGTGCTCGAACACGACATCGTTGTCTCAGGATCGATCGTCGCTCACCTCTTTGCGTCGACAACAGGTACAGACAGCGATTGGATCGTGAAGCTCATCGATGTCTATCCGGAAGATTATCCGTCCGACCCCAAGATGGGGGGGTACCAGTTGATGATCGCCGGGGATGTGTTCAGGGGACGTTACCGCAATAGCTTCGAAAAACCCGAGCCAATCGTGCCGGAATCAGTTGAGCTGTACAAAATCAGATTTCCAGGAAACGACCACGTCTTCCAGAAAGGACATAGGATCATGGTGCAAGTGCAGAGCACGTGGTTCCCCATCATCGACCGCAATCCGCAGAAGTTCGTGCCGAATATCTTCTTTGCCAGAGAAGGCGACTTCCAGAAGACGATACAGCGTATTTCCCGCTCAGGCTCGAATTCATCCCACATTAGACTTCCTGTCGTTGAATCTGAATAGAAGAAGAACGAAATTTGTAAGCCAGGTAGAAGAAATTACAGCCACTCCAGCATTCTGTCGATATCCTCTCTTGTGTTGTAGAAATGGGGTGAGACTCTGATCCAGTTTTTCCGGAAAGAGACTATGATATTCCTGTCAATCAGTCTCTGGTACACATCTGCAATGTCATTTCCCCCGAAGGATAGAATTCCTGATCTGTTTTCTTCGGGGAAATTACCCAGGAGATCGTATCCTTTCGATTTGATTCCTCCTGATGCGTATTGAATAAGCTCCAATATATGACTCTGAATCCTTTCTATTCCCAGTTCCAGAATCAGATCCAAAGACATCTCCATGGCGGCAATACCGTTGTCGCTTATGGATCCTAATCTGAATTTTTTTGCCCCATCTTTGAGTGTCAGGTCGTAGTCAAACTCCATGGGATTTTTGACTAAGCTCAAATAACCCAAATATTTCATGTCTATCTTCGGCAATATATTTTTACCGACATAGATGAATCCGGTTCCATTGGGCGAAAGCAGCCATTTAAACCCCCCGTTCGACAAAAAGGATATCTTGGACGATTGCACGTCCATCTTCATAGCCCCCACACCTTGAATCGAATCCACGACGAATACGACTTCCTTCTCATGACAGAACTTCCCTATCCTGTCCAAATCATACTTGAATCCATCTATCCATTCGACAAAACTTATGGAAAGAACTCGAGTTGCCTCATCAACCGCAGCCAGTATCTTCGCTGTCGCATCCTCGCCGTAATCGGAGTCAACAATCTTTACGGTCACACCCTTTTTCTCTAAATTCAACCACGCGACAGTATTCCCGGGAAATCCATGTTTGACAATGACGACATTTTCCCCTTCGTTCAGATCTAATCCTTGGGCAATAATATTGAGACCCTCTGATGTGTTGGACACAAGACAAACATCTTCGTATGGTGCATTGATGAGCTGGCCTATGTATTTTCGCGTTTGTCTTTCTCTTCCATTGCGTATTTTTGTTCTTTTTTCTCCGGTGTACTCCCGGTCTTTAATACTAGAGACGAGTGCTTCCCGTGACCTGAGCGGAATTAATGAGATCGCCCCTGTGTTCAAATAGACGATGTCTGCAAGCTCTGGAAATTCCGTTCTGATTTCATCATTCATGTCCTCTCCTTAAATCACCTCTTAATCCTGCTCATAGGCAATATCCCGGATTTGCTCTCCAAATTGACGTGGTGCATAGGGAAGAATCGGAGTCATGAACAACACAATCATTTTCTTTACCGGGTGAATCCAAAAGCAAGTTCCGGCAGCGCCATTCCACGAGAAACCGCCGCGTTCGGAAATCTCAAAACCCAATCCAAATAGTCTGATGAGCCATTTCTTTAAATGAAATTTCATGTGCATAATCCCCTTCCTTCGGATTCAGCAAGGTTTGCGTCAAAGAGAGGACTATATTGAAAAAACATAATAGTTGATGTCGCATCTTGCGTCAATGTTGTACTTCACGCTCTTGAGTATTTCATTTAAGGGAATGGATGGATAGCGTCGCTCGATTCAAGGGTATCTCCTTCATCTTAATCTACCGGGGAAAATTACAAATGTGAAAAAGACGACTTTCCTATTTCTTTGATACTACGTTGTACTTTACATACGGGAGAAATATTGATAAGACAAGGCTGTCTTGATCGCGTTTGACCTGAAAAGAGGTCCGATTGAATTTGAAGATCGGGAGATTGCGAAGGAGAAAAACAATGGAAGAAAAAGGACCCAAAATGGGCTGGACCTTCGGAGGGCTGGGAGGCCTAATCTGGATTTTTTTGCTAGCCGTTATCATGTTTTTAAAGAATAATAATACGGGAGCTTTTGCCGCCGCGGCTTTTTTTCTGGCTGGTGTTCTTTACATCGTCGTGTTTGCGCCCTGGAAGTATCCCCATACCCCGCTCTGGCGCATATATGGTGGTTTGCTTTCAATCATTATCCTTGCCGCTATAGCTATCCTGTATTTTTGGTATCCGGAAGAGTTTCAGTCGTTGAGCAATCTGCGCACACTGCTGATGCTTTTCCCGCTTTTTCTACCGGTCTTTATTCTAGGCAAAAAGACTTGGAGCGATATACATAAAAAATGACGCTCACAACGCGAGGATAACCATGGATAAAGAACCGAGCTAGGAATTTTGCGTACATTATTTTATGAAGTTGAAGTCATGCAGAGAAGGATGACGGAATAGAGATAAAATACAAAGAGAAATCCGCAATCTGAAATTGTAAGCGCGGATTTTGACTGTGCTCAAATTTGTGTCATAGAAATCGCATAGAAAATGAAACTTTTTTACGGTAAACTTCGTAAAGCACAGAAAATAAGGAGGAATGCTCATATGTCATATGTCCTAAAGAAAATCCACAACTTCTCTAGAGCTGAAAGAGTCGCTGTAGGCCTGGTCTTTTTTCTCCTTTTGAACTGCGTGACCCTGTTTGCTTTCCAGAGCATAGAATCAAAGGCTGATGAATATTTGAAAGCGTATGTCAAAATGAACCGCTTCAGCGGATCTGTTCTCATTGCTCAAAACGGTGAAATTCTTTTGAAAAAAGGTTACGGCATGGCGGATCTCGAGCATAGTGTTCCCAACACGCCGCAAACCAAGTTTCGCATTGCCTCACTCACTAAACAATTCACAGCCATGGCGATTCTACAGCTTCAGAAAAAGAATTTATTGAATGTCAATGCCCCCCTAAGTCGGTATATTAATGACTATCCCAATGGAGATAAGATTACAATCCATCATTTATTGACTCACACCTCCGGAATACCTAATTTCACCGTTGCCACGGATAAGGAGGCGCGCGTACGTCCTATGACTTTGGAGATGATAATACAGAAATTAAAAGATCAACCCTTGAATTTTTCGCCAGGGGAAAAATTTGAATACAGCAATGCCGGATATTATTTGCTGGGTCACATAATTGAGAAAGTTACAGGAAGCGGTTACGCATCAGTCATAAAGGAAAATATATTCGAACCTCTGGGAATGGCGAACTCGGGCTATGATTACAATCATATCATTCTCAAAAACCGGGCCTACGGGTATCGGCTGGAAAAGGGTGATCTCATCAATGCCGAATACATCCATATGGCCAATGTCCATGCCTCAGGCGGCCTCTACTCAACTGTCGAAGATTTGTATCTCTGGGACAGGGCCCTGTATACTGAGAGACTGATCAAGCGGAGCTCCTTGGAGCAAATGTTCACACCCTTCACCAAGAATTATGGCTATGGCTGGGGAATCGTCACGCTCTTCAAACGTAAGATGACCGGCCATAACGGAGACATGGAAGGTTTTCAAACCAACATCACGAGATTTGCAGAGGACGATGTCTGCATCATTGTTCTCAGCAATTTCGGTCATACTCCCATAGGAAAAATGAGCGTGGATTTGGCCGCTATCCTTTTTGGAGAGGAATACCAGATTCCGCAAAGACGACAGGTCGAAAAAATTGATCCTGAAATATACGATGATTATGTGGGGCGGTATGAAATCAACCCCAATTTCAGCTTCATAATATCCAGAGAAGGCGGCCGTCTTTTCTGCCAGCCCACAGGGCAAAATAAACTCGAGCTTTTCCCGGAATCGGAAACCAAGTTTTTCTTGAAAGAGGTGGATGCTCAGATTACTTTTGTCAAAGATGAGACGAACAAGGTTGTAAAGCTCCTCCTTTGTCAATCGGGGAGGGAGATTTCTGCAAGCAAAATTGAATAGTATGGAAAGAGCTCTGTAAGGAGGCGCAATGGACACAATCAAATTGCACAAGGACATCCGAATTCTGAAAACATATGCTTTGATCTTGACTGTGCTTATAGCCGGGTTGTTTTTCATCGCTGCGAAACAGTCTGGAAAGAAGGCAGCTTTTGATGAGATTGATGTGAAAAGGATTAACATCGTCGAAAAAGATGGAAGGCTACGACTAGCTATTGCCAACCGTGACCGATCTCCGGGGCCAATTATTGGGGGCGTGTACATGAAAACGCGGGAAGGTCAGAGGCCGGGCATGATTTTCTTCAACGACAAAGGCGATGAGTGTGGTGGTATGACCTGGGGAAGCAGCGAAAAGGACGGCCATATCAACGCCAATGCGGGCTTGATGTTCGATCAGTACAACCAGGACCAGACAGTCGGAATCACCTACCGGCAAAGCAATTCGGAGAGGACAGCAGGACTCAATGTGTAGGAGCGGCCGCTGACTCCGTTGGCTGATTTTGCCAAGAAACTAAGCGCAATTGAGAGCATGGTAGACAGCCCTGAGAAAACGCAGGCAATCAAAAAACTAAGGAAGGAAGCGGTTGAGAGCGAAATGGGAGGAGCTTCCAGGGTTTTTGTGGGAAGAGGGATGAAAGGTGAGGCCGTCGTGAGTCTCGCTGATACATTAGGCACGCCGCGCATCCTGCTGTCCGTGAGTGAGGAGGGCGTGCCCTCCCTTAAGTTTCTGGATGAAAAGGGCAAAGTCACTTTTCAGATCCCTGCCGATTCGAAATACGAATGAGAAAACAAACCATTTAGAGAACGAATCCGTAAATTATAGAAAAACAAAAAACGGAGGCAATTTTGATGTATTTTCTCAAAAGACCTTACGAAACAAAGATCTCTTTCTTTATTCTGATACTTTCCTTGTCGTTTTGGACGGTTGGGACCGCTTCAACCCTGAGTGAGTGTTCTTCTTTCATCCAGGCCGATGAGCCTGCCGAGGCCCTGATTAAAGTGGGACAATACCGTTTGAACTTCAAAGTAATCAAAGGAAGCAGCTTAACGATCCTGCTCGAAGCAGGCGGCGGGATGGATTCGACAGAATGGGCTAAACTGGCGCCTGTTCTTGCGCAAAAAACCGGCGCAACCGTCCTCTCCTATGATCGTGCTGGTTTCGGCAAGAGTGATTTGCCGGAAACGCCATACGATATGCGCGAAGAGGTCGGATGGCTCTGGCAAGGCTTGAGACAACTTGGCCTGAATAAGAATCTTTTATTGGTGGGCCATTCCTACGGGGGGTGGCTGATTCGTTTGATTGCAAACGACTATCCCTACGCGGTTCAGGGCATGGTCTTTGTGGACCCATTTAACTCGGAATTCGTTGATTCGCTCGGCGTGGAGTATCTCGACAATCACCCCATGACAGGGAAGCTTCCGTTCGTTAATACCCCACCGGAAAAGCTTACAAAACAGCAGCGTGCCCTAATCCGAATGGTTGGGAAGGGCTTAGCCCCAAAGGTTGAGCTAATGAGAAAAACATCTCTCCCTCCCGGTATACCTGTGAGGATCATCACCTGCGGGAAAAAATTTCTCCCCAAACCCGAAGAACAACAGGCCTGGCGGGAGGTGCATGAGCGCATAGCCGCCTCGATCAAAGGAGCCAAATTGCTGGTAGCCGAACAGAGCGGTCACATGATCCCTTGGGCACAGCCTGAAATCATCGTCGATGCTGTCAAGGATATTATTGATTTGATAGAGTGAGCCTTCATTCATCACTCTTCTTTTCAAGAATATTTATCCTGCAGATAGAACGGAAGACAAAATTATTCCACGCCACTCCCCTATCCTGTGCAAACCTTAAAAAAACTTCTTTTGCAGCTGACAGAGCCTGCGACGCTTCTTTCTGATCATCGACAAATGTCTCGATGAGCTGTTGATAATCTTGATATGTCCTTTCAAAAAAGACGAATTCTTCCTCAATTGGCTTTAGTCCAATTCGGCATGCGGCTTTAATTGCGGATAGGGCCAATTTCTGGATTTCCCTCTCGTCTTCCACCAACCTCACGACTTCGAAGTAAGACCCTTTCCGGCCGACCGGTTCCACAATAACGGCCTTTCCTTTGGATTTGAGAACCCTGTGACATTCCTTCAGGGCGTTACAAATTTCTTCTCTCGGGATGTGGTGCAAACTGGCGAAGTAAACAACGGCATCCATACAGTCGTTTTTTAAGGGAAGACGTTCTGCAACTCCAGCCAGGAAATGTTTGCTGATTCCTGAAACTTCTTTTTTCGCCTTGCCCATCATCTCAAGCGTATCCAAACCCACAGCGTATGCCCCCTGGGAGTTCAGCCAATGCACCAGACCGCCCATGCCGCATCCGATATCCAAAATTGATTTTTCCTCTAAGGAAATCGCGGCAGCAATAATCTCCTGATCGGTTTCGACTTTTTTCATGCACAAAAACTTCCTTGGATATAAGGGGATTATATCGGGTTGCAGCCGATGTGAAAAGTTCTGATCAAAAAAATCTTATGGCCGTTGTTCCGCTTATTTTATGTCGAACGTAGCCTCACATTTGTTATTTTCCCAGGCCCATTCCGGCTCGGGGAGCTCCTTCCTGGGATCCACTTCGAAGACAAAAAGGTAGAGGCCTTTTTCAAATTTCTTTTTCGAGCTCGAAAAAAACCACACTCTGGCTTTCTTGTAATACTTGTATTCGAAAGTCGTCGAATACCTGCGGTTGGGATACACATTTCCGAAACCAGCTTCTCCTTGAACCACAACTTCATTGAGAGGTTGTTTCAGGATCGTCCACATAAAAGGCACTCGGTTCAGTATCTTGGTGCCCTTGTTTTCCACGAATACTTCAAATTTCAAGCGAGTGCTCTTTGCGCTAGCCACTACAAAGTCCATTTTTTTTCTGAATTTTCCGTATTCCAAAAAACCACAGGTCAGCTCCACCTCAGGGGGTGCAATATCGAACCTTCCGTTGCTTTCATCCCTAGTTTTCCCGTCGCGAGAGGTAATGATAAGCTTGTATGTCTCAGGTCTCAGCCCGGTGGGAATTCTCCAATGATAGGAATTGGTGTTCCTTGTTTCGCAGACACGATGTTTTACACCCTTTTCATCCTCGACGTCGATGATGACTCTACCGATTTGTCCGCCGCTCAGCCATCTGATATCGCATTCTGTGCCCTGCAGCAGTGTTTCTCCTCCATTCGGCCTGAGAACTCTTATCTCTCTCTTGACGATGCTGAAATATTTGTCGCTTTCGTCCTTGACCTTCTCATCCGGCGTCATCACGTAAACCCTGTATTTTGTCCCTGCAGGTAGATTGCCGGGGACAGTGTAGCTGTAGTTTTTGGTTTCCACAGGCAAGTTCCGGGCGATTTCAAACCAACGCCCCGGCATCTTGAGCATGATTTTCACTGTCCCTTGGAGGCCTTTGCTTGTCCAGCGGATACTGTACCTTTCTCCCATTTCCCATGATTCCCCCCCGTTTGGAGCCTGGACGGTGATGTTAGCCAAAACCTGGAGTTGTTTGGACTTCACCTTTTCAATTTTTTCCTGTCCGTGGGTTGTGAAAATTATGATAAATACGGTCAGACACATAAAAATCTTTTTGATCATCTTAAACCCCTTTACTCTTGTTTATATCCCCCATGTCCACGCGTGTGGATCGGCTAATGAAACTTTTTGAGTCCCCCCTGCCTGTTCAAAGGTTCCCTTCATTGATGTCATTAGAGGTCGCAGGCTGGACGGGAGGCTAGCATTTTGTTGTCATGCTTGAGGCTTCCACACCGTAAAATCCTCCCTATACGCTTTGTCAATTCCCTATCCAATCTGACTGCGTCCGATATGCAGGACAATAGGTTGTTTTTTTGCATGCAACGGATTCAATGGCCTCTTACTCGACTAATAAAAGTATAAAACTGTAACACCCAGGTGTCAATCCTGACCTTCATACAGATTTTCCTTGTTTTGCTCGAGCCCGGGCTGCGAATTTCGATCTGAAATGACACCGTGCTAAAGAAACCTGCAGGAAGAGGAAGGCACTCACAATTATAATGTTGGCTCCGATACCCACACGGTCCATACTTTTAGCTATTGATCTGAATAGGCGTGCAGCCCGTGCCGCCTTCAAAATCATAGAGGTATGACGCGGCACTGGGATTAAAGAAACACACCCGAAATACTTAGCGAACAGAAGGAAGTGGGATCATTCGTATTTCAAGCTGTCGGCTGGATTCGTCAAAGCCGATTTTATGGTCTGCGATGAGACAGTGATAGAAGCAAGCAACAAGGACAGAATCGCGCACACAATAAAAACACCGGCTCCGATGCCTACGGGGTAGGCGTATATAAATTGAAAGAGCCTTTGCATGAAAAAATATGCTATTGGGATAGCTATAATATTGGCTAGAACAACCAGTTTCACAAAGTCTTTGATCAGCATCCCCACAATCCCCAAGACCGAGGCTCCCAGCACTTTTCTTATACCAATTTCTTTGGTTCGGCGCTCCACAGAATAGGATGACAGACCATATAATCCCAGGCAGGACAGAAATATGGCCATTGCTCCCAAAGCTCCGGTCATTTCGGCTGTTCGATCACCTCTACTCACGTCATCGAAGGCATTGTTCAAAGTCTCGTATTCAAAGGGGATATCCGGGATAACCGTTTTCCATTGCTTTTTCACGTATTCGATTCCGCTGGAAATATTCTCGAGTGAAGCGATCTTGGCAAACATGTAATTGAGGCCCTCCGGGTCTAAATACAGCACCGTCGGAGAGATTTCCTCAAGAAAAAGGGATTTAAAGTGAAAGTCCTCAACAACTCCGATAACCTGGACTTTTTTGTCGCCGATGATCAGTTGTTTTCCCACAGGGTTTTCCCACTGCAGTTGTTTGACGGCTTTTTCATTGATGAGGACGCTGTTGTCATCTATATAATTTCGAGAGAAGCTTCTGCCTTCGGTGACATCAATATCCAACATTTCGGTGAATCCGTAGTCAACAGCATAGGTGTTCATGTTCCAGGCGTCCTTTTCATCTACCCCCTCTGGGATCACCAATTGCTTCGTGTCCCATTCTATGGGTAATGCCGCGGCACCGGAGACAGAGGAGATATCCGCATGTTTAACCAACTCCTTTTTTAATAAATCCAGCTTATCGCGGGCTTGATTCGGTATATTGACAGCAATAATGCCTGACCTGTCAAAACCCAAATCGACCCGCAGGTTATAATTGGTCTGTTTTATGGTGATTATTGTCATCAAAATCAAGACAATGGAAAAAGTGAACTGCGTTACGACGAGAATTTTTCGGATTCGAGTGCCTTTCTTTCCTGCTATCAGTCTCCTTCTGAAAATCTGAACCGGCTTGAATGCCGACACGTAAAAGGCCGGATAGCTGCCTGCCAGAAGACCTGTAAGCAGTGTCACGCACAACGTCAGAAGGATAACTTCAGGATATTCCCATATTGAAGGGAGCAGAACCCCACCTCCCATGATCGCATCAAAACCTGGACGCAAAAGGTCCGAGCACAGCATAGCCAGCGGAAACGAAATACCAGCCATGAGGATGGACTCACCAAGAAATTGCTTTAGCAACTGACCTCTGCGGGCTCCGATGACCTTGCGCATCCCCACCTCACCGGCACGAATGGCATACCGTGATGTGGACAAGTTCATGAAATTGATGCAGGCAATGATCAGGATCAGGATAGCAACAATCCAAATTGCAAGGAAGCTAATGTGTGCTTGTCCCCAATAGTTTTCCATATCATATGACTGCAGATGAAAATCCGACAGAGGGTGGAGATAGAATCGCTTTGGAGAATCATGCGATGCAGTATAATATTTGTTGACCAAAGAGGCCAACTTCGCCTCGAGCTCTGCTGGATCTGAGCCTTCTGCGAGCAGCAGGAATGTGGCTTGATTGTTGACGCTCCAATGGTCCATCCGGACATTCAGGGCTTTTGCTGTCTCCATAGAGACCAGAAAGTCAAATCTAAGAGTGGAATTATCGGGAACGTCTTCAACAATCCCGGTGACGACAACATCAATGTTCGTATTTAAACTCAGGCTTTTGCCTATGGGATTTTCATCCCCAAAGTATTTAATGGCCGCAGTCTCTGAGAGAAGAATGGAATAGGGCTTTGATAGAACTGTGTCGGTTTCGCCTCTTTTAAGCTTGAACGTGAAGATGGATAGAAAATCAGAATCCACGAACTTCACTCTGTTTTCATAAAACACATTGTCTTTATGCCTGACAACAATTCTCCCGGGAGGATGATACCGCGCCGCCTTTTCTATTTCAGGGAATTCATTCAGGAGGACATTTCTTAACGGCGCAGGTGTTATGGCGGAATGATGGCCCTTCTCGATTCCGCTGGGAAGCACCTGGGCTACGCAATAGATTCTGTCACCCCGTTCATGAAAAGAGTCATAATCGGTTTCCGAAGTAATCAATAGAGCAAACAAGATAAATACACCCAGCCCAAGAACCAAACCCGACATGGTAATGGCAGAGTAGACCTTCTGCTTTGCGATGTTTCTCCATGCCACTTTTATGTAATTTAGGATCATGGTTTTTCTCCTCCATCAAAGCGATCCTTGATCATAGTCTTAAACACACCACATCGTTCTCGATAATTTCCATATGCGGGAAACATGCCAAATGATATCTTTGATAAAAACGAATTCAATCGATATGGTGGATGTTCATCTCTGAACAGTTCCTATCCGCATGCGGACACTTTTGCTTGGGAGAAAAAATTCCTCCTGGCACCTTTGTAAACCTTTCCTGGATATGCTCCGTAAGTAATAAGTGGAATGTCTTGAAACACGGATTGCCTCTGAGCCCGGTGTTTCCATCTCTCCAATAACAATTCGAGTAGAGCAAAGCCATGTTTACGAATTATGTGAAAATTGCCTTCCGGAATATCAAGAAATACAAAATGTATGCGTTCATCAATATCTCAGGACTGGCCGTTGGGATGGCCTGCTGTTTCTTGATCCTATTGTACATTCAGGATGAGTCAAGTTATGACCGCTATCACGCAAAGGCAGACAGGATCTACCGCTTAGTCGACAGCTTCGATTCCGAAGGAGAACTGAGCCGGGATTTCGCCCTCTCCTCTGCTCCCTTCGCTCCTACCTTGAAACAGGATTTCATGGAGGTCGAGGATGCCGTTCGAATTCTTCCCCGAAGGCACCTGGTTTCCCTGGGAGAAAAAAAATTCTACGAGGACGGATTGATCTATGCGGACAGTTCGATTTTCAATGTTTTCACTTTTCCTTTGATCGAAGGGAATCCGGAAACGGCGCTTGAGGATCCCTACACAGTCGTCATTTCCGAAGAAATGAGGCGCAAGTACTTCAGCCGGGAAACAGCGATGACAAAGACTCTGTTGATCAATGAACAGGATTATCTTGTCACAGGAATCATGAAGGAAATACCGTCAAATTCGCATTTTTCCGCGGACATTATCGCTTCCCTCAAAACACACGCCCAAAATCCGGCTCTCCAAGAACGTTTCTTTCAAAACTGGGCGCGTCATGAGTTTTATACCTACATCTTGTTGCGGGAAGATGCCTCTCTCGAGGATGTGCAGGCCAGACTTCCAAACTTCATTGAGAGACACGCAGCGCAGCCGGTGAAGACCACGCTGGGAAGCCGTCTGTCATCACGATTACAGCCCCTAACCAGTATCCATCTTCGTTCCCATCTGCAGGCTGAGATCGGCCAGAACGGAGATATCAAGTCCATTTACATATTTTCCGTAGTCGCCCTGTTTATTCTTCTGATCGCCTGTGTCAACTTCATGAACCTGTCTACAGCACGTGCAGCCAACCGCTCCAGAGAAGTGGGCCTGCGCAAGGTGGTTGGGGCGAGCAGAAACCAGCTAGTCAGACAATTTCTGGGGGAATCCTTTTTGTGCACTCTCTGGGCTTTGATCCTTGCTTTGGTTATCGTCGCCGTAGCCCTCCCCTCTTTCAATGGCTTGACAGGGAAAGCCCTTGGATTGCATCTTTTAGGCAACGTGTCATTGTTGGGAGCCATTGCTTTTATCTTTTTATTTGTTGGTTCGACATCCGGTGGGTACCCTGCTTTCTTTATCTCCCGGTATCAACCGGCAAGCGTTTTGAAAGGAACCCTGCATAGCGGAACACGGAAATCTCTTCTGAGAAAAGGTCTTGTTGTTTTCCAGTTCAGCATTTCCATAATCCTGATCATTGCCACAGCCATTGTCATGGATCAATTGGATTTCTTGAGAAACAGAAAACTGGGTTTTGATAAAGAACACGTCGTGGTTGTTCCCATCAGGAGCCATGTTGTGAGGAGAGATGCCCAGAGCATTAAAGCGGAATTGATGCAGAATTCAAATATTCTCAGCGCCACAATTGCCATAGGTGTACCAGGTGGAGTTGTTGCCGGGGATTCCATTGACTTGATAACGGAAGATGGGGCAAAGACGTTAACGTTGAGGATGATCTACTCCGACCATGATTATCTCAAAACTATGGGAATGCAACTCGTGGAAGGAAGGGATTTTAATGAAGGAATGAGTACGGATGCCACCGATGCTTTTATCATCAATGAAGCGGCAGTCCGGCAGTTAAAACTGAAAAATCCTCTGAGCACTCAATTCGAATGGCAGGGACCGGGCATGACAAAAAAAGGCAGGGTCATAGGAGTTGTCAAGGATTTCCAATTCCAATCACTCAAAAATGAGATCAATCCGCTGGTTATCCATATCT
>Ga0180433_10005104_pt1 | contig 17987 bp, 12 predicted proteins | sample SS_ome_8_FD_132980 | JGI IMG/M metagenome (GOLD analysis project Ga0180433, IMG submission 132980) | Hypersaline lake sediment archaeal communities from the Salton Sea, California, USA - SS_1_D_1 metaG | ecosystem: Environmental > Aquatic > Non-marine Saline and Alkaline > Hypersaline >... | reverse complement strand
TAATTTAATGAGGGAAGAGAGTATAAAACGGCTGCATCGCTTGTTTCATTATTTCGCTCCTGTGACGTATCATTGGGATACGCCAACGTCATTGGAGCGTTCAGCATTCAGCTGTCAGCCATCAGCTCAGGATAAGATAAATCCTCATCTGTCCTTCTTTTCGAAAGAAGGAAGAAAGAGAAAGAGAGATTCACCTGTATGCTTTGATATCAGAAGCATCTCCGCGCTTTCGCAACAAATCTGGTGAGATATCCGGGTTAGGGGTGTTCAGACATTGATGCTATTACGAGTGAGTAATGGAGTCGAAAGCCGTCCAGAATGAGGAAATATCGTCAGTGGTGTTGACTATATGTGGTGATATTCGAAGCCATCTCTCTCGTAAGGATATCGCGATTCCCAAATCAGTAATGGCACTATAAACTCTTTCCGGATTCGCGACCTTTACTCCCACGATACCGCTTTCGGGAATCTCGACTGAGGTTTCGAGATCACGGATTTTTGCTTCATTGATGATTTTTTCCGCAAGGGATGATATAAACGCGAAGCGGTTATCATGATCCAGAAGAAGCTTCAGGCTCGATGATAGTGCCGCAATACCGGGAACATTGAGTGTTCCGGCTTCGAACCGGCCCGCATTGGTGAGCGGGGGCCGAAGCGGGAATAGAGAATCATAGGATTCATATCGTCTGGAGAGCCATCCCACCGGACCGTTATTCCACTGCCTTTCGGGATTCACGTATACAAGGCCCGTACCCTCGGTACCCATGAGCCATTTTGCTCCCCCGGCACAGACCATATCCGCGCTTCGAACCGGTGTGGGAAGAACGCCGAGGCCCTGAATGGCGTCCAGGACCAGATATGTATCGTGGGATGCGCACAGATTGTATAATTCCGTTACGGGAAGGGCATGCCCGGTTGCGTAGTGAACCCAATCGGCGAAAACGGCGCGGACGGAGCCCGATTGCAGCGCTGTGTCAATACGTTCCATAACGGATGTGGCCGTTTCCCACGGAATGAACTCCGGTACAATCCCAGCAGGGCATCCGAACTTCCATGGATATATGGAGGCGGGAAATGCCCCGGCCACAAGGACCCGATCTCCATGGTGAAATGGAATCAATTCCATGGCGAGGTGAATCCCCGACGTGGTATTGGAAATGAATGCAATGGTATCCTCAGATGCCTCAAAAAGCGTGGCTGCGCGTCGTCTGGCGGTTTCAATGATCGTATTCCATTCGGTAATGGATAGTGATCCTTTTTCGACATAGATATCCAAAACAGACTTCGCCGCTTCAGCTGATGCGGAGGGAAGCCGGGCTTGACCGGCATGATTCAGGAAAAGGGAGATGTGCTCATTCATGAGAAACGTCAATCTCGTATACGAAAAGTCATCTTTCCGGTGATGTGGAGCTCTTGCGCGTTTTTGATTGGGTCGTGGGCGATTTGCGTTTCTTGCGAGCCGGTTTCTCTGAATCGGAAAGCGTGGGGATGGGTTGATCTTCCCTGATACCCGCGGAGAGTACCCGAATAACTTCATCGATGGAGAGATCCCCCTTTTTCGCGAGATCGAGGGCTTGAACCGCCAGTGGAACCATACCTTCCTTTCGGGCGGCTTCAAGAAGTTTGTGTGTCGGGGTCTCCGCTACGAGAAGATCACGTATGGAATCGGTTACCGGCAGGAGTTCAAAAAGGGGAATCCGGCCCAATCTCCCCTTTCCGCCACACGTATCGCATCCCGTCCCCGCGTAGAATGGACCGTCAACTGAAAGACCCAACATCTCCAGTTGCTTCTTCTGATACGGCGCGATTTCCATCTCTTTCCGGCAGTCGGGACAGTTGCTGATGGCGAGACGCTGGTTGACGACGGCAAGGGATGCACTGGCGATTTGAAACCGCTCGACATGGAGTTGTTTGAGCCGGTTGAACACACCGGCTGTGGAGTCGGCATGAACCGTGGTGAGAATCAGATGTCCCGATAGTCCCGCCCGTATCGCCACCTGGGCGGTTTCCTCGTCGCGTATCTCTCCGACCATGATTACATCCGGATCCTGTCTGAGGATGGATCTGAGCCCAACGGCAAAGGTCAACTGGGATGCGGGATTAACCTGCGTTTGGGATACACCCGAAAAATCCACTTCAATGGGGTCTTCCAGCGTCGCCATATTTACCGTGTCTCCCCGGGCCTGGCGGATATGCATGAGCGACGCATACAGCGTCGTTGTTTTCCCGCTTCCCGTGGGGCCGGTCAGATAGACTAATCCGTGATCGCTACCGAGAAGAACCTTGTAGTGATTGAGCATGTTCGAATCCAGACCGAGAGAATCGATATTGTAGCGTTTTTCATCGTGCACGGCCAGTCTAAGTACGGCCTTTTCCTTGTGACTCGTGGGCATGAACGAAACCCGGATATGGTAGTCTTCCACGTCAAAGGCGATGGCGCCGTCTTGAGGTTTGTTCTTCGTTTCTATGGATAGTCGCGCAAGAACCTTCATGCGGTTGCGCAACAGCCCGGCCGCCTCATGCGAAACCGAGCCCAGGTCATGAAGAACGCCATCAACGCGGTACGATATATAGACTTTGTCTCGTTCAGGTGTGAGATGGATATCACTGGCCCCAACCGAAAAACCCCCGGCTATGATTTCATTGAGAAGATTTATAGAATCCACATTGCTTCTGTTGCCGAGATCCCTGATTATAGTGGCGACACTTCGCATATGAGAAAGAGGAGCATTGTTAATAATACGAAGATCCGAGAATGAAATCTGTTCGATTTTGGCCTTTCGAATAAATCGCATGCTTCTCAGCATGAGAGCTTTCTGCTTGAGATATTTGCGAACGAAGTACAGAATCGTCTGAAGAAAGACACAGATAAGCGCCCCCAGGGGAGCGGTGGATTCGTTTAGAAATGTGAGACGCCTTGGATACTGGGTCAATGATGCGAGGGACGGGAATATTTGATCGAGTATTATAAGAATACAGACGATGAAACACAGCGTAATAATCCGCATCAACCAGGTAAATACCAGTATCGCCAGTTCGAGCCACTCAATCATTGCCCATACCTTCTTCTCTGAATGCATTGATGACGAGGTCCTATAATTACTCTTCCGAACCGGGAAGCCTCGTATCAACCCGGTTGGATACGGGATCATGATTTCTCCGCCTCGTGGCGAGTAACTTCTTTATCGTTTTTCCATGATTAAGCAGTTACTAGCTCAATATGACGCATCCCGATAGCTCTGGCAATGTACTCGGTAGCAAATTCATCACGGGTATTGATCATCGATCCCGGCCTGTGAGAGTGTATTGTAACAAACGAGTAAACGGATTTCATGATGTCAATCGGTACCGACGTCACGTGATTGAGGCATAACCGTGGCGTTCGTACTATATTATCTCACCTCTAAGTGACAATGACAGGTGAATCCGGCCCGCGGGGGAACCGGCGAATGGCAGTCGAAACGCTGCGTTCATAAACGGTTTCATCCGCCTTCGCAAAACCATGGGTTTACTCGTGGTTGGATGCGTTTTGTCGGCGCTGCGGCGTGATGTCGCCTCGGAGTAGTGGCGGATACCACGACGAAGCGGAAAACGGGTACAACAGGGAGCCACGGGTTCACTCGCGGGTTCCATAATGGGAGACTCATGGTGCGTAGGGCTACCGCTTATCCAGTAAAAAGACCCGTTCTGTTGGCACTGATTATTGCAATACCGGTAATCGTATTCGGCATCGTTTTCTTTAGACGGGGAGTTGTCGATGCGCCCACCGCAGACGTGTCATCCGGAACGTTCGTCATTTCTCTCACTGAGACCGGGGAGCTGAATGCCACGAAATCGGTTACAGTCAATACCCCGCGCGTGGGCAATTGGAGTACGCGACCGCAGATCGTAAAACTGGCACCCGAAGGAAGTACCGTACACAAGGGAGATTTTCTCGCTCAATTCGATACCAGCGCTCTGGATAAGACAATTGAGCAGAAACAATCCGAGCTGGAAATCGCTGAAGCCGATCTTTCTCGAGCTCGCGCCGCCAATGAGGCACTTATAGAAGATCTCAAGGCAAGTCTTGCCAATGTTCGGGCATCCTATGAACTCGCCGAACTCCAGCTTCAACAGATGGAGTTCGAAGCCGAAGTCCGGAAACGGGAACAGGAGCTTCAGCTCGAACGATCCAAGAACGATCTCAGAAGGGCGGAAGCCAAACTCAGAAGTCAACATATCATAATAGCCGAGGAAGAGCGCAAACTACAACTCCGTATCAACCAGGCACAGGCAGAGTTGAGCAAGGCGATTCAAGAAAAGGAGAGCCTTACTCTTGCCGCACCCATGGACGGTCTTGTTGTATATCCGAAGGTCTGGTCCGGTGGGACGACTCCTAAAAAAGTCCAGGAAGGTGATACACCCTGGCCGGGACAGGCGATTATTGAACTTCCCGACCTTTCGGAGATGGAAGTCCTGACCGATGTTACGGAAGTCGATGTCGCGAAAATTGATTCCGGACAACGCGTCGAGGTGTCACTGGACGCATTTCCCGATAGCATCTTTGCCGGAGTTGTCACGTCCGTGGCCACTCTTGCGAAGGTTAAGGATGAAGATAATCCCATTAAGGTATTCGAGGTGACGGTTCTGCTCGACAGAACGAGTTCCATTCTCAGACCCGGTATGACCGCGAGTACGAAGATCATTATCGCGGAATATCCTGATTCCCGCTGGGTTCCTCTGGACGCGATCTTCACCGAAGACGATACCACCGTTGTCTACGAAGTCAGAGGAAACAGGAGTGTTAAAACACCGGTTGCGCTGGGAGAAAAGAATTCGAACAACATCATACTTGAAGCAGGACCGGTTTCCGGTGCTCGCGTCCTTCTCCTTAATCCGAATGCCGATACGGATCATACAACTACATCACCCTCGTCGGCAAGGAGCGGCCAGAAATCATCACGTTCATCGCGGGAAAGCCGAGTAGTCCACAGCAGAAGGTAAGACCCGTAATGTCGGATCTCATGAAAGGATGTCGCCTATGAATTGGGAGGTGATATTCTCTCGAACGACCGAAAGTCTCAGAGTGGGTTTCAGCGGTCTTGTCAGCCATAAACTGAGGTCTCTTCTGACGATGCTCGGCATCGTTTTTGGCGTGTCCGCTGTCATTGCAATGCTTGCCGTTGGCGAGGGGGCGAAACGCGAAGCTCTGGCGAAGTACGAAGCATGGGGAAGCTCAAATATCATTATCAGGGATACCGCGACATCTTTTGAAGATCGAGAAGGGGTAGGTGGTGGTGTTTCACGGGGACTCCGCATGGAGGACTACAGAGCACTGAATGAGATTCTCGATGATGCGGCTTATATCGCGCCTCAGACGGATCGACCCGCCACGGTTCGTTATGCTGACGAAACGGAAGAGTGTCTCGTTGTAGCGACAACACCCGATCTGATGAATGTTCTCAATATAGCCGTTGAAGAGGGAAGGTTTCTCTCGACACCTGATATAGAATCAAGAAACGCCGTGGCGGTGCTGGGTGCCGAACTGGCCAGATCGCTCTTTCATTTTACATCTCCCGTGGGAATGAATGTGAAGGTTGAAAATGACTGGTACACGGTGGTCGGTGTTATGGCTGGTATTTCACGAACGGCGGAGAGTGCCGGAGTATTATCGGCACGAGATCTCAATCGGGATCTGTATATTCCCCTGGTGACAGAACTTGCCCGTCGTATTCCAACGGGCACCGATCCCGAGTTAACCCAGATCACCATCCAGACATCAGATCTCGTTGATATCAGAAAAATGGCGATGTCCATCAAGCGAATCATGGAACGGCGTCATTTCGGAGCGAATGATTTCGGACTGGTTGTTCCGGAAGAGTTGATCGAGCAGCAGCAGAAAGAGCAGCGCATGTTCAATATCGTACTCGGCGCCATTGCGGGAATCAGTCTTCTCGTGGGAGGTATCGGCATAATGAATATCATGCTGGCTTCGGTCCTCGAAAGGCGGAGGGAGATCGGTGTCCGGAGGGCAATGGGGGCACGGCGGTTTGATATTCTCTCCCAATTCCTCGCGGAAGCGACGATGATCAGTCTCACCGGAGGTCTCGTCGGTATTTTCTTCGGTTTGGTTTTGTCCAGAACCATCGACTTGCTTGCCGAGTTTTCCGCGCAACCCACGGCCGCGGCTATTGTTCTCGCATTTGGAGTCTCTGTTACCGTCGGTATTGTTTTCGGGTATTACCCCGCGTTCCGTGCCGCAAAAACGCATCCCATAGAGGCGTTACGATATGAGTAGCGCGGTCGTCGTTTCTCTCGTATTGGCTATGATCGCTTCCGATAGGAATTCCATGGTTTTAGATATGGAAACGGCGCTGTCACTGGCCATGGAACGGAACCGGACATTGGCCGCACGGGAAATCACTCTTGAGGATGCCGGTCTCAGCCGGCGCAGGGCATGGATTGATCGTTATCTCCCGCGCTTTGAACTGTCTCTTACACTCCCTTCGTATCGCGAATACACCACGAGACAGTTGAACTTTGATACAGGTGCATATGAATGGTTCGACAGAGAGAGCCGTTTGTTCTCCGGGGTACTTTCCGTGGATGTCCCTCTCCCCACGGATGGGACATTGAGTATAGATTTCGATGGAGAGCGATGGGAGGACTTTCCCCGTGATGTGCCGGATTACGAAGATCCTACATACACCAGCACGTTGAGTTTCACCTACACACAGCCGATACTCGATCGTTCCAATGGCTACGAGGAAGCATTCCGTAAAGCTGATATCGCCTTCAAACAAGCACAGCTATCATATCAGCAGGAGCTCTTCGATCTGGAGTATCGTGTGGCGCAATCATTTCTTTCGGCCGTTCGAGCCGCTGAACAGACACGTATTGACTCGCTCGAACTGGTGGTCGCGCGTGAGAATGCGCTCCTTGGCAGACAGAAACTTGCCGCCGGACTCATTTCACGGGGAGATGCGCTGGAGTTGGAATTGCAGGAGGCTACAACGCGCGCCGCGTACATTTCGTCACATGCTCTGCGGCGCGGACGGCTTGAAGATCTCCTTCTTCTCCTCGGAATTCCACTGGAAACGTATGTAGAATTGGTGCCGCCTCCGCCCTCCGATCTATCTGATGTCTCTTTGGATAAGGCGCTGAATCGTGCGCTCTCCCGTCGACGCGAACTTCATATCGAACGGTACAGGCTCGAACGCGCGGAACTGGATATCGAGCAGGCACGCCAGTCCGCGGGAGCGGATCTTGATCTCACCGTGGGAGTGGGTATTACCTCCCGAGGTACCGATTTTGATCCCGCGTGGAACGGGAATTCCAAGGATCGTTCCATTACCCTCGGATTTTCGGTCCCACTTCTCGATTTCGGTCGTGGCGGTATCTCGGTATCCAGTGCAAAGCTTCAGCAACAACGCGCGCGTATAGATCTGGAATCAACCAGGGAATCCATAGTAGTTGAAGTCCGCAGTACAGTCAGAGATGTCAAAAGTCTCAGTGAACGGCGGGCTCTCCTGGTTCAGGCACTTACCGTGGCCGAAGAGAATTACCGGATTGCGCAGGCGCGTTTTGATGCAGGAAGCATCAGCAGCCAACGTCTCCTTGATGCACAGCTTTCACTGTTCAGGGCGCGCACCAATCTGCTTTCCGCCCGAATGGATCTTGATCTTGCGCTTCGTCGCCTTCAAAACGTCACGCTGGCCCGTATAGACGAACTCCGCCTCGAAGAGAACACCCCATCGGGAGAAGATACAGAACAGTAAAAACCCCTTCCGGCGGAAGACGGAAGGGGTTTTTTGAGGTCGTTGTGAAACGACTTATTCAGTCGGTTTATCGAAAATGGTCATATCCACATCCGGATTGACCTCGATCGTCGATGTTGTTCCGGTCAGGAATAACTCACCGTCGTGGTAGAGCTCGATGCTTGATGGAAACATAATCCCATCTGTTTCCATGAACTCTATGTATCGCATCGATGCTTTGACCGGTCCCTGAGGGCCTTTCCCCTGGTAATCCATGCGAATGAAAGCGCCATCGGGATTGAAGAAAAGTATGAATTCTTTGACCATATCGTTTCTGACATAGACCCGGTGATATTCCACGCCGTCCTCTACGATCGAATCCAGTGCCTGGATATCGAGGTCTTCGTAATGGCCGAGAATCCAGAGACGGTTTCGATATATCTCCGCTTTTGCATCAGCCATTTGCTCTTCCGGCATGTCCTGAAGACCACGCGGATCTTTCATCCATCCGGTTGTCCCGTTCACGACCTGGATGGCTGTTCCCTGTCCAAAGGGAAGAACCTGGGTGCTGTAGACCTTGTCCGGATAAACCCTGATCTCGCTGGTTGCAATATCGAGTTTCATCCCCTGAATGGAGATTGAGGCATCCATCTCCGCCTTAAGCGTTTTTACATTTCTTATCGCTTCGACTCCACCCGCGTGAGTGGCGGCTTTGGCAAGCAAGTCGCCTGCGGCTTGTCGGGTTTCGGCCGTAGGTTCGGGAATTTCCAGCGTAGATGGCGGTTCGGGAATGGATATATCGAGTTCCGTCACGGGACCGAGTTCGTCCAACGGTTCGGCGAACTGGTCCTTGTTTCCAATAACGAGCACGGAGAGGTTTTCGGGATGGATGAGTTTCCGTGCGGCCTCCAGAATACTCTGTGGCGTGGCTTCCCTGAGACCCTTTTGATAACCCTGAAGGAAATCCAGGGGATATCCGTGGAATTCAAAGAAGCCGATTCGCTCTGCGACCTTAACCGGAGAATCAAAATTGAAGACAAAGGAGTTGAGGAGCGCCGAACGGGCAAGATCAAGCTCAGCCTCGGTAACGGGTTCCTCGGTCACTCGTTTTATTTCCTGTTCCATGATCTGTATGGTGACCAATGTGGATTCCGATTTTGTGCCGGCGATTGCTCCGAAAATACCCGGTCGCGGATAGTTGAATCCGGGAATCGAGTTCGCCATGTAGGCCAGTCCGCGTTTTGTCCTGACTGCGTTCATGATCCTCGAAGAAAAACCACCCCCGAGAATTTCATTCAGGATTCGCATATTGGCATAGTCGGGATCGTCAGCCCGAAATCCAAGATGACCGAGGAGAATAGTTGATTGAGTAACATCGCTCTTGGGTGCATAATAAATGCCGCGCTTCTGGAGACCGGGAAGTGGCGGTTTTTCGGGTACCGGAACATCGGGAACCGGCCATTCCCCGAAAAGCCGCATGATCCGGCGTTTCATATCCTTGGATTTGAAATCGCCTGTAACGATCATCACCGTTGCATCCGGACGGAAAAACATAGTATGGAACGCTGACAGATCGTCTTGCTCGATGGCTTCTATTGTTGCGTATTCCGCGTGTCTGGCATACGGGCTTTGAGGACCGTAAACGACCTTGCGGTATTCTCGGAGGGCAATATCAAAAGCTTCGTCATTTCGTGCTGCAATCGCAGTTCTCTGTTCTACCTTCGCGAGATCGATCTTATCCTCGGGAAATATCGGATTCTGAACAAGATCGGCCATACGAGGAAGCACCTCGTCTGCATGTTCAGAGAGAAACGACGCCGTAACGATGGCCCGATCATTATCTGTGGACAGCTCGATGGAGGCTCCAATAGATTCGAGAAATTCATCCAGGCCGTCACCGGGATAGCGTTCCGTGCCACCGGTTCGTATGACGGTTGCGGTGATATCGGCCAGTCCGACCTTATCAGCGGGATCATGCGCCGTACCCGCGCGAATATTTGCCCGGATGTCTATGAGGGGAAAATCCCTGTCTTCCAGAAGAAAAAGAGTAAGGCCGTTCTCCAACTCAACTTTTTCAACGTCGGGAATTTTGATTTCTTTCAACTCCGGATACGTGAGTTCTTCCCACGGTGTTTCCCGTTCGATACCGGAGGCCGCGGAAAAGAGTAGAGATACGGCAATAAGGATATTGATGCTCACGGATCTCATTGCGTCACCTCCTCTTCTCCCGTCTCGGCAGGTGGAACGATGATGCCCACCGTTCTGTTATTCTTCACGAAGGTGGTTTCAATAACGCGTTGCACATCGTCTGTGGTCATGGAATCTATGGTATCAAGATATCGGAAAAGATTCCGCCAGCCTCCATGGAATTCCTGATATGTCGCAAGCATGCGTGCAAGCCCGTTATCCGATCGAAGTTGCCGGATATATTGTGCTTTCGCCCGTGCTTTGTAACCGTCGAGTTCTTCTTCCGTTATTCCTTCTTCCATCATGGATTGTACGATCTTGTGAAACTGCGTTTCAACTTCACGAACATCCTGACCAGCGGAAGCCACGGCGTAAACCATTGCAATCGTATTGTATTGAGCACCGGGATAGCCTGCGAAACCACCAACCTGGACGGCGATTTTTGATTCTTTTACCAGCGTTTTGTAGAGTCGTGCGGTTCGCCCGTTTGCAAGGATATCCAGGGCCGCCTGAATTGCCGGATAGTCCGGATGCCGCTGGTCGGGGATATGATATCCCACAACGAAGAACGGTTGCGCACTATCTTCCATTATGATACGCCGCTCAGCGGCTTGAGGAGGTTCCCGTGTATCCACTACAGGCGGCAACGGGCGATCCGGCATGGCCGAAAAGTATGTGTCGAGGAGTTTTTTCGTGTCACCGATATCCATGTCGCCGACTATGACAGTGGTCATATTTCGAGCAACATAGTAGTTGTTCCTGAACTCGGTCCCCTCACGACGGGTAAAGCTTCGAAGATCTGACTGGGTGCCGATAAGACCATGACCGTAGGGGTGTTCCTTATATGCCGCGGAAAGAAATTCGTCCAGTAGTCTCCCGACCGGGGATGATTCCAGACGCTGACGTCGTTCCTCCTGGACCACTTCATTTTCCTGATAAAATTCCCGGAAAACCGGGTTGGTGAGTCTATCCGATTCCATGAGCGCCCAGAGTTCGATCTTGTTTGATGGAAGCGAGTAGAAATAAATGGTCATATCAGCCCCGGTTCCGGCGTTCACGCCCGAGGCGCCATGACGGTCGAGTATCTTGGAGTATTCATTGGGGACGACATATTGATTCGCTTCTTCCTGAGCGGCTCTAAACGCGGCTTCTAAAGATTCGAGTCGCGTTGAATCGGCAAAGATCCCTTTGCGCTTTTCATCAAGAAGAGCTTCATAGGCATCGTCTTCCCGGTTCATGGCTTCATTTTCGGCTTCAAAATCCGTGGTGCCCACGGTCTCGGTTCCCTTGAATGCCATGTGTTCCATCATATGGGCGATACCGCCGATCCCATACTGTTCGTCTACCGCCCCCGCGTGCACGAGGGTGCAGAATGAAAAAACCGGCGCAGTTGATCGTTTGACCAGAAGGAATGTGTGACCATTCGGCAGCGTATGCTCAACAACGTTCTTCTCAAGATCGCGATAGCCTTCCGCGCAGGTTTCGTGGGGATACATGAGCACAAGACAGATAAAGGCAACTAAGACAATGGTAGAACGACCTACTTTCATATAAAACCTCCGAAAAAGGGTATAAGATCGTTAATGACGTATCAATATATCTAGATTGCGTTTTAGGAAAAGGGGCGGAAATCCGGATGCGATTCAATCGGGTGAGCGTAGTTGTACCAACTGGAGCCGTAACTCAGGACGACGGAAACAATGTACCAATCTCGCGGAAGTATCATGATTTCAGAAAAAGGATGGGATTTTAATTGAATTTCTTTGCGAGTTCCTTCGCCAAATCACGTCCTTCACGGATGGTTTCGTCGTCGGGAAATTCTTTGAAGAGACGCCTGTATACGGAATACGCTTCATCAAACCGTTTTTCTTTCCAGAGGAGGACGGCGAGATTATTGCCGGCGGCTCTATTATGTGGATCAGAACGGAGCGAACGTCGAAAATAGTCTTCCGCAATGGCTTTGCGTCCCATATTCCGAGAGTAGATGCCGAGTGAGTTCAGCAATCCGGGATGATGGGGATCATACTCGAGTCCGGTTTCGAACTCCGATGCTGCTTGTGATTCATCGATGTTCACGGCCAGATATGTTCCGCGAATATAGTAGAGTTCCGGATTATCCTTTTCCGCCTCCTTGCTCATCTCGAGATAATGCCAGCCCTCATCTTCCTCTCCCAGTCGGAGTTTACATGCACCAAGGTGCATCAAAGCTTTTCCCTCGGATATCGACTTGGATTCACGAAGTTCCGTGAGGAGAGTATAGAGGCGGGGAGAAATCGGTTGGAACTGGAATATACTGAGGCGAGATTCGTTTTCGCCCGTGTCATCACTAGTATTCGACGGGTATCGGAATGCCTATCTCATCAGACAATACAGATTCAGTGAGCCACACTATCGAATCTCTTTGACGCGGTGTTATTCTACAGACCGGATATCAATCTTTGCGGGTAAGTCCGTATGTTTCAAGGAGTTCGTTCAGCCAGCGAACGGCGTCGCCTTTGCCCATGACATTTGTCAGTGCCTTGTTGAGTAGTTCATTAAGAGCAATCCTGAGTTTGGCTCGGTCGGGCGCTTTTCTGTCAACACCGGCGGCGTCGATGGCGGTGTCAACAATGATACGACCGGCTGTCTCTCCCATGGCTTGCTCGAGGTATTCCTGAATGGCCGCAATGACATACCCGACAGCTTCCGGATCCAGAGTTCCATCACTGGCGGCGGCAGTCATATCCGTGGATGCATAGAGTTCCTCGTCGGAAGATGTTGCCGTCTTTTTCCGGGCCACCTGTGAACGCACCGCAGCCGCGGATTCGATGAAGACATCCCGTGGTAATGAGGCGATTTTCTTCGCCGCCACATTGAGACCCAGCTTCAAGATAGGTGTTTTAACCTCGGCCTCGCATATCACATATAGCAGGTAGTCGTTTACCGGACGGACTATACAGATGTAGTCTTCATACACGAAGTCCAGTTCGGTTACTTGATCTCTAATCGTTTCTACGGCCAGATAAGATTCCACAACCATTTTAGAAGCCTGTATCAGCGTATCCCAATCATAAATATCAGGCATATTGTTGGCGACTATCTCACCTGTTCTCGAGCAGATGCAGGATCCCAGTACACCAGATGTCTTACTGATTTGAGCGAGGTGCTCACTGATCATGATGTCTCCTCCGATTATCGATACGCAGCGAGCAATCCGACCGCGTCCATAGATATGGCATTTAGATCCACGGGTGATGAAAATTCAATGGCCACTGATACGTGTTCGTCGCCCATGAGGGAGAAACGCTCATTCCCGGCTGCGCAGACAACATATACGCAGTCTCCGAGCCCCATGGCCTCGCCTACTCCGCGTGAGCATTGCATCACGAACGGCGCAATAACAGCGGAACCGTCTGCATAGGTCGCATCTTCCGAGGCAACACATCGACCATCGGTATCGGCTATGGAAACGCCGGTTACTCCCTCCAGTGCGCGAATATGCTTCGCCATTAATTCGACTTCCATACTATCCTCCCGCATTCCCCTTCCGTGGGCGTACTTGACTTCCTATTCCGCTTCAGAGCCGCATAGCTCCGTGGCGAATTCCCGTACGTCCGTTTCGATACGGGACTTTCCATCCGCGATCGCCGTGAGTGTTCGGCCTCTCCCCAAGGGAATAACAACCCATGATTGCCGATGTTCCTTTACGATTATTGAGATGAGCCGACCACAACCAAGCAGGGCACCGACACCCATGGAAAATTGCTCCATACCCGCGAATCGTTCGCCTCCTTCATCGTCCTGTGATATGATTTCAGGATGGCGAACTCCTTTAAAGGTCGTCTCCAGGGATTCCATGACATCGTCAACGGAGCATTTTGAAAATAGTGGGGGTAGTACTGAAACAGGTATTTCAAGATTTTCCTGAAGCGAGGGATGCGTCTTTTTCGCGGAAGTGCGCCGGCGCCAGGCTTCCTCGGTCAACTCTTTCCAGTTCTGCGTAATGGTCCGTTCGTTCGTTTCCCCCGAAGGATCCGTTGAAATAGCGGCATTCCGGAATGTAACGATCTCATGGAATGCTCCGGGACCGTACCGGCCTAAATAATCCGCATGGACGATTTCCCCGTCCTGCACGAAAACCATACCGTCGCCGTCCTCGGTACGCACACGTACGGCCATACTCTTGTTCCCCATGCAGAGCATTTCCAGAACCTCGATGATATCAAGTCCCGAGCGTGATCGGAAATGGGATTGTTCGGATAACATTCCGTCGAGAAGGCCGATGAGATCCTCGAATCTGAACGGTTTTTCTATATACCGGATCGCTCCCCGTTTCGCGGCTTCGGCATGGACGGAAGGAGAGCCGTATGCAGTCATGACAATGGTAGGTATCTGCATGGATTGCTTTTTGAGATCCAGGAGCAGCTGCAATCCATCCTTTCCCGGCATTCTGATATCGGTAACCACGGCGCCGAAGTCCCGTTCCCGGATCATATCCAGGGCGGAATCAACCGAATGAGTACATACCGCCTCGTATCGCCCTTCTCCCACCATGGAGATGCCTTCGGAGAGGAAACTGCAAAACGTCGCTTCGTCATCTACTATAAGTACAGGTATAATCTCTTCAGATGTCATATGATAAACCCGCTTCCGTAAAGCGAACCGTGGTGCTCAACATGAGGCAACCATGAATAAGATCTGTTCCCATGGTCGAAGCGTCAAGAATGATTACCTTTTTGCATAATACATTCTTGGCCGATGGTACGGTACTGTCTAACTTTATGCCGGTGTTAATGCGAGGAGGTTCCATTTTGGAGAGACAACCCCGGTTCGTCATTTTGGGAAATCTGACCAACTTGATCAAGGCGCGTTCATTTCTTGAGAAACGCGGGCATTCGGTGCGTGTTGAAGCACGCATTGCTGACCTGCCGAATCCGCATGATCCCGCATGGAATACGCTTGTTCTCGTAATGGGTGTTTCGGGATTGACCACTATGGATATCGAGAGTTTGAAAAATCTGCCTGCCCGAATCATACTGACCGGAGATCGCTCGGAGTCCAGGCGTCTCCTGGATGTCGCAGCCGCTCGAGGATGGGAGATTCTTTTTGAACCGTATGCCCCTGACGAACTTCTCTTCAGAGCGCTCAGATTACACTGCGGCGATGAGGGGTGCCCTACAAGCACTTCATTCGCATCTGGAAGCGGAACAGCGAACAGCTCCATAGTCAGGGCGTTCTTCTGTCTGGTGGGATGCGAATATGGCTGTATCATGGATCTGTCAGGTCGTACTTCAATCGCGTTGGCCGAAGTCGGAGGCGGGAAATCCAACGTTTCTCTGGATTCATATCTGCCGTCGAACCGCGATCTCGTAAAACTCTGTTCCAGTGGTAAACCGCAACATGTTGTTCTTCACTCGAAATCTTCCGAGAAAGCGAGCGGTGATTATCTCAATGTCCTTGCTGTTCCCCTCTGGGGAACTCATACAGCCGCAATCGTTCTTTTGTTTCGACCACCGGAATGGCTTCCGTTTACGAACCGCGAAATCAGAAAAGCATCGATTTTAGCACATTTGAGTGGTGCTCTTTCGGTTTCTCATGAGCCGGAAAAGCTGGTAGCGCGCTACCGGGAGGTGGCATCGAAAGTCGTGGAACATCTCCCGTCCGGGGTAATCCTCGTTGATCGAAACGGAAGGATATTCGCCGCAAACAACTATGGTGCCTCAATCATAAGGCAGCGCCCCTATGAGCTGGTAGGGAAAGATATCAAACGCTTGTTTCGAATCCGGGAGGGCGATACTCTGTGGAAGGCTTTGCGGAGTAGAGATCCCAGCGCGAGAATGGAACATCCGGTGCAGCTTCCGTCGGGGGAGACTATCGTGATAGGTCTCAGTACCGCCCCATACGGTCTTCCGGATGATAAGGATGCCGGGGTAGTGCTTATATTTCAGGATATCTCGAATCGGAAACGACTTCAAGAGCAGGTACGGCGAACCGACAATCTCGTTGTACTGGGAGCCATGGCAGCCGGCATGGCGCATGAGATACGGAATCCGCTGGCAAGCATTCTCTCCGGTGTTCAGATACTCGGTACATTGCCGCCGGATGATCCTCGCGCCGTGAAACATCTGGACACCATCGTACAGCAGATCACGAGACTCAACGGAATCATACGAGATCTCCTCACGCTCGGGCGGCCCGCTATGCCCAAGAAGCAACCGAGTCCCGCCGCGATCCCCATATCACGGGCGCTTGAAACGATCGCTACTCAGGCTGAAGATCGGGATATAAAGTTGGATGTCTCTATCCCTGAAAAACTATCTCCGTTTTTGGGGGATGAGGCACAAATCGAACAGGTCTTGCTGAACCTGTTCCTCAATGCCATAGAAGCAATGCCGGACGGGGGAGATCTGAAGGTCAGGGCACGTGAACGTCGGGGTGCGGGCGTCATCGAAATCGAAGTGAGCGATAGCGGGAAAGGAATACAGGCGGAAGATCTTCCCAATGTCTTCACGCCGTTTTTCTCCACCAGGGCCGAAGGATCGGGATTGGGATTAAGCGTGTGTAATCGAATAATAGCAGATCATGACGGCCAGCTTGATCTTACAACGGTACCGGGAAAAGGAACGAGTGTTACCATCATTCTGCCCATGGCAGATGCCGCATCACCCAAGAAGACATGAGCGGCAGGCAAGTTTGATGGTGCAGTCGGGAATATGATTCGCTAATATACCGCGCGCATTTGTCCGATTCTTCAGACAACAGACGGATGCGCATGATATCAACATATCACGTCAAAAGCATGGACGCGAACACATACATGCGTGAAATTGACGGTCACAGACCGGTAATCTAAGGCGACCACCGCGACGCGGATGAATTGCGTGGGGTTGAATCCCTCGCAACAACGATACAGAGTTCGGGGTGGATTACGTGAGAGGAGACGTATCGGTATGCAACATCTCAAGAGCACAGATCCTGAAATTTACGAGGCAATCCGTGCGGAAGTAATACGGCAGTCTACCACGCTGGAACTCATAGCCAGTGAAAATTTCACATCACGGGCAATCATGGAAGCCATGGGTTCGGTGATGACAAACAAATATGCCGAAGGATATCCCGGCAAACGGTATTACGGCGGATGTGTTAATGTAGATGTGGCGGAACGTATGGCACGACGGCGTGCCATGGACCTGTTCGGATCGGAATCCGCGAATGTTCAACCTCATTCCGGTACACAGGCGAATATGACCGCCTATTTTTCGGTTGGTGATGTCAATGACACCCTTCTTGGAATGAATCTGTCACACGGCGGACATTTGAGTCATGGCCATCCGGTCAATTTTTCAGGACGCTTCTTCAATGTTGTTCAATATGGCGTCAACAGGGAGACGGAACGGATAGATTATGACGAGCTTCTCTCCATAGCCAAGGAAACGAGGCCTAAGATCATCGTGGCAGGAGCGAGTGCATATCCGCGCACCCTGGATTTCGAGGCATTCCGTAGAGTTGCCGATGAGGTAGGTGCCTATCTCATCGTGGATATGGCGCATATCGCCGGGCTTATAGCCGCAGGCGAGCATCCCAGTCCGGTACCATACGCCGATATCGTGACAAGTACCACGCACAAGACGCTTCGCGGTCCGAGAGGTGGTCTTATCCTCATGAAGAAGATTCATCGGAAGGCCATCAACAGTCAGAATTTTCCCGGAACACAGGGAGGGCCGCTCATGCATATCATCGCAGCGAAAGCGGTCTGTTTCAAGGAAGCCATGTCAGACGAGTTCAAGGCATACCAGAAGCAGGTAAGAAAAAATGCGGCGGCCATGGCGGCCTCTCTCGCCGAGCTTGGCTATCATATCTGCTCGGGCGGTACGGATACGCATCTCTTTCTCATGAGCCTCATACCGAAGAAACTCACGGGTAAGGTCGCGGAGGAAGCTCTTGATCTGGCGGGTATAACGGCGAACAAGAACACCATTCCATTCGATCCCGAAAAACCGTTCATCGCCAGTGGTCTTCGCATAGGAACACCGGCCCTGACTACTCGTGGCATGAAAGAACCGGAGATGAAACTCATTGCCGAGC
>Ga0180433_10005103_pt1 | contig 17988 bp, 19 predicted proteins | sample SS_ome_8_FD_132980 | JGI IMG/M metagenome (GOLD analysis project Ga0180433, IMG submission 132980) | Hypersaline lake sediment archaeal communities from the Salton Sea, California, USA - SS_1_D_1 metaG | ecosystem: Environmental > Aquatic > Non-marine Saline and Alkaline > Hypersaline >... | reverse complement strand
GCTCCACACGACCGTCATGCGCGAGGTAGGCGAACCGCTCGAGATACAGATTCGGACGTACGCGATGCACAGAACCGCTGAACAGGGCATTGCGTCGCACTGGAAGTACAAAGAACGCATCATGAAACAGGATGGACGGCTCGACGAGAAGCTGTCGTGGTTTCGACAGATGCTCGAGTGGCTCCAGGATCCGAAAGATTCGCGCGATTTCATTGAGAGCGTCAAGGGAGACCTGTTCTCGAACGAGGTGTACGTGTTTACGCCGAAAGGTGAGGTGCGGGTGCTGCCGGTAGGAGCCACTCCCATAGATTTCGCGTACAGTATTCATACCGATATCGGCGACCACTGCGTCGGTGCAAAGGTGAACGCGCGGATGGTCTCCTTGCGGTACAACCTGAAGCACGGCGACGTAGTCGAGATACTCACGTCAAAAACGCAGACGCCGCGTCGCGACTGGCTTGAGGTGGTAAAGACCTCGAAGGCGCGAAGCAAGATCCGGCATGCGCTGAAGGAGACCGAGGAGGAAGCCGTCGGCGAACCGGCGGCTGTGGTGAGAGTCAGCGCGACACAACCGGCGCCGTCGAGACCGTCACGATTGGTACATACGGACGATGCCTCCCGAGAAAAGCTTATACTCATAGAAGGGAAGCGGGGTATGGCGGTGCATTTCGCCAAGTGCTGCAACCCGGTGGTGGGTGAGGACGTCGTCGGGTATGTGACTATCGGGAGAGGCATAACCGTCCACCGGGCGAGCTGTCCTGGTATCCAACAGGGGCGGTACGATCCGGACCGGTTTATCGAGGCCGACTGGGCTCGTGACGGAAAAGGGACCATAACAGCAGGTGTGCGCGTGATGGTTATCGACCGACCGAACCTTCTGGGCGACATCCTCAATTCATTCAGCCTCCATGGTGTAAACCTGCACCAGGCAAGGACATACCCCGTCCGGAACAACAGAGGTATGGTCGACCTCGTGTTCGAACTGACAGACGAAAAACAGCTTGACAGGATCGTCTCCGCCATTCATCAGGTCAGCGGTGTCACGTCAGTCCGCTCGCTCAAGGAAATTGAGAAACATTCTTCGCCACGACAGAGTCGCGTCCAATGAGATAGATCCCGCCACGTCTTCCTGACGGATCCTTCTTGATGCTGCTCTTGCTCCTGAAACACGCTGCGCATCGCTCCTCGTAGGGGAGCCCCTTGGGCGGCAAGGCGCCTGTTCGACAAGACCCTGTCCTGCAACAACGTAGTCCGTGCGGGCCGAGTTCGCCTCGATGTGATAACTATCCGATATCGCGTACGCCGAGAAGCTCGGCGTTTGTTGACTTTGCCGCACTCCACTGATAAGATGGAAGCGCCCGTAAAGCACGGTCTATGCAACGGTTAGCGCACGAGAGGGAGTCGTTCCGGGCAGAGGTATGATTAAAGAAGCAATCGGAAAACTTGTTGCCGGTGCAGATCTGTCAACAGAGGAAGCTGCGCAGGTCATGACGAAGATCATGTCCGGGGAGGCTACCGTTGCGCAGATCGCGGCGTTTGTTACCGCGCTGCGTATGAAAGGGGAGACCGTCGACGAGATAACCGGATGCGCCGAGGCGATGCGCGATAAGGCGACGCCGGTGCGGTGTTCCAGGCGGCCGTTGACTGACACCTGCGGTACCGGCGGTGACCGCGCGGGGACGTTCAATATATCCACCGCGACCGCGCTCGTGACAGCGGCGGCGGGAGCTACCGTGGCAAAACACGGAAACCGAGCTGCGTCAAGCAGATGCGGTAGCGCCGACGTGCTGGAAGAGCTTGGTGTACGGATAGATATGACTGCCGAGGAGGTCGAAGGATCGCTGGCGCAGGTCGGGTTCGGGTTCATGTTTGCGCCGCTTTTCCACCAATCGATGCGATACGCCGCTGAGCCGAGACGTGAGCTGGGTATACGAACGATATTCAACCTCGTAGGTCCCGTGACGAACCCTGCACGTGCCGACGTCCAGGTGATGGGTATTTTTGCCGCCGAACTGACCGAGCCGATGGCGATGGTGCTGAGAAACCTTGGTGCACAGCGGGCGTTTGTCGTCTGCGGGAGCGATGGGCTCGACGAAATAACGATCACCGGTCCGACGCGGGTGAGCGAGGTACGCGACGGGGAGGTGATAACGTACGACATTACCCCGGAGGAACTGGGCGTCGAAAAAGCTGACAAGAAGCATCTGAAAGGCGGCGATGTCAGGACGAACGCCGGTATCGTCATTGATATATTCAATCGGCGGCAGGGACCGCCTCGCGAGATCGTTGTGGCGAATGCAAGCGTATGTCTGGTTGCCGCCGGGCTTGCTGCGACGTTTCGCGAGGGAGCCGTGCTGGCACGAGACGCTATAGATTCCGGTAGTGCTCTTGAGAAGCTGGAGCAGTTGAGACACATTTCCCGCGCATGATTCTCGATAGGATCCTCGAGCATAAGCGCCAGGCGGTTGCAGAGAGCAGGGATCGGCTCCCTGTTGCCGAGCTCATTGCACGGGTGCGGGACCAGGATGAGCCGCGAGACTTTCGTGCGGCGATAACCGGCCGTGACCGCATACGGCTCATTGCGGAGATGAAGAAGGCGTCGCCTTCCGCCGGGGTAATACGGGAAGATTTTGCTCCGGACGAGCTGGCTGCGCTGTGCGAGAAAGCGGGCGCGGCCGCCGTTTCCGTGTTGACGGATGCACAGTTTTTCCAGGGCTCGCTCGATTACGTCGCCCAAGTGAAAGGTCGGGTCGCGATACCGGTTCTCCGCAAAGAGTTCGTCATTGACGAGTACCAAGTGTACGAGTCGCGTGCTGCGGCAGCGGACGCGCTGCTGCTGATCGTCCGGGCGGTGAGCGTTTCGGAGCTGAAACGGCTGCGTAAACTGACGCGCGAGCTCGGGATGCACGCGCTCGTCGAGGTTCATTCTGAACGTGAAGCGGAAACCGCGCTGGATGCGGGTGCCGAGATAATCGGTATCAACAACAGAGACCTCGAGACCTTCAAGACAGACATCAGTACTACCGTAAGGCTGCGGAAGCTGCTCAGAGACGAGACGACTGTCGTGAGCGAAAGCGGTATTTCGAGTCGTGACGATGTCGAACTGCTGGAACGGGCCGGCGTGGACGCGGTGCTCGTCGGGGAAACGATCATGAGAAGCGCGGACGTCGGCGCGAAAGTGAAGGAGCTGCTCGTTGGTACGGGTTAAGATATGCGGCATCACCAACGTCGATGACGCGCTGCTTGCGGCGGAGTGCGGTGCGGATGCTATCGGGTTCGTTTTTGCCGAGAGTCCGCGCAGGATCGATGTCGCTGAAGCGGCGGAGATCGCCGGATCGGTACCGCCGTTCGTTGCGCGGGTCGGCGTGTTCGTGAACGCTTCTCAACAGAGTGTTATGGAAGCGCTTACAAGTTTCCTGGACTATGTCCAACTGCATGGGGAAGAGAGCGTATCGGTATGCGAAACGCTGGCAAAACGTTACGGTTCACACAGAATTATCAAGGTGTTCCGTGTACGCGAAATGGCCGATCTTGGTGTCCTTGACGAGTATGTGGGTGTGACCGGCATGTTCCATCTCGACACGCGCGTACCCGATGCGGCAGGTGGTACCGGAAGGACGTTTGATTGGAGCATCGCGCTCGAGGCGAAACGGTGGGGCAAACCGGTTGTCCTCTCCGGCGGTCTGACGCCGGATAACGTGGCGGAGGCTGTCGCTCAGGTGAAACCGTACGCGGTCGACGCGTCGAGCGGTGTCGAGAGGGCGCCGGGGAAAAAAGATCCGGAGAAGGTGCGTAACTTTGTCAAACGAGCGAAGCAGGTCGTTGCCGGATAGCGCCGGTCGGTTCGGCGAATACGGCGGTCAGTTCGTGCCGGAGACGCTCATGTCGGCTCTGGCGGAACTGGAGCAGGCGTACGTTGCTGCACGAGACGATCCGGAGTTCCAGCGTGAGCTGGACTATTATCTCCGGGAGTACGCCGGCAGACCCACCCCGCTCTACCTCGCGGAACGGCTGACCAACAAGCTGGGCGGTGCCCAGATCTACCTCAAACGTGAGGACCTGGCTCATACCGGCGCGCACAAGATCAACAACACCATCGGCCAAGGGCTGCTGGCCAAACGGATGGGCAAGAGCAGGATTATCGCCGAGACCGGTGCAGGTCAACACGGGGTCGCGACGGCGACCGTTGCGGCGATGTTCGGTCTGGAATGTGTCGTCTACATGGGCGATGAGGATATCGAGCGACAGTCGCTGAACGTGTTCCGGATGCGTCTGCTCGGCACGGAAGTGAGACCGGTGTCCAGCGGCAGCAAAACGTTGAAGGACGCGATCAACGAGGCGATGCGGGACTGGGTTACGAACGTTCGCACAACCCACTACGTGCTCGGGTCGATCATGGGCGCGCACCCGTATCCGATGATGATACGCGATTTCCAGCGGGTGATCGGGAAGGAAACGCGCGAACAGATACTCAAAGCGGAAGGGAGATTGCCCGACCTGCTCGTGGCGTGCGTCGGGGGCGGGAGCAACGCGATAGGATTGTTCTATGACTTCCTGGACGAGGAGTCGATCGAGATGGTCGGTGTGGAAGCCGGCGGCGAGGGTATCGCTACCGGCAGACACGCCTGCAGGTTCGCAGCGGGCAGCCTCGGCGTTCTCCACGGGACGAAGACGTTCATCTTGCAGGTTCAGCACGGTCAGATCAGGACGACACACTCGATATCCGCCGGACTCGACTATCCGGCGGTCGGACCGGAACATACATATCTCAGAGATATTGGCCGCGTACAGTACACCTATGCGACGGACGACGAGACGATGGAGGCGTTCAGCCTCCTGAGCGAGACCGAGGGTATTATTCCCGCGCTCGAGAGCGCCCATGCAGTCGCCTACGTCATGAAAGTCGCCCCTTCAATGGACAGGAACAAGATTATTGTGATTAACCTCTCCGGTCGCGGGGACAAGGACGTGCAGGTCGCTGCAAAGTACATCGAGGATCACAAGAGATAGACGGTAGACAGCAGACGGGGATCGGGCAGGCCGGGGATGTCGGGCGGAGCAAGCCCCGCCCCTACAAAAACGTCAGAGACATGAACCGTATTGATGCAAAGTTCGGCGAGTTACGAGAGGCGGGACACACTGCTTTCATCGCGTACATCACCGCCGGCGATCCGTCGCTTGACGTCACGGCGGAGCTTGTTCCTGCGCTTGAGCGGGCAGGGACGGACATTGTCGAGCTCGGCATACCGTTTTCCGACCCGCTTGCGGACGGGCCGGTGAACCAGGCTGCGGCGGAACGTGCTCTGAAACACGGCGTTTCCCTTGCGGACATCATCACGTTTGTGAGCGAACTCCGTGAGAAAACGTCGATTCCCATCGTGTTTTTTACCTATTTCAACCCGATCTTCGCGCATGGAATCGACAGGTTCGCCCAGGATGCGGCATCGGCAGGAGTTGACGGAGCGCTCGTGGTCGATCTGCCGCCGGAAGAGTCCGCGGCGTACAAGGGTGCGATGGACGCGGCGGGTCTCGACACAGTGTATCTGGTTGCGCCGACGAGCACACGGCACAGGATACAGTTGATAGCGGAACGCGCATCGGGCTTCGTCTATTACGTGTCGAGAACCGGTGTTACCGGCGTACGTGAGTCGGTTGAGGAAAGTGTCAAACCGATGGTAGAAGATATCCGCACGTTTACGGACAAACCGGTCGCCGTCGGGTTCGGCATATCCAAGCCGGAACATGTGAGAGAGGTGGCGCAGTATGCCGATGGCGTCGTTGTCGGCAGCGGCATCGTCCGGCTCATAGACGAACTTCAAGGCTCACCCGATATGGTGAGCGAAGTCGCTGCGTTTGCAGGAACACTTGCCGCGGCGACAAAAGTGTGACGGTGGCCGGTCGCGGTCGGGTTCCTAGGAGTTTGCACGTGGGCATGAAAGTACATGAAATAGTCCAGCTAGTCCTTGACCGCGGCCGTGCGGTGGGCGCGGAGGTGTTCTTCCTGCGGGCGGTATCGACGACGGTCGAGGCGGCTGACAACCAGATCGAGACGCTGAAGGTCTCGGAGGATATCGGCGCGGGGCTGAGGGTGTTCACTGAAGAAGGACGTGTGGGCTTCGCTTACACCTCGGATACGGCCGATATCAGCTCGTTGGTTGAGCGGGCGGTTGAGAATGCTGCCGCGGCTGCGCCGGACGAGCATAATGTGCTGCCGAAGCCGACGAATGGTATGGCGGTATCCGAGGATCTCGCTGAGGAGGACTTCTCCGGCGTAGCGGTGGCCGACAAGATCCGGAGAGCGCTGGATATCGAGGATGCCGCGCGATCCCATGACAAACGTATAGCGCGCGTTCGACAGGCGAGGTACGCGGACAGCACGATGGAGGTGTCTATCGTCAACTCCTACGGTATCGACGCGTGGTACCGGACGGGTATATGTGCCGCGTCCGTTCTCGCGGTGGCGGAGGAAGGCGAGAACGCCGAGATGGGGTACGATTTTGATTTCTCCCGGAGATTTGGTACGCTTGATTGCGCGGGTGTCGGTACCGAGGCGGCGCGTCGAGCGGTATCGCTGCTTGGAGCGCGCCGTGCCAGGAGCGGCAAGGTGCCTGTTGTGCTCGACAGAGCGGTTTCAGGCGCTTTTGTCGAACTTGCGGGGGCTGCCGTGAACGCGGAAAACGTGTTCAAAGGGAAATCGTTCCTCGCCGACAAGCTGGGACAGCCTGTCGCTTCAGAAAAGGTGACGCTGATAGATGATGCGCGGTTCCCGCGCGGGGTCCATCGCGCACCGGTTGACGATGAGGGCACGGCGTCCAGGAGAACTACCGTGATCGAGGCAGGCGTGCTCGGGAGCTATCTGCATAATGCGTATAGCGCAAGCAGAATGGGCGCTGAGAATACGGGTAATGCGGTACGCGCGTCGTTTTCGAGCATGCCGCATATCGGCGCGTCGAACTTCTATCTCGCGCCGGGAGAGCACAGCCTGCAGGATCTGTTCGGATTGTGCGACCACGGTCTTTACGTGACCGAGGTGATCGGGATGCATACCGCCGACCCGATATCGGGCGATTTTTCCGTCGGTGTCGAGGGGATGTGGATCGAAGGTGGGAAGACGGCGTACCCGGTGCGCGGGGTGACCATCGCAGGCAACATGATGGATTTTCTGCGGGAGATCGCAGCGGTAGCGGACGATCTGAAGTTCTATTCCCGCTGCGGTGCGCCGTCGGTCCTCGTGCGAGCGATCACTCTTAGCGGCGATTAACAGGGACTCTGTTGACGAAGATCTGGGGGATGCTGGTTGAAAGGCAGCTGAGCGGCGGTCTGGAACAAACGGGAGCGGGCGCCGGACGGGTTATGTTCGATTTGCGAGTACGCTGCGGTGTGTCGGTCCACGCAGCACAAGCGCGGCCTGACAAGGCACAGTCCGCAGTTGGGAGTGAATCGCCCGGGAAGGAGGTGCTTAATGTCTAAGAGGTTCACCGCTGTTATCACGAAGGAAGAAAAATGGTATGTCGCCCACTGTGTAGAATTGGGAGTGGTAAGCCAGGGAAAAACTATTGAGGAGGCCCAGGGAAACCTCAAGGAAGCAGTAGAACTCTACCTTGAGAGTTTTGGGATGGAGGACGTGCCCGAGAATCTGGGCGAGGTCGTACTGTATCCACTCGAGGTTGCTGTTGGTGGCTAAGCATGCTGCGTTGCCGGGGGTGAGTGTATGAAGCCGAAAAGCAAGAGAAAAGCGCCTGAGATTGTTCTTCGCGAGGGCGAACCAGCGGCGGTTATCCTCGATATTGACGAATACCGCGAGATGTTAGAACGGTTGGAGGACATCGAGGATTTACAGATCCTAGAGGAAATGCGGACAAAACCGCTTAAGTTCAGGAAGCTGGAGAAATTTCTGGAGGAGTTCGACCCGAGTGTATGAGATCTATCTCGAGCGAGCAGCGGAACGGGACCTCAAGCGGATTCCGGCAGGAGACTTCCATCGTGTCGTTGCGCGCATGAAGGGTCTTGCTGAGAATCCGAGACCTCCTGGAGCCCGCAAGATAAGCCGCTCGGAGAAAGATTGGCGCATCCGGGTTGGAGACTATCGAATCCTGTATGAGGTTGATCGCGGCGCAAAGGCCGTCAGAGTGATGCGGGTAAGACACCGACGGGAGGTATACCGGTAGTAGCCGGCGTTGAGCCGGTGCAATTGATAGGGTGAGGCAGTCCTTGGAGTTTATAGATGGAAATTGAGACCCGCACGACGATCGCTGGGATGAGGAAGTGTCATCCGGAGAAACCCACGCTCTCACCCGCTGTATACAACGCAGTGTCCGAGGAGACATTCCGCGGTGAGTGAAGCGGTTATGAGCAAGATTTACGCTGTTTTTATATTCGTGTTCGGGACGGTTGTGGGCAGCTTTCTCAACGTCTGTATATGGCGTATACCGCGTGAGGAGTCGCTGCTCAAGCCGGGGTCCCATTGCCCGAAATGCAACACGCCGATCGCCTGGTACGATAATATACCGATAGTGAGCTACCTCGTGCTGCGCGGCAGGTGCGGGCACTGCGGAGAGCCGATCTCGATTCGGTACGCAGTGGTGGAGGCGCTCACTGGGGCGCTTTTCGTCTGCCTGTACCTGAAGTTCGGCCTCACGATAGCATGTGCGATCTACTGTGCGCTGGTAGCATCGTTCATTGCGGTAACGTTCATCGACATCGATCACTACATTATCCCCAACCGGATAACGTTCGGCGGAATCGGGGTGGGTCTTGTGCTGAGTTTCACGGCGAAGTACATACCCGGTGACAGATTCATCGTCACGAACACGGTTCACGCGCTGTTGGGCGGGGTGGTGTTCGCGGGCATCCTCTATGTGCTCGATCAGGTGAGCAAGTTGATATTCAAGAAACCGGGGATGGGTGGCGGTGACGTGAAGCTCGCGGCCATGATCGGGCTGTTTGTCGGGCTGCGTCTCGTTTTGCCGGTGATCCTTGTAGCGAGCGTTGTGGGCAGCGTGATCGGAATAGGGATACTGATCGCGCGGCGCAAGGAGGAGCCGGACCCATCGCATTACATCCCCTTCGGCCCGTACCTGGTGCTCGGTACGATAATCGTGTTGTTTTTCGGCGAGAACATGTGGGAGTACTGGCGGAATATGGTGACGGTAGTTCCCACATACTGAGCGAGTTGCGGGGAGATGACATGCTTCGTTACCTGACGGCAGGCGAATCGCACGGGAAGGGTATAGTGGCTGTTCTTGACGGAATGCCCGCGGGTCTGCGCCTGTCACGGCAACAGATCGACGCGGAGCTTGCAGCTCGGCAGAGCGGGTACGGTCGCGGCGACAGGATGAAGATCGAGCGCGATTCGGTTGAGGTACTCTCCGGTCTGCGAGGCGGCGTCACGATAGGGAGCCCGATTGCGCTCCTGATCAAGAACAAGGACTGGAAGAACTGGCGCGACATCATGGACCCGTGGCAGGAGAGCGATGCAGCCGTCGAGGCCGCCGTTACCCACCCCCGGCCGGGTCATGCGGACCTTGCCGGCGCGCTCAAATACGGGCACGCCGATGTGCGGAACGTCCTGGAACGGTCAAGCGCCCGCGAGACGGCGGCGCGGGTCGCCGTGGGGGCGATCGGGAAAGCGTTCCTCGCGGAGTTCGGTATCGCGGTTGTGAGCCACGTGATCGCATTGGGCGGCGTGAAGGCGAAAACCTCCGGTATGGGCGTGCAGCGGATAAAGGAGGTGTCTGAAAGGTCATCGCTCCGGTGTGCGGACAAGACGGCGGAACGAACCATGACCGGCGCCATCGACCGTGCGAAAGAGCTCGGCGACAGCCTCGGCGGGATCGTCGAGGTACGCGTAGCGGGTGTACCCGTAGGTCTTGGTTCATACTCGCAGTGGGACAGGAAGCTCGACGGGCGGTTGGCCGCGGCGGTGATGAGCATCCAGGCGATAAAAGGGGTGGAGATAGGCAGCGGGTTTGCGGCTGCGTCTCGCAGAGGGAGCCAGGTCCATGACGAGATACTCTACTCGAAAGAGCGTGGCTTCCACCGGAAGACGAATCGAGCCGGTGGTATCGAGGGCGGCGTCAGCAACGGTGAGGACATCGTCGTCCGCGCGGCGATGAAACCGATACCGACGTTGCGGAACCCTCTCAGCAGTGTTGATATTGCGACGAAAAAAGCCTTTGCGGCAAGCGTCGAACGCGCCGACGTTGTCGCCGTACCGGCGGCTTCGGTTGTGGCGGGAGCAGCGGTGGCGTTTGTGCTCGCGGACGCTATGCTCGAGAAGTTCGGTGGCGACAACCTGGCGGAAACGCGGTCGAATTACGAACACTACCTGGCGCAGATACGCGATAGATGACGTCGGGGCGTTTAGTTGAACGCCCGTAAGTTGGGGGAGGCTATTTCTTGAGACAGGTGACGGTCGAGCTTGCCGCGCGGTCGTACACGATACACATAGGGACCGATCTGCTTGACAGGCTTGCGGAGTACTTAGAGAAGGCCGGTCTCACGGGCCGACTCGCTCTTGTAACCGACAGCAACGTACTGGCGCTGTATGGTACCACGGTGCTGGAAATGCTGTCCGAGGCGGGGAACACCGTAGTGCCGTGCGAGATCGGCCCCGGCGAAACGTCGAAAACCCTGGACAACGCCGGGAGGCTGTACCATCGCTTCCTGCTGGAACTTCTCGACCGTACGTCGGCGGTCATCGCTCTGGGCGGCGGCGTCGTCGGCGACCTGGCAGGGTTCGTCGCCGCCACCTACATGCGCGGTATCCCGTACGCTCAGGTACCGACGACACTGGTTGCCCAGGTAGACAGTAGCGTCGGCGGGAAGGTCGGCGTGAATCTCCCGGAAACGAAGAACGTGGTCGGGAGTTTCTATCAACCGCGCATCGTGGTAACCGACGTGAGCACGCTGCGGACGCTGCCGGAACGCGAGTACCGCGCGGGCCTTGCCGAGGTCCTGAAGTACGCTGTTATAGCCGACGCAGACCTTTTCCAGAAGCTGGAATCGAGCCGGGAGGCGATCCTGGCGCGCGATCATGGTATACTGGAAGAGCTTATCGAGCGATGCTGCCGGATAAAGGCGCGGATCGTCGAAGAGGACGAGACCGAGCGCGGCCCGAGGGTCGTACTCAACTACGGCCACACCATCGGGCACGCCGTCGAGGCGTCAAGCGCATACGACCGGTTTCTCCATGGCGAGGCGATAGCCATCGGTATGGATGGCGCGGCCCGGATCGGCGCGGCTCTCGGTGTAACCGATCCGGAGTTCGTAGACCGGCAGGCTGCGCTGATCGACGCCTACAGTTTGCCGCGCGGGTGGAGCGAGCTGCCGGTTCCTGAGGTGATGACGGCGGTCGCGATGGATAAGAAGAGAGCGGGCGGCGCGGTACGGTTCGTGCTGCCGTCGGCGCCGGGATGTGTGACCGTCCGTGACGGCGTGGATGGGCGCGTGGTACATCGAGTGCTTGAACGTATCAAGGAAGGTGCACGCTAGTGGACAAAGAGGCGTTGTTTGATCAGGGTCTTACCGCCGCGATGCGCGGTGATACCGATAAAGCCATCGAGAGTTTCCAGGAAGTGCTGAAGCTGGGTCCGGGGTACGTGCCCGCGATGTACCAGCTTGGAAAAGCATACCTGAAGAAGGGCGATTTTGCCGCTGCAGTTGATACACTGACACGGGCCGCCGGTAAACGTCCTGACCAGGCGTCGATCCACGTCGACCTTGGGCAGGTTTACCTGTGCCTGAACGAGCCCGACAAAGCGCAAGCGGCATTTACGAAAGCGCTCGCGTTCGAGGACGGGAACACACGGGCAATCACCGGTTTGGCGCAAGTTTATTACAAGAATGAGGACTGGCAACGTGCCGCGTCCCATGCAAAGCTCGTGTTGCTGAACAGCCCGATGAATTTCGCCGCGCTGTATGTGCTTGGCAGGGCAAGCTATAACCTCGGCAATCCGACGGAAGCCCACGAGGCGTTCCAGAAGGCCATGGACATAGTCAACCAGTTCTTGAATCTCAAACCGGAACAGGTGGAAGGACATTTTCTTCTCGGCGAGATATACTTCTATGAGGGCATGCTTGATAAGGCCGTGGAAAACTATGAACTGGCGGAGAAACACGCGGGCGACGCGGTGAATTTTGTCGCGTTCGGTCTGGCGTTTTCGCGCACTGAATTGCAGGGTAAGCTCGGGTCGTGTTATAGACGGCTCGGCCAGCAGGACAAGGCGCGACAGATGGGCGAAAATATACTCGCGCGTGAACCGGAGAGCGCCGTAGGGCGAGAGCTGGTGCAGGAGAACGCTGCGCAGGAGTAGAGTGCACGGCCTTCAGACGAGCATGCCGACAGAAGAGGGCGAGCGAGATGGGTGACACCAACCTCCAACTTGTCAAGGAGTTTTTCGAGCTGAACGGATTCATGATCTTGACGAATCGGAAACATCGGCTGCAAAAGATAGGTGCGGAATGGGAATACAGCATCGAGCTGCTCGTGGCGAACCTCGACTGGGTCGAATCCGAAAAGCAACCGAGTTTTGTCCTTGAACCACGCGATCTCAAAGGGCTCCCCAGGGCTATCGTGGATGTTAAAGGATGGCACACCGAGGTGTTCTATCCCTCGACCATCGAGCAGGCGCGGACGTTGTTCGCGTTCGTCACCCCGGAATCTTTGCAGTATGCGTCACGCGTGTTCAAAGGCGAGCCGTTCAGCAAGGTGATAGTGCTTTCGGAGTTGCCGTCCAACAAGGAGGTGCTTGACCGATCTATCGAGTTGCTTCGCAAGAACGGTATAGATCACGTGATAGAGTTCTCGACAATACTGCGCGACCTTGTCGGGCACGTGCAGGTCAACAACAACTATACGGAGTCGGATACGCTCCAGCTCCTGCGACTGGTGAAACGGTACGGGCTTGTGAAAGATTTACAGTTGGAGTTCTTGTTTCGGTGACCGGTGTTGTGGCCCCTTGCTTATATAGCGACATGAACCGCTGACGTGTAAGAGGAGGGAAGGGATGGCTGTTTTAAGCGGGTTTGGTGACGAGATTGCTGCTGACCTTGACGGCCAGATCGACGTGCTGAAACGCGAGGGGATCCGGTGTCTGGAACTGCGAGCGGCGGACGGTATACCGGTGCTGGACCTGACCGACGAGAAGGCCGCCGAGATCAAGACGAAACTCGACGATGCGGAAATCGGCGTATCGGCTATCGGTTCGCCCATCGGGAAGGTGGACATCGAGCTGGATTTCGCACCGCATCTTGACAGGTTCAAGCGGGCGCTCGTGTTAGCGAAACAGTTCGGCACGCAGTACATTCGTATTTTCTCGTACTTCATGCCGGAAGGAGCCGACCCGGCGGACTATCGTGACGAGGTGATCCGCCGAATGGAACGGAAAGTGGCGCTTGCGGCAGATGCCGGCATTACGCTGCTGCATGAGAACGAGAGCCGTATTTACGGTGATATCGCGTCGAGATGCCACGACTTGCTCAGTGCGATACAGGACGAGCATTTCCAGGCGATACTCGACCCGGCGAATTTTGTCATTAATGGTGTCCGGCCGTATGATGAAGCGTATGTGCTATATCCTGAGCGGGTCGTTTATATGCACATCAAGGATGCGCTGATCGAGGAGAATAAGATCGTTCCGGCTGGCGAAGGTGACGGCCAGATCCCGGAGATATTCGCGGACCTTGGTAAGCGAGGCTACAAAGGGTATCTTTCGCTGGAGCCGCACCTCGTGGTTGCCGAATCGTCGTTCGGGTTCACCGGTCCGGAGGCGTTTGCGCGTGCAGCCGCGGCGTTACGAAAGGTAGCTGCGGACGCGGGGCTGGCAATCGATTAGGGGCGATTTATGAGAAGATGTGTGATGGTGTGCGACCGTACGAGGTAGGGCGGGCGTCACGTCGAAGATGCGCCGTGGCGTGCCCGCCACAGGACGTGCCGGTTGGGCGCGCGGCCGGTAGTTCCAAGGTACGAAAGGCAGCTTGATGATCGGGACAATTGGCATCATCGGCGCCGGGAACATGGGAACGGCGATCGCGAAAGGATTGGTTGCAGCGGCCGTCGTGGCACCGGATAACGCCACGGCGTTCGACGTTGACGAGACGAAGCTCAAAGCACTTGGTGCCGATCCGGGAGTAAAACTAGCGCCGGATCTGGCGACGCTCGCCGGTGGCTCCGACACGATCATTATTGCCGTAAAACCGCAGTCAATGGCGGAGTTGCTCCGTGATCTGGCGCCTCATGTCAGGGAGTCGAACCTGGTAATCTCGATCGCCGCAGGAATTTCGACGGCGTTCCTGGAAGAGAAACTGCCGCCTGGAACGCGCGTCGTGCGCGTGATGCCAAACACACCGGCCATGGTAAGGACCGGCGCGACCGCGTTGTGTTCGGGTTCACAGACCACCGGCGAGGACATGGAGCTGGCGACCCGTCTATTCTCCGCGCTCGGCACGGTGGTAACCGTTGATGAGCGCATGATGGACGCTGTGACGGCGCTGAGCGGTAGCGGGCCCGCTTACTTCTTCTATCTTGCGGAGAAGCTGAGGAACGCTGCGGTGGACCAGGGTCTTCCGGAAAAGGAGGCGGACGAGCTTGTACGTCAGACGCTATTCGGCGCAGGCAGGTTGCTGCGTGAGACGGACGCGTCGCCCGAAGAGTTGCGAGCACGTGTGACTTCGAAAGGAGGCACCACTGCCGCCGCTTGTGCGGTATTTGACGAGACGGACCTGAGCGGGATCGTCTCACGCGCGATAGCGGCGGCGGTTTCCAGATCGAAAGAGCTTGGCCTGTAGCCCATCGGGAGGAAAGGCATGGAGCAGGAACTGTCAAGAGACAAGAAGATGATCGTTGAGGTTCTTGGCGAACCGGTTGCGGTGGCGCCGAGCGATCTCTACGATGCTGAGTTCAAACGGTCGCTGGTCGGGTTCAGCCCGGACGAGGTGAAGGCATTCATGGCATCAGTGGGCGATGAGCTTGAGCGGCTCATCGAGCAGAACCGACGGCTCAGGTTCCAGGTCGAACAACTGCAGGATCAGCTCGGTGAGTATCGCCGCACCGAGGAGAGTCTTAAGAACGCGTTGGTCTCATCGGAGAAGCTGCGCTCCGAGATACTCGACGAGGCGAAAAGGGAGGCAGAGCTCCTCGTCGACGAAGCGAGGCTCGAAGCGAAACAACTGTATCAGGACGCCGAGAAGACGCGCGAGAAGATAAAACAGGAGATCGCACGACTGGCACTCCAGAAAGAGCGGTTCAAAGCGGAGTTCGGAGCCCTTCTCGACGCACACGGTAAGTTAATGCAGACGGAGTTCCAAACGGAAAACGAAGACGAGTGAAGCTGCAACCAGCCTGAGCTTGTTCCATTCGAGGAAGCGATGGGCCCACGGGAAATAAAAAAGACTGCCATGCACACCAGAGTAGCTAGAGCACCTCTCTGTTTCGTAGTGTCGCTGGTTTGCGCGACGGTTATGGCGGCGGCACGGGGAGCGGATGCCGACGACGAAGTGGATGCGTTTCTTAAAGAGTTCGTGGCCAAACGGGAGACGATGCACGACTATTCCGCGAACTTCAAGCAGACAAAGGTGTCCACTCTTTTCGATGAGACCGAGGTGTCTACGGGTCGGGTGTACTACAAACGACCGGGGAAAATCTTGTGGGATTACCGGTCGCCGGACGTGATGAAGGTGCTCGTGAAAGAGCGGGTACTCTCAATTTACATCGAGGAACTGGAACAGCTCGAGATATACGACTTTACAAGAGAGAAAAAGTTGCGCGGACTGTTCCTCGGGTTTGACGAGTCGCCGGAAGAGCTGAAGGAGCTCTACGACATCAGCCTGGTGGAATCGGAGGAGGATGATAGGGGTGCATGTGTCAAGCTGGTACCGAAAAGCGAGGATCTGCGCGCCTATTTCGATTCGGTCACCATATGGTTGAGGCCAAAGGATTTCGCGATTTACAAGATACTCATCCTTGACCCGAAAGTGTACCCCGACGATGAGGCGCAAGACACCACACTCATAGAGTTGAGCGGCATCAGGGTCAATCGTGGCGTCCGGGAAGATCTGTTCACCATCGACGTGCCCGAAGGCACAGAAATCATAAGACAACCGGTTGGTGAAGAACAGTTCGAAGAAGAAACGTTGGAGCCGGACGAGACGCTGCGGTAGCTACAGCCTCCTGATACGGTTTCCAACCGCACGCATGGTCTCTGTGGGCAAACTCGGCGCGTTCGACTTTCCTCGCGGATATTATGTTTATACCGGCAGCGCCTTATCAGGGTTTGAAGCGAGAGTCGCGCATCACTTGAAAGAGAAATCAAGGCCGATATGGCACGTGGATTTTGTCCTTGCCGTTCCGGGCGTGCACGTCGAGCAGTGGATTGAGTGGGAAACCTGCGACCACTCTGAGTGCACGTTGAACCGGCGTTTCCTGGAAGCTCCGGGCGCGTCGGTACCCGTTCGCGGGTTCGGCTCTTCCGACTGCATCGCAGGCTGTCCCGCCCATCTTGTCTACTTCCGGTCGAGACCGGATATCGAGAAGATAGCGAGGAAGGCGGAAGCCCCTTTTCCGGCCAAGAATCAGTTCCCGGGGCAGATTTGAGGCCGCGCCGCTTGTGACAATAAGCGATAACCACACCCGCTCGCTCGGACGGAAATTATTGGATAATCTGGAGAGTCTGCGAAGCTCTCGCACGCAGAGGCATTGTTTGCAGTTGGGGCGGAGGACGGTTTGCGAATGGGGTTGACAAACTTCCATAAATATGGCATAATTGTCAACCAGAGTCCTGGGAATAACGTGGCGTCTTGCTCGTCATACGGCACGAGGGGGTGTTAAGATGAAGGGGGACCGACTCCGGCAGTTGCGCTTGGCTCGCGGTTTTACGCTGGAGGGCTTAGCAGCAAGGATGGGAGGCGTCGTTACAAAACAGGCGCTATCAAAGTACGAGCAGGGCAAGGCGCAGCCGACTGCTTTGGTGCTCACGAAGCTGGCGGCGGCGCTTGGAGTCAAGGCCGTGCATCTGTGGACCGACCCAGAGGTTCATGTGGCGTTCGTCGCATATCGTAGGCGGTCGAGCCTTCGTAAGATGGAACGGGAACGTGTCGAGGCTCTTACTAAACACATGCTTGAGCAGCGTGTTCGCTTGCAGGTGCTGACAGGGCAAGGCGATGGCTCGAAACTTCCGGTAAGAGGGCTGCGGGCCAAAACCCTGGAAGATGCCGAGCGTCGTGCAGAGGACTTACGAGTTCAATGGGACTTAGGGCTCGCCGCAATAGCCAGCGTCGTCGACGTTCTGGAAGAACACTTTGTCCACGTGCTGGAGATCGATGCGAAGGAGACATTCGACGGCACTTCGGCGGTTGCTTATAATGACGCACATGGCCTCGCAGCGGCCGCCGTTGTCACCCGTCGCGGACTTCCCGGTGAACGCCAGCGTCTAAGCTTAGCACATGAGCTTGGTCACCTTGTTCTAAACACTGCCGACACGGTTGATGAAGAGGATGCAGCATTCCGCTTCGGTGGAGCCTTCTTAGTGCCGGCAGCAGTGCTGCGACAGCAGGTTGGTCTCAAGAGAAGCCTGATTGATCTTGGTGAATTGTTCTTGTTAAGGGAGCAATTCGGGATGAGCATCCAAGCGTTGTTGTACCGGTTACGTGACCTCAGGATCATCACTGAGTCCTATTACAAGCAATGGTGTAAAGATATAAGTCAACTCGGATGGAAGAAGCGCGAGCCGCGCGAGGCTCAACCTGAGAGACCTCGATGGGCGCGCCGTACGGTAAGACGTGCCCTTGCACAGGGCCTGGTTACACAAGACGAGGCTGAGAACGTGCTGGGTGAAGAGTTGAAGGCCGAACTCCCGCTTTCGCTAGTTGAGCGGCGTGCGTTCATGAAACTGCCCTTGCAAGAGCGGCGGCGCATACTTGCAAGACAGGCAGAAGCGGCTGCCGCGTACGCTGAGGAAGACTACGCGGACTGGAAACACTTACAAGGGGGCG
>Ga0180433_10005102_pt1 | contig 17993 bp, 30 predicted proteins | sample SS_ome_8_FD_132980 | JGI IMG/M metagenome (GOLD analysis project Ga0180433, IMG submission 132980) | Hypersaline lake sediment archaeal communities from the Salton Sea, California, USA - SS_1_D_1 metaG | ecosystem: Environmental > Aquatic > Non-marine Saline and Alkaline > Hypersaline >... | reverse complement strand
CCCGCTGGTCGCCCTGGTGTTCAAGATCACTTCCGATGCGCACGGCGACCTTAATTTCTTAAGGATCTACCGGGGCGTGCTTAAGTCGCCGTCCAGGGTGCTGAACGCCGCGCAGCACAAGCGAGAGAACGTCACAAGGATATTCGAGATGCATGCCAAGGAAAGGAAAATCGTTGAGACCGCCGGAGCCGGTGACATCGTGGCGGTAGTGGGCCTCAAGGACACGCTCACCGGAGATACCATCTGCGATACGAGAAACCCCGTCTGTCTGGCCCGCATAAGCTTTCCACCTACTGTCATCAGTATGTCCATAGAGCCGCGGACCACGGCCGACAGGGCCAAGCTCGCCCAGGCGCTGGCGGGTTTGAGGAGGGAGGACCCCACCTTCGAATGTAAGGGCGATCCGGAGACCGGGCAGACCATAATCAGCGGCATGGGGGAGTTGCATCTTGAGGTCCTGCGGAACAAGCTGTTGAAGGACCGGGGTCTTGACGTACGTGTGGGCAAGCCGAGGGTGGCCTATAAAGAGGCCATCACCGGCAGCGCCAGTGCCGAGGGGAAGTTCGTGCGGCAGACCGGCGGCCGTGGACAGTACGGCCACGTGGTCCTGACGGTTCAGCCTCTTGTCACCGACGACGGTCACTGGCTCAATGAAATCGAGTTCGAGAACCAGGCCGGCGGTGACGCCGTTCCCAGGCAGTATGTGCCGGCTGTGGAAAAGGCGGTCAAGGAATCGCTGGGCGGGGGACCTCTGGCCGGTTATCCGGTTATCGGCGTCAGGGTGGTGCTGGTCGACGGGTCCTTTCATCAGGTGGATTCGTCTGATGTGGCGTTCGAGCAGGCTGCTTCACAGGCGGTGGAAAAAGCGTTGAAAGCCGCCGGACCGGTGCTGCTTGAGCCGATTATGCTGCTGGAGGTCACAGTGCCGGAAACGAGCTTCGGCGTGGTTCAGGGCAATATATCTGCAAGGCGGGGGACGATAACGGCTTGCCGCCTTCACGCCAACATGCGGGTTATCGACGCCAAGGTCCCACTGGCCGAGATGTTCGGGTACTCCAGTGAGATCAGAAGCGCCACGGGCGGGCGGGGAACCTTTACTATGGAGCCGCTTACATATGAGAGGGCGCCCGACCAGGTGGCGGAGCAAATTATTCTGTAACTTCTTTTATATCAAAGGCATAGGGCGATTGCCCGGTGCTTTTGGGTTGCCGGACGGTTCCCGGGACGTTTTGGGCTTCGGGTCTATCGGGGAAAAAAATGTTTTTTTCTTGTATTTTGTTGACATGCAAGGACATGCGTGTTAACTTCCAGGTTTTTCTGCCACAGCGAGCATGTGTCAGGGACGGCATTTGGCGTTATAGTTGTGCTGCAGCACATCTGTGAATCAATCGCTGCTGTCGGCAAGAGATTACGGCGGCGCGTTCTTACTGTGGAAAGAATATCATGGCAGCGGAAACAGAACGAATAAGGATACGGATGGAATCGTACGACCACAGGACCCTCGACGCCTCGGCGCGGGAGATCGTGGATCATGCGCGAAGGACCAACACCAGGGTCAGCGGGCCGGTACCGCTGCCCACCCAGGTATCGCGTTACACGGTCCTTCGAAGCCCGCATATCGATAAAAAATCACGTGAGCAGTTCGAGCTGAGGACACATAAGCGGCTGATCGATATTCATGAGGCCAACGCCAGGACGGTGGAGGTTTTGAACCGGCTGGTCGTGCCCGCCGGTGTTTTTGTGAAGATAAAAGCTTAAATCGGACACAGTTGAAAAATGCCGATGCTTTTGGGCAAAAAAGTGGGAATGACGCAGGTCTACGACGACGCCGGGCGGTTGCTGCCCGTAACGGTCATCCAGGCCGGTCCCTGTGTGGTCACGCAGATCAAGTCGCCGCAGGCCGACGGTTACGTTTCGGTTCAGCTCGGTTTCGAAGACGTAAAGAAATCCCGTTTCAAGAAGCCGCAGACCGGACATGCGGCCAAGGCCGGCACCACCTGCAAAAAATTTGCGCGGGAGATGCGGATCGCCGAGGGCGGTTCTTGCGAGTACAAACTCGGTGATACGCTGACCGTTTCGGTCTTTGAGAACACCTCTTACGTGGACGTAGTTGGCGTCTCAAAGGGCAAAGGTTTCACGGGCGTTATGAAGAGGCACGGTTTTCGCGGGTTTCCGGACTCGCACGGAACCGAGCGCAAGCATAGGGCGCCGGGTTCTATTTCCAGTTTTGCCAGCAATGCCGGCCGAGGTGCCGGTCCCAAGAGAGGAAAGAGAATGGCCGGCCACGCCGGTAACAGGCGCTGCACGACCAAGAACCACAAGCTTGTTGCAGTGGATACCAAGGAGAACCTTTTGGTGGTCAAGGGGCCTGTACCCGGCGCCGCCGGCGGCTACTGCATAGTAAGGACCGCCCAAAAGCAGTAGCGGAGTTTTCGGAAATGCTCGATCTGGACGTTTACAACACCGAAGGCACCAAGGTAGAAAGCATGAAGGTGGACGAGTCTCTGCTCGGCGGCAGGATTCGTCCGGCGCTGCTCAAACAGGCTATTGTCATGTACCATGCCAACGGCAGGGTCGGAACCGCCGCCACGCGGGGAAGGTCGGCGGCGGCCGGCTCGGGCAGAAAGCTGTTCAGGCAGAAGGGCACCGGTAACGCGCGGGTTGGCAACCGAAGAACAGGCAAGAGGGTCGGTGGCGGGGTCACCTTCGCCAAGCAGCTGAGGTCCTTCGGCAAGCGCATGCCGAAAAAGCAGAAGGCCCTGGCCCGCAACTCGGCGGTTCTTGCGAAAATTTTAAGCGACAGCGTCGTCGTGGTTGACAAGTTGGAGTTCGCCAAGCCCGACACCCGGGCGTTTTTGACGGTGCTCGGCAATTTGAAGATGGTTTCAGGCAGAAGCTGCCTGGTTACAACCGGTTCGCTCGATGAAAATGTGTACAAGTCGGCCAGGAACGTGTCAGGGGTAAGCGTCAGGCCGGTCGCTGAGCTCAACGCCGCCGACGTCTGCAACCATAAGAACCTTATACTTACGAAGGAAGCGATCCAGGGGATTTTGAAAAGCAGCTGACATGGAAGAAGTTGATGTTCTAATTCGTCCGGTGATTACCGAGCAGGCCATGCATATGTCCGGCAAGGGCACTTATTGCTTTCGGGTTGCTCGTGCAGCGACCAAGTTTCAGATAAAGCAGGCGGTGGAGAAAATATATAACGTAAAAGTAATGGACGTCAGGACCGCCAACAGGAAAGGCAAGTACCGCCGCCGGGGCCGGAACTACGGATATACCGGGGCGTGGAAGAAGGCCGTCGTCGACTTGGGGCCGGAAGATCACATTGATTTGTTTTAGCGGGCCTTACGGCATGTTTTTCAAGGGCAGCCGGTTGCGGGCCGCAGGATAATATTTATGGGTATCAGGAGTTATAAACCGACAAGCTCAGGGCGCAGGCACGGTTCGGTGAACGTCTACGCCGAACTTACCACGGCCCGACCGGAAAAATCTCTTTGCGGTCGCATTAAGAAAAACGGCGGGCGGAACCATCATGGTGTTACCACTTCGCGTTTCAGGGGCGGCGGGGCCAGGAGGATATACCGCTTCATAGATTTCAAGAGGGACAAGGACAAGGTGCCGGCCAGAGTCGCGACCGTCGAGTACGACCCCAATCGAAATTGTTTTATATCTTTGCTGCATTATGCGGACGGTGAAAAAAGGTACATATTGGCGCCGCTGGGGTTGGGGGTCGGTAGCGAGGTTTTGAGCGATACGGCTTGCGAGCCCAAAACCGGAAACGCCATAGAGTTGTCGGCTGTTCCCAGCGGCATGGAAATACACAACATCGAAATGATTCCGGGCGGAGGCGGCAGGCTTGTCAGGGGCGCCGGCGGAGCCGCCAGGATCGTCGCCAAGGAGGGCCGCTGGGTAAGCGTCGTATTGCCCAGCGGTGAGATGAGAATGCTTAACGGCCGCTGCCGTGCCACCATAGGCCGCCTGAGCAACCCAGACCACCAGAACATCAAGATAGGAAAGGCCGGGCGCAAACGTCATATGGGCCGCCGTCCGCATGTGCGTGGCAAGGCTATGAATCCGGTGGCCCATCCCATGGGAGGGGGTGAGGGAAGAGCCAACGGCGGCCGTGATCCCTGCTCGCCCACCGGCGTTCTGGCCAAGGGCGGAAAGACGAGGAAGCCGCGCAAGCCCAGCAACAAGAGGATCATCCGCAGGCGAAAGAATAAGCGGCAGGGCCAGTTGGTTTTGTAAGGGTTTTGACGAGATAAACAAATGGGGCGATCATTGAAGAAAGGTCCATACGTGGACGAGAAACTGCTGGCCAAGGTCAACCGTTTCGCGGCGTCCGGCTCTCATGAACCAATAAAGACCTGGGCTCGGAGGTGCACCATAATCCCCGAGTTCGTGGGGTTCAGCTTTTTGGTGCATAACGGGAAGATCTTCCACAAGGTCTTCGTGACGGACGACATGGTCGGCCATAAGCTCGGCGAGTTTTCGCCGACCAGGACCTTTAAGGGACATTCGAGCAAGAAGATAAAGTAGGACCGCGGTCTTTTTCTGCAAAGGACCGTTTGAAGAATGTTAAATACCATGAAATTAAAGCAGCTTTGCCGTCGCCGGGCTGTGGCCGACGGGCATCTCGGTACGTTGCTGGTTCGCAGGAACTTTGACCAGCGGGCAGCGACCGCCGCGGTCAAGAACTGGCAGAAAGGGCTTTTCAAGCCGATACCGAGCAGGCGGGACATAAGCCGGCTGGCGTCGGCACTGGGGGTCGAGGAGAATGCCATCTCGGCCTGGAGGTCGTCCTACCGGTATGCCCCGATTTCGGGCCGTAAGGCAAGGTTGGCGGCGCAGCTGATCACCGGCCTGGACGTGCAGGACGCTATGGATGTTTTGAGCTTTACGCACAAACGGGCCGCCCAAATGATAAACAAGGTCCTCAAGGCCGCCGTAGCGGACGCCGGTGAGCAGGAGGTCGACATAGACAACCTGTACGTCAGCGAGGCGCGAGTCGACGAAGCGGGGGTGCGGATCGGCACCAAAAGGTGGATGGCGAAAGACAGGGGCAGGGCTCACCCCATCAGCAAAAAGGCCTGCCACATATACGTATCGGTCGCGGAACGTTAGGGTACTTGGAATCAGGTGCGCCGGCGCGTCAACGTTGCCGGGGCGATAAAATTTATGGGTCAAAAAGCATCTCCAATAGGATTCAGGACCGGCATAACACGAATGTGGCAGAGTACCTGGTATGCGCCCAAGGCCGACTACGGCGATTTTCTGGTTCAGGACCAGAAGATACGGCGGTACATCGACAGCAGGTTCAACCGGCAGGTTCCCAACGGCGCCATCGCCAGGGTCGAGATAATCCGAACCCGTAATGAGGTTCAGGTGACCATGCACAGTGCCCGGCCGGGTGTTGTGATAGGCCCCAGGGGCGCCGAGGTGGAGCGGATACAAGGCGACCTTCAGGAGATGATCGGCCGGAAGGTCAATGTTAATGTCGTCGAGATAAAGGATCCCGAACTGAACGCCGCTTTGGTGGCCGAGTCGATCGCCGAACAGCTCGTCAAGAGAGTTAGTTTCAGGCGGACCATGAAGCAGTACTGCGAAGGGGCTATGAACGCCGGTGCAAAGGGCGTCAAGATAATATGTTCGGGGCGGCTGGCCGGTTCCGAGATGGCGCGGAGGGAAACCCAGAAGCTCGGCAGTATTCCGCTTCACACCCTTGACGCGGATGTGGACTACGCCGTAGCTACGTCTAGGACGACCTACGGCACCATAGGGGTAAAGGTCTGGATTTACAAGGGTAAGTTCGGCGAGCAGGTTCAAAGCAGGCAGCGCGGCCGCCGGCCCTCCAGACGCGTAGCAGGCAGGTCAGCCAGGCCCGAGCGGCCCGCCAAGGTTGCTGCGGAACGGCAGGTCGAGTCGAACAAGTCGAACAAGGATGCCGAAGGCGGCGGGCAGGATGCGAGTGAGAGTTCGAGTCAGTGAAAGTGTGATGAGCGAGGCCAGTGACCAATGGCGTTGATGCCTAAAAGAGTCAAGCACCGCAAGAGCCAGCGCGGCAGGATCAAGGGCAATGCATGCCGCGGCAATTTCGTCGCGTTCGGCGAATACGGCCTGCAGGTGCTGGAGGCCGGTTGGATAACGGCAAAGCACATCGAGGCCGGCCGGGTCGCCGCAACTCACTTTCTCCATCGCGAGGGCAGGGTATACCTTAGGGTGTTCCCCCACAAGCCCGTAAGCTCGAAGCCTCTCGAAACCCGGATGGGCAAGGGAAAGGGCGAACCCGAATTCTGGGTCGCCTGCGTCCGCCCTGGTCAGGTGTGCTTCGAGATAGGCGGTGTTGAGGAAATAGTGGCGAAGCAGGCCCTTGCGAGGGTGGCATACAAGATGCCGGTCAGGTGCAGGTTCATCAAGAGAGGGCATGCGGTTTAGGTTATCATGAGAGCGCGGGATTTCAGGGAAATGAATCCGGATGAGCTGGCCGGCAGGCTCGGGGAGTTGCGGCAGCGGGTGTTTGAGCTGCGCTGTCAGGCCGTTACGGAGAAGATCGAAAACTCAAAAGGTATAAAGAACCTGAGACGCGATATAGCGAGGATAAAGACCATTATAAACGAGCGAATGCGTTAGCGTCAGGCCGGACGTTTTCAGTTTGTCAAGGCCGGTGATGCGTAAGATCAATGGTTATGGTAAGCCAAATGCGTGAAACAAAACTCAAGACCCTGACCGGCAGCGTGATCAGCAAGAGCGGCGCGAAGAGTATAAAGGTTGCTGTTGACTACAAGGTCAGGCATCCGAGGTACGGCAAGTACGTAAGGCACAGAACGGTCCTGGCGGTGCACGATGCGGCCGATGCCGCCCGGCCAGGCTGTTTGGTTGAGATAGCCGAATGCCGGCCGTACAGCAAGACCAAGAGTTGGCGGCTCGTAAAAGTTATGGCCGAACCAAGAGGACGATGAAACCGCCGCGGTGGTTTTTAACTATGATTCAACAGGAAACAATGCTCGATATAGCGGACAACTCCGGGGTCAGGTCCGCCTTGTGCATAAAGGTTCTCGGCAGGGGCGGCTCCCGAAAGGGCAAGACCCGTCCCGTTGCCTCGGTGGGTGATATTGTATGCGTGGCGATCAAGAAATCCCTGCCGAGCTGCGGTCTGGATGACAAGAAAGTTCACCGGTGCGTCATTATCCGAACCAGAACGCCGGTAAAACGCCCCGACGGAAGTTATGTGCGGTTCGACAGCAATGCGGCCGTTATGATCGACGGCGAGGGCAACCCCGTGGGAACGAGGATATTCGGGGCCGTGGCACGGGAACTGAGAGAGAAAAACTTTATGAAGATAATCTCGCTGGCAAGCGAAGTGGTTTGAAGCGGTAGTTAGTAGGCGGCCTTCGGCCGCCGGACAAAGGATTAGAGATAAAGGATGAAGGACAAGGGTTAGAGCGGGAACGGACAGGCTGAAGGGGCCGGGCGGTAAGTTATGGCGTTGCATGTAAAAAAAGGCGATATGGTCAGGATCATTGCCGGTGACAGCAAGGGTGCTACGGGCAAAGTGCTGCGCGTCATACCTGGACAGAAGAAGGTTGTCGTGCAAGGCCAGAACATTTCGAACAAGCACGTCAAGCCGTCCCGCAGGAATCCTCGCGGCGGCAGGATAACAATGGAACAGCCCATAGCGATCAGCAATGTTCTTCCCGTCAATCCGAAGAATTCCAACGCTGTGAAGGTTCGTTACAAGGTCGCCGACGACGGCTCAAAGGCGCGCGTCGGTGCCGATGGAACCGAAATAGGCCTTGTCCGAAGGGCCCGATAGAGGTTTGAAGGTGGCGCGTTTGAAGGAACTATATCGTTCGAAGGTTGCTCCCAAGATGATGGAGCAGTCGAAGTACAGCAATAACATGGCTGTACCCAGGATCGAGAAGGTCGTTGTTTCTATGGGTGTGGGCAAGGCCGCGCAGGAGAAAAAGTTTCTCGAGCTTGCGAAGAAAGATTTGATGATGATTACCGGCCAGGCGCCTGTATTCTGCAAGGCAAAGAAGAGCGTTTCCAACTTCAAGGTCCGCCAGGGGCAGGCTACCGGCCTGAAGGTGACCCTTCGCGGCGATAGGATGTATGAGTTCATCGACAGGCTAATAAGCCTGGCGATTCCCCGCATCAGGGACTTCAGGGGCGTCAGCCCGGGCAGTTTCGACGGCAGGGGAAATTACTCTATGGGTCTCACCGAGCAGGGGGTTTTCCCGGAGATCAACCCCGCTAAGCTGGAGGCCCAGCAGGGCATGAATATAACTTTTGTCACGACCGCGCGAACCGATGAAGAGGCCAGGAAACTACTGGCCCTTTTCGGTATGCCTTTCAGGGATGCGGCGAAGATAAATTATTGAGCCCCGAGGCCGCTGGCGGCAAGGGCGTCTATTGGAGCTATTGCTGATGTCGACAAAGGCATTGGAGAACAAGGCCAAAAGCAAGCAGAAGTTCCGCGTGAGGCGGTATACCCGCTGCGAGTTGTGCGGGCGGTCGAAGGCCGTTTACAGGAGGTTCAAGATATGCCGGATTTGCTTCAGGAATCTGGCAAACGAGGGCAAGATTCCGGGGATCAGGAAGGCCAGCTGGTAGGTAACGGGCGGAGCAGTAGTTTATGAGTTTGAGCGATCCAATAGCCGACATGCTTACGAGGATACGCAATGCCGCGCGCATAGGCAAGAGCGAGGTCCATGTGAAGGCCTCGAAGATATGCGCCGGCATCGCGTCAGTTCTCGAGAAGGAAGGATATATAAAGTCTTTCGACCGCATCGAGGACGGCAAGCAGGGGATACTTCGGGTATTCTTGAAGTACGGTTCAGACGGGCGGTCGGCCATCACGACGCTGACCAGGGTCAGCAGGCCCGGCCGCAGAACTTATTTTGGCGTCGACCGGCTGCCCATCGTAATGGGCGGCCTGGGCATCGCGATTGTGTCCACGAGCAACGGCGTGTTAAGTGACAGAAGCTGCCGCGAGGCTAACGTGGGCGGTGAAGTTGTTTGTACGGTGAGCTGATGAGCCGCGTAGGAAGAAAACCCGTTATATTGCCAAAAGGCGTCAAGGCCGAACTTAAAGACGGACGACTGACGGTGAGCGGTCCACTGGGAAGCAGTCAGTTCGACTGCCACCCGGCGATCAAGTTGAGCCTGAAGCCCGCCTCAGGCGGCGGGGCGGACGCCATATTGGTGGAGAACGAAAGCTCCGGTGACCGGCGCCGGAGGCAGCTTCACGGCACCATGCGAACGCTTCTCGAAAATATTGTTAAAGGTGTAAGCAACGGTTTTGAGAAAAAACTGGAAGTCTACGGTACGGGTTTCAGCGTAAGGGAAAAAGCCGGCAAGATTATCCTGCAGGTGGGATTCTGCCATGCCGTTGAACGGGTCGTTCCCGAAGGGCTGAAGGTGAACGTGGAAACGCAGGCTACGAAGGGTAACGACATCCCCGCGAAGTTTACCATAAGCGGCACGGACAAGTGTCTTTTGGGGCGGTTTGCCGCCGAACTAAGGAAGATAAGGCCGCCGGAGCCGTACAAGGGCAAGGGGATCCGTTATGCGGGTGAACGTGTCAACCGGAAGGCCGGCAAGGCCTTCGCCTCCGGTTCGGCATAGTACGGCGCCGCCGGACTTTTTTCAGGTGTAGCTTTTGGGGTTTTGAGTATATGACGGTCGTTAAGACGGCGAAAAGGGCTCAAAGACGCAAGCGGCACGTGCGCAGGAAGGCCTTCGGCACAGCGAAACGCCCCAGGCTGAGCGTCTTCAGGTCCAACAGGAATATTTACGCACAGATTATCGATGACGTGGAGGCCGTTACGCTTGTGTCCGCCAATACGGTTTCAAAGACGATCAAGGCGTCAGACGGGCACGGCGGCAACATCGAAGCCGCGAAACTGGTCGGCGAGTCGGTCGCCAAGCTGGCCGCCGATATGGGCGTGAAGTGTGTCTGTTTCGACCGTGGACCATACAAGTATCACGGCCGGGTCAAGGCCCTTGCCGAGGCGGCCAGGGCGGTCGGCCTGGTCTTTTGATGTTTTTGAGAATCCGGAGATAAAACGTGGCAGCAGAACCTGTTAGGCTTACCGGCCCTGAAGAGAAGGCTTTCGATGACTCGGTCGTCAAGATATATCGCTGCGCCAAGGTGGTCAAGGGCGGACGCCGATTCAGCTTCGCGGCCCTGGTAGTGGTCGGCGACCGCGCCGGCACAGTGGGCATGGGCTATGGAAAGGCCAATGAGGTGCCGCTGGCGGTGGAAAAGGGTGTAAAGGATGCCAAGAAAAACCTCCGTAAGGTTGCTCTGACCGGCCGCACGATCCCTTACCAGGTGAACGGCAGGTTCGGCGCAACGAAAGTGGCGCTGGTGCCCGCCAGCCCCGGCACCGGCGTTATAGCCGGCTCAGCCGCCCGTGCGGTTCTCGAGCTGGCAGGCGTACAGGATATCCTGACGAAAACCTACGGCAGCACCAGCGCCAAGAACGTGGTCAAGGCAACGATGAACGGGCTTTTTTCGCTGAGGGACGCCGAGGACGTTTGTTCGGCCAGGGGCGTGAAAGTTGAACTGGCGAAAAGGTGGTGATTTGCAGATGATGGCAAGCGAGATAACTTCCGTGGTGGGAGGCAAGCGCGGCCGGCGCCGCGTCGGCAGGGGTACCGGAAGCGGACGGGGAAAGACCTGCGGCAGGGGGCACAAGGGTGCCGGCAGCAGGAGCGGCTGGTCTTCCGGGATGCAGTTCGAGGGCGGACAGATGCCTCTTTTCAGGCGACTTCCAAAGAGGGGTTTCAATAATAGAAATTTCGCCCGCAGTTACGCAATAGTGAATGTGAACCAACTGGAAAGGTTTGATGACGGCACCTCAGTGAATGCGGAGCAGCTTTCACGGGTTGGGCTTATCGACGATCCGGCCGTGAGGGTCAAGATCCTCGGCAACGGCAGCTTGAGCAAAAGGCTTGACGTCTTTGCCAACAAGTTCAGCAAGTCCGCCGAGTACAAGATCGTTGCTTCAGGGGGTACCGCCAAGGTCATATAGGATGCTGGCTACCGTCTTCAATATATTCAGGATCAGCGACCTTCGGAACAAGGTGCTGTTCACCGCTGCCTTGCTCGTGATCTACAGGGTGGGTTTTCATATTCCAACGCCTTGTCTGGACCAGGAGAAGATCACACAGGCTGTCAGTGACAGGGATACCGAAAGCCCCCTCGGCAGGGCGGCGGAATATATGCAGATATTCACAGGCGGAACCCTCAGCCGAAGCAGCATTTTCGGGCTGGGTGTAATGCCCTATATTACAGCCTCGATTATTCTGATGCTGCTGGGGGAAGTGATTCCCGCCCTGAGGAAGCTTCGCCAGGAGGGGCAGACAGGGCACAAGAAGATTCAGGAATACACCCGGTATCTTACGGTGTTGATTTGTGTGATACAGTCCATGATGTTCATGAAGATCATGGGTTCGTACGTGTACGCCGGCATGCACCTGCAGGCTATAGTCATGGGAATAGCAGCCATGACCGCCGGGACCATTTTTCTTATGTGGCTCGGCGAACAGATTGACGAGTACGGCATAGGCAATGGTATCAGTCTGATTATTATGGCCGGAATAATATCGAGAATGCCCTGGGCGCTGCGGCAGCTCTGGCAGAATGTCGAGTTGCGTGTCGGCGCTTCGACGGGCGCCATCGGTCCGGCTGAGCTGCTGTTCCTGGCTGCCGCCTTTGTTTTCGTTGTAGCCGGTGCGATACTAATAACCCAGGGTCAACGGCGGATACCCATCCAGCAGGCCAAGCTCATGCGCGGCCGCCGGATGTACGGAGGCCAAAGACACTATCTGCCGCTGCGTGTCAACCACGGCGGGGTCATGCCGATAATCTTCGCCTCGAGTTTCATGATATTTCCTCCGATTATTATAGCCCAGGTGGCGAGGATACCTGCTTTGCGGGATTCGGTGGTGGTTCAAACCCTGGACAGCGCCCTTCGCCACGAGAGCTACACCTATAATGTTTTGTACATGTTGTTGATTTTCCTGTTCGCCTATTTCTGGACCACCGTTCAGTTCCAGCCGCGGGAGCTGGCCAAGAACCTGAGGGATTCGGGAGCCTTTATTCCCGGCCTCAGACCCGGCAGGCGGACGGCCGATTATCTCGAAACCGTGATGATCAGGATCACCTATTTTGGTGCCGCCTTTCTTGCGATCATAGCCATCGTGCCTTCGGTCATTTCAACGCTTCTGGGTGTGGACTGGCGGGTTTCGACCTTTCTCGGCGGCACGGGTTTGTTGATCGTGGTCAGCGTTTCGCTGGATCTTGTCCAGAAGATTGAGGCGAACCTGTTGATGCGCAGCTACGACGGTTTCAGTCAGACCGGCAGGATAAAGGGGGCGTACACGTGAGAATGGTACTTTTAGGGGCGCCTGGATCGGGCAAAGGAACCCAATGTGGCAAGATTACCGGCAGATATGCCGTAAAGCATCTATCCAGCGGCGATATCCTGAGACGACAGAGAAAGCTGAAGACGCAACTGGCTCAAAAAGCCGCTTCTTATATGGACTCGGGTGAGCTGGTTCCCGACGACATAATAGTGCGGATCATGGCCGCGGCCATCAGGGAAACATCAGACGGTGGATTTGTGCTGGACGGCTTTCCGAGGACGATCGATCAGGCCGCCGAGTTGGACCGTATCCTCGAAGATGCGGACGGAGGCATAGAAATAGTATTGAACCTCAAAGTGGACGACGATACAGTTATGCGTCGGCTGACCGGCAGGAGGGTGTGTCCGGAATGCGGGGCGGTTTACCATGTCCGCACCCTCCAGCCCAAGACGGCCGGGCGGTGCGACCGCGATGGGGCGGAACTGGTGCAAAGGACGGACGATAAACCGGAAGTCGTGGCCAACAGGCTTCAAGCGTACCACCGTCAGACAAAACCGCTGGTTCAATACTATCGCCAAAAGGGCATCCTGCATGAAATGGACGCCGGACGGGAAATCGAAGAGGTAACCAAAGCTGTATTTGCTGTGCTGGACGGCTTCTATGCAGGGCGCGACGACAAGGCTGTTTGCCGCTGCGAGCAGCGGGGATCGCAATAGATGGCTGTTTCGCTTCGCAGCAGCAGAGAAATAGAGCTTATCCGCCGGGCTGGTTGTGTGGTGGCGGACGTTCTTTCAAAATTAAGTTGGATGGCCAAGGCGGGTGTCAGTACCGCCGAACTGGATCGTACGGCCCTGGAAATGGTTCGGCAAGCCGGAGGCACCGCCCTGTTCAAAGGGGTTCGCAGTCCGTCTTCGAGGACCAGGTTCCCCGGGGCGATCTGTGTTTCAAGGAACAACGAGGTGGTTCACGGCGTACCGTCGGAGAGCGTCGTGCTCGAAAACGGCGATATCGTCAGTATCGACTTCGGTGTCGGCCTGGCAGGTTACTGTGCCGATGCGGCCGTAACCGTCGGCGTAGGCCGGGTCGACGGTGAAAAACAAAGGCTCATGGACGTGACTCGTGAGGTGTTGGGCTTGGCCATGGCCGCCGCCAGGCCGGGCGTGAAGTGGAGCTCGATCGCCGCTGCGATGCAGCACCACGCCGAGTCGGCAGGCTTTTCGGTGGTCAGGGAGTTCGTGGGCCACGGCATCGGAAAACAGATGCACGAAGAGCCGCGAATACCCAATTTCGTCGGCGATGAGATGAAAGACGAGGATTTTTTGCTGGCCGAGGGCATGGTTCTGGCGGTCGAGCCGATGATCAACGCCGGAAGCAGCCGGGTCAGGACGTTGGGCAATGGCTGGACGGTTGTGACCGAAGACGGCGGGTGTTCGGCCCATTTTGAGCATACGCTGGCGATCGTTGAGGGTGGCTGCGAAATACTGACGGCCGGTGAGAGAAATCACGTTTGAGTTCCAATTTATGGCTAAGACCGAGGCAATAAGGCTTGAGGCGACGGTGACAGAGGCCTTGCCGAACGCCCTTTTCAGGGTAGAGCTTGAAAACAAGCACAAGATCCTGGCTCATGTTTCCGGCAAGATGAGGATGCATTACATTCGCATCCTGCCCGGCGACAGGGTCACCGTGGAGATGTCGCCGTACGATCTTAGCAAGGGCAGGATAGTTTTGCGTCATTAACCGAACCGAATGATCGGATGTTTGTGTTATGAAAGTAAGAAGTTCCGTCAAACGTATATGCGAGAATTGCAAGGTTGTTCGCCGCAAGGGCGTGGTGCGGGTGATTTGCAGCAACCCGCGGCATAAACAGCGCCAGGGCTGAACCCGTAGGGCTGAAAGGAGCCATTATGCCACGTTTGGTTGGTATAGATATTCCGGACAAGAAGGCAGTTTCTGTGGCCTTGACCTATATCTACGGCATCGGCAAGCACACCTCCGAGCAGATTCTTAAAGAAGCCAAAGTCCAAGCCGACGCCAAAGCCGGCACGCTCAGCGAGGACCAGCTCAGCCGTATAACACAAATTATCGATCGTAATTACATAGTCGGCGGCCAGCTTCGAAGGCAGGTTGCCCAAAACATAGCCAGACTCCGCGACATAGCCTGTTACAGGGGGATCCGGCACCGTAGGGGTCTGCCGGTAAGGGGCCAGTGTACGCAGAGCAACGCGCGGACCCGAAAGGGCCCCCGAAAGACCGTTGCGGGCAAGAAGGGTGTCAAGGAAAGGCGCTGATGCGTCTTTGTTGCAGTATACGGGATTGATCTGTGATGGCGAAAGGCACTAAAAGAAAAAGCAGAAGGGGCACAGCCAGGGCCATAGTGCATATAAAGGCCACTTTCAACAACACGGTTATAACTTTTACCGATCTTGGCGGCGATGCGATCTGCTGGAACTCGGCGGGGTGCGTCGGTTTCAAGGGGTCCCGGAAGAGCACGCCTTTCGCCGCGCAGCAGGCCGCGCAGCGATGCGCCAGTGCGGCCAGGAGGAGCGGCGTAAGAGAGGTTGAAGTACGGGTCAAGGGCCCCGGTTCCGGTCGCGAGTCGGCGATTTCGGCCATCCAGCATGCCGGCCTGCGGATAGCATCGATAGAAGATGTTACGCCGCTACCGCACAACGGCTGCCGCCCCCGCAAACGCCGGAGAGTATGATTCAGTAGAATTCAGGAACGAACGCGCATGGGACGTTATCTCGGGTCATCGTGTAAACAATGCCGCCGCGAAGGCGTAAAGCTGATGCTCAAGGGCATAAGGTGTGAGACCGCCAAGTGTCCGGTGGAAAAAAAGCAGCGCGGTCTTTCCCCCGGTATGCATGGGTGGCGAAGGACCAGGGCAAGTGAATACGCCGTGCGGCTGCGAGAAAAGCAAAAGGTAAAAAGGTATTACGGGCTGCTGGACAGGCAGTTTATGAGGCTTTTCCACCGGGCCGAACGGATCAAGGGCAACACCGGCGAAATCCTGCTGCAGCTGCTTGAAAGGCGTTTGGACAACGTTGTCTACAAGCTGAATTTCGCGGCTTCGCGCAAGGCGGCTCGGCAGATTATAAACCACGGGCACGTTTACGTCAACGGCCGCAGGGTCAGCGTAAGCAATTATACCACCAAGGTCGGGGACAAGATCAGCGTAAAGGAGCGGGCGGCCAGCCTCAAGAGAATAAAACAGCAGCTTGACGGCAATCCGAATTTTAGCACCCAGAACTGGCTGGAGCTCGACCGCGAAAAGCCTCAGGCGACCGTTGTGGCGCTTCCGACAAGGGAAGATATACAACTGCCCGTCGAGGAACATTTGGTTGTGGAGTTTTGTTCCAGGTAGCGTTTGTTTTTTGTGGACGCGCCTTGAAACAACGAGTTTCTAAGCCCTAAGCTACGGGAGGCTTGTATGCGAATCACATGGCGAGGTTTGGAGTTGCCGACTCGTGTAGAGCGGGACACGCTGGTATCCACCGAAAAGTTCGGACGTTTCTACATCGAACCTTTCGAGCGCGGCTTCGGCACGACCATCGGCAACAGTCTAAGACGGGTGCTGCTTTCATCTCTGGAAGGAAGCGCGGTCGGTTCGATCAAGATAACCGGTGTCAGTCACGAGTTCAGCTCGATACCCGGCGTTGCCGAGGACGTGACGGAAATCGTTCTTAACGTTAAAAATCTCGTGGTGCGGCTGGCCTCCGACGAGCCCAAGACCATGACGGTAACCGCTAATAAGGCCGGAACAATCACAGCTGCTGACGTGAAGGCGGACGCTGCGATCGAAATTATAAACCAGGACCAGGTTTTGGCCACCCTGACCGAAGACGTCAAGTTCGAAATGGAGATGGTGGTCGAGAAGGGTCGCGGCTATCTTTCGAGCGGCGAGAGAACCGCCGCGGCCGAAAAATCCGATCAGGAAATAGGTATAATCCTGCTGGATTCGGTTTTTTCCCCGGTGACCAGGGTTCGTTACACCACCGAAGATACCAGGGTGGGGCAGCGGACCAATTACGACCGCCTGATTCTCGATATCTGGACCAATGGGACTGTAACGCCGGAAATGGCACTGGTTGAGGCGGCCAAGATACTGCGAAAGCACATGAACCCCCTGGTTCAGTATTTCACGCTGGGCGATGATACCGTCGCCGAAAGCATCACCGAAGCGGAGGAAGTCAGGTCACAGGAGGAAGCCCGGCAGGAACTGATCAACAAGCTTAGGACCCCCATCAAGGATTTGGATTTTTCCGTCCGGGCCGTCAACTGTCTGGAGGCCATCAACATCAACACCGTGGCCCAGCTTGTGCAGATGCATCAGACTGATCTGATGAAAGTCCACAGCTTCGGCAAGACCACCTTGAAGGAAGTCAAGGAGAAGCTCGATGAGCTGGGCCTATCGCTGGGAATGGCCAATGTATCCGAGTTGTTGGAGCAGCAGCTGAAGTAATGAGATATTAATTCGTTTTCGCACGCTGCCCGGCAGCGTGCGATGCGGGGATTGGATCACTGATGCGTCACAAAGTAGCCGGTCGAAAACTGAATCGCACAAGCGGGCACCGGGCGGCCCTGCGCCGCAACCTTATCGCTTCGCTTTTCGAAAAGGAGACTATTTCCACAACGCTGCAGAAGGCCAAGGAGGTGCAGGCCCTCGCCGAGAAGCTCATCACTTTGGCCAAGAAAGGCGACCTTGCCGCTCGCCGCCGCGCCATATCCCTTCTGGGCAACCGCGATATTATAGCGGAAGATGGGGGCGAACCTGTCAGAAAAGGCACCGTTATAGGCAAACTCTTCACAGAGCTGGGGCCCCGCTACCTTGACAGGCCCGGCGGCTACACCCGGATCATACGCCTGGGCATGAGGCGGCTGGGGGATAACGGCTCGCTGGTGCTGCTGCAGCTGGTCGGTTCAGTGACAAAGCTCGCCTCCGCCAAACAAGGCAAAAAGAAGAAGCCTGCAGGCGGACAGGGAGCGGGTGGATAGCGGCATGACCGACGCCGGTTGCATATTCTGCAGGATGGTCGCAGGCGAGGTACCGGTTACCGGGATTTGGGAGAACGAATCGGTCCTGGCCTTTCTCGACATCGCCCCCATAAGCACCGGCCACACCTTGGTCATACCCAAGCGGCATTTTGCCCGACTGCACGAATGCCCCGCCGATGTACTGGCCGAAATGGCCTCACGCGCGGCTGCGATCGGCGCGGCGGTCAAGGTCTCGCTGGGTTTCGACGGCTACAACGTCTTCTGCAACAACGGCAGGGCGGCCGGCCAGATCGTGGACCACGTGCATTTTCATGTGGTCGGCCGCCGAGAGGGCGACAAGGTCTTTACCCGCTGGAGGTCCGGAAACTACGCCGAGGACGAGGCCGGCCGGGTGGCCGAAAAAATCAAAAAAACGCTTTTGACTGGTTGACGGCGGCCGGCCTTTGCGTTAAAGTAATAAAAGACCGCGGGGTAGAGCAGTCTGGTAGCTCGTCGGGCCCATAACCCGAAGGTCGCAGGTTCGAATCCTGCCCCCGCTATTTTGAGCAACTCTGTTGCTCAAAATAGAGCATTTGAGCATCGCTCAAATGCGGTTTCCTCTCTACTTTCTCCTTTCATTT
>Ga0180433_10005101_pt1 | contig 17994 bp, 13 predicted proteins | sample SS_ome_8_FD_132980 | JGI IMG/M metagenome (GOLD analysis project Ga0180433, IMG submission 132980) | Hypersaline lake sediment archaeal communities from the Salton Sea, California, USA - SS_1_D_1 metaG | ecosystem: Environmental > Aquatic > Non-marine Saline and Alkaline > Hypersaline >... | reverse complement strand
CCGGTCAGAACGTCTCAATCCCCTCTTCGTCGGGGAACCCTTTCCGCCTAGAAAGGGGAACCATGAACGCAACGCCGGTCAGAACGTCTCAATCCCCTCTTCGTCGGGGAACCCTTTCCGCCCGGTCCTGCGGGATAACCGTCGAGGGCGAAAAGCCCGTCTCAATCCCCTCTTCGTCGGGGAACCCTTTCCGCCCCACCCCCCATCAATATCATACCCCCCAAGCACTTGCAAGGCCGTTTCCGCGAACCCCCTCGAGGGGTGGGGGGGGTGCATGGCCGAGTTTCCACAGGATCTCGCAACCCTTTTCAAGACAAGAAGTTATTTTTCCGCGAACCTCGAAGCCCATCTTGTGGTTAACATTTGCTAGGCGCTAGATGTAGTAGACCATGGAAGAACAGGCTGGGGAAAAGGGGGACCACATGGGGTTCCCCCTATCGCGCATGGGGGCGCCAGGGGTGCGCCCGTGCCTTCGGCGTGCCGTGCCCGTCGTCGAGCACGGCAGAGGTTTTCCGCGCCGGGAACCTCTTCGGCGGAGAGGACTTCCAGGGCCTTCTGCAGCGCCCCCTCCACGTCCCGGAGGAGGTCCCGGGCCGAGGCCCGCTTCCGGGCCTGCGCCTTTTCGACGCGGCCTTCGAGTTCCTCGAGAATCTCGTGCATTCCTTCGGTCAGCCTGATCAGGTACCGGTTCAGTCCCCGGTCCTCGAGCCGCCGTATCCGCCTCGGCTCGAGACGCTGCCGGACACTCCCCCAGTCCTCCAGCTGGTTGAGGTCGGCCCTCAGATCCTGATTCCCGTACCGGAGAAACGTCAGACCGATTCCCTGGGTTTCCTCCATGGCCCGTGAAAACCGATGGAGCCTTCGTACGTCGAGCCCCTCTCCTCCTCCGCCTCGAGCCGCAACGCGGCATGAAAATCGGCCATGGCGACGCGCGCAGCGCCTCGGACCGACGCGAAGCCCGCGGCGTTCACCACCGCGTTCTTGATCTCTCCCCCCGTCAGGTCCGCTCCCGCCAGGCGGTCGAGGTCCACATCGTCGTCCAGAGGCAGCTCCGGCGGGAGGAGGAGACCCCAGATCCTCCGTCTCATCCCCCGGTCGGGAGACCGGAATTCGACCTTCACGGCGATCCGGCGGGCGAGCGCGCGGTCGAGGACGATCTTGCGGTTCGTGGCCAGCACGCAGACGCCCTCGAATCGCTCCAGCTCCTGCAGGAGGACGTTCACGTGACGCGACTCGAAGGGCCGGGAAGCCGCTTCCCGGTCGTGGAACATGGCGTCCGCCTCGTCCCAGAAAAGGACGGCGCCGGAACGGCGCGCCCCGCGGAAGGCCCGGACGATGTTCTTCTCCGTCTGCCCCACGAAGCAGTTCTGTACTTCCGCGTAGTCCACGACCAGAAGGGGGCGCCCGAGCTCGAAGGCGAGGGCGCGCGCCGCGGCCGTCTTGCCCACGCCCGGCGGCCCCGAAAAGAGGAGCGTCACCGCTCGGCCGTAGGGAACGACCTTGCCGAGTCCCCAGTCGCGGAAGAAGCGTTCCTGGTTCCTCGCCCTGTCGAGCGACAGGTCCAGGGACCGCGTCACGTCGTCATGGAGAACCAGGCGGTCCAGCCCCTCTTCGGGGAATTCGAGGCGGCGGTCACCGGACCTTTTCTTCAGTCTTTTCCGCTCGATCCCGAACCGGTCCAGGCTCGCGTCGCTGAGCTCGAACTCCACGTCTTCCAGGTCTTCCGGATTCCCACCGATGAGAACGGCGGCGCCCGCGGCGGGGCGGACCCACCCGCCCCGCACGAGAGGGTGCCCTGCGCCCAGGATTTCCCCGCTTTCCTCGTCCTCTTCCATGTCCCCGTCCTCTTCGAGCCCGTCTTCCCGCGTTGCCTTCGCGAGGCCGAGTCCGGTGAAGAGCATGTCGTCGGCGGGCAGGTGGCCGAGCTCGCGTCCGAGCAGGATCATAAGGACGGCCTTCTCGCCTCCGGAGAAATCCTCCTCCGAGAGGAACCGGACCGTCGCCCACTCCGGGTGCTTCTCGAGCGCCGTCTCGATGTCCCGAAAGAGGTTCCAGGGCCTCGGGGAACCGCCCCGGGCGCGCGGAGGGAAGCTGAGGCGAGCCGCGTGGTCCGGGAGTTTCGACCTGAAGGCCTTGACGAGCGGGCGGAGCCGTTTCCGGAAGTCCTCCTCCGAATCAAAGGCGAAGGCGGTCTGTGCGGCGCCGAGTTTCTTGAGGATGGGCTCCACGAGCGCCGGCGCCGCCTCGACGCGCCGCTGGCCCGGGTCCTCGGAAGGGTCGAGAATCCGCACCATGCCCGCCGCGGGAAGCGGTCCCTCGCGCCCCAGCCTGCCCAGGGCCTGGAAGAGGTCCCGTGCCCCCAGGAAGCCGAGCAGCTCGATGACCGTGTCCACGGATTCCTCCAGGAAACCGAGCCGGTCGATCACGAGGGAAGCCGCGATCTCCCAGTCGAGCGTTTCGAGACCGAGAGGGCGGAGGCGCTCTACGAAGGCCACCTCGTTTCCGGTGAGGGCTACGGATTCGTGCCAGAAGCGGGTCCACGCTTCCGCGGTCGAATCCTTTTCCTCGCTTTCCGGCCCCTGTCTTTCGTCCGGGAACGGCGCGTTCCGCGCGAGGAGCATCCGGCGCGCCGCGTCGAGGAGTTCCTCGTCCGAGCGGAAGGGAGCGGGTCTTCCGGGCTTTTCACGGGCGACCGGGAACGGCCTTCGGAATCTTCTTGGAAGCCTGTAGTGCATGGGTTCATCTCCTCTTGTTCTTCCTGTCGATCCAGAAGGACGAGCAGTGGACGAGGTCCTTGACGCCCATGGCGGGCAGTCTGGAGCGGAAGACCTCGGTTTCCTTGCACAGGGGGCAGAGTCGGTTGAATCGGCCCTTGGGCGCGAAGGCTTCGCCGCACTTGAGGCAGATGCGCTTCTTTTTTTTCCGGTCGGCACGTCCGGGAACGTTCCGGGGATGCAAGCGGGGTCCGAGCCGGTGGGTTCGGTGAATTCGTTTCGCGATCTCCATGGTGTTTCTCTCGAAAAAACCCTTTTCCGTTCATCCAAAGAAACACCTTGGTCGCGGAATTCTGACAGAGATTTCGGCGGAAGGTTCGCCGGCGTTCTGCGCGAGGAGGAAGCGGATACGGCAAGGGATTTCAGCCGTCGACGTCCTCACGTGGGCCGTGTTGATTGCAGGAGGCAGGCGGGCGTGACACGAAGGATTCCGAGCCGGGGGGACGCACGGCGATCCCGGATATGCGGATCGCCGAAGATCCGGAATAGAGGGAGTGTGATCAGATATCTTCCGGGCAAACTATCCCTTTACTGGTCAGGACCAGCTAAAAGATAGATGGCCAGAAGCAGAAGAAATTATTGTCTCAATCCCCTCTTCGTCGGGGAACCCTTTCCGCCTCTAGATTTCAACAAGGTTCGGCACGATTTTCTTCCCTGTCTCAATCCCCTCTTCGTCGGGGAACCCTTTCCGCCCGATCGTGTTTCCGGTCGCGGTCGATGATCTCATGGCAGTCTCAATCCCCTCTTCGTCGGGGAACCCTTTCCGCCGCGGCCGTCGACGAGATCGCCGCTGAAATGGCAGAAGAGTCTCAATCCCCTCTTCGTCGGGGAACCCTTTCCGCCGCAAGTATATTGCGACAATGGATGGTGATTCGGTTATGTCTCAATCCCCTCTTCGTCGGGGAACCCTTTCCGCCCCCGGGGAAAGGGGGAAGCATGTCACACGAATTTGAAAGTCTCAATCCCCTCTTCGTCGGGGAACCCTTTCCGCCCGAGAAGAGAGCGGTTCGGGTGTCATACAGTAGCCCTGTCTCAATCCCCTCTTCGTCGGGGAACCCTTTCCGCCGGATTGTGGACGGCGGGAGCTACCGGGCAATGGTGCGAGTCTCAATCCCCTCTTCGTCGGGGAACCCTTTCCGCCCTACAAAGACCCTTATGCGGGAGCGGATGGTTACAGAGTCTCAATCCCCTCTTCGTCGGGGAACCCTTTCCGCCGTTTATACGGAGGATTGGGGGTGGGAGCTGGTGTATTGTCTCAATCCCCTCTTCGTCGGGGAACCCTTTCCGCCCGTAGAGCTGCGGCCGGCGGACCCGTGGTCGGGAGCGAGTCTCAATCCCCTCTTCGTCGGGGAACCCTTTCCGCCTAAGCACGTGGCTGATAGCTGGCGTGACCTGGAGAGGTCTCAATCCCCTCTTCGTCGGGGAACCCTTTCCGCCAACAGATCTCTTCCGGCGGAGACGTCGGAACAAGTAGTCTCAATCCCCTCTTCGTCGGGGAACCCTTTCCGCCCCCAAAAAATCATAAGAAATCCCGCCAATTTTACAGCGTCTCAATCCCCTCTTCGTCGGGGAACCCTTTCCGCCCATCAGCTCCCACCTAAGGGCAGAGTTCGGCCACCTTGTCTCAATCCCCTCTTCGTCGGGGAACCCTTTCCGCCGTCCCGATACCGAGGACAGGAGGCGCCGTAGTCTCGAGTCTCAATCCCCTCTTCGTCGGGGAACCCTTTCCGCCACCATAACCGGAAACCCCCGTGAAATTTACGTTACGAAGTCTCAATCCCCTCTTCGTCGGGGAACCCTTTCCGCCACCGTAGAGGGCGAAAAGCCCGACGGTTCCCGCGTGGTGTCTCAATCCCCTCTTCGTCGGGGAACCCTTTCCGCCGATACCACGCGAAGGGGCCGCGGGGCGGCTCCTTCACGTCTCAATCCCCTCTTCGTCGGGGAACCCTTTCCGCCACGGACGGCTGGCCTGCCCGGTCGAGCTGCGCATTCTGTCTCAATCCCCTCTTCGTCGGGGAACCCTTTCCGCCTCGGGAAGGGCAAAGGAGGCTTGGCTGCGATCTCACCGTCTCAATCCCCTCTTCGTCGGGGAACCCTTTCCGCCAACAAGGTTGAAGACCCGCGGGAAATGAGGGTCGCGATGTCTCAATCCCCTCTTCGTCGGGGAACCCTTTCCGCCTCACCCCCCATCAATATCATACCCCATAAACACTTGCAAGGCCGTTTCCGCGAACCCCCTCGAGGGGTGGGGGGGGTGCATGGCCGAGTTTTCCACAGGATCTCGCAACCCTTTTCAAGACAAGAAGTTATTTTTCCGCGAACCTCGAAGCCCATCTTGTGGTTAACATTTGCTAGGCACAGCATGTTGTGGGTCTATTCTTCTCCTTAAACGACGACATCCTTCTCCTCCTCGTCCACCGTGATTCCGAGACCGATCACCTCCGTCACCGGAGAGCAGCGCCTGCAGAGACTGTAGACTCGCACGGCGTCCTTCTCCATGTCGATCTTCCCCGGGATCCCCCTCCTCATCCTCTCGAAACGACCGCCGTCCAACGGGCCCTCGAACACGCTCTTCTGCACGTGTTCCAGGAACGCCTTCAAGTGCTTCATCAGCCTCGAACGCCGCCTGTCATCGCTCACGTCGTAGCAGACGACCACCTGCATCTTCCTCGTTCTTTCAACCGGATTCCCTCGATTGCCTTGCGCGTCAAAGAGGCGGCCACATGGAGCCGACCCTACAAAGGATACCCTTCTTCCGCATCACACCCTACGGGGGCGCCCGCACGGGGCCACACCCGCCCTACCCCGGAACGAAGGCGCGGTACCCGGCCCCTTCACCCTTGAACGCCCTCGCGAGGCCCCTCGCCTGCGCCTCCATCGCCTGCTCGTAGCTCAGGCGCTTGCCCTCGCCCGGATGAAACACCCTCTCGGAAAGACGCTTCGAGAACTCGCGAAAAAAGACCTTCCGCCCCGTCGGCCCGAGCAGGACGGCCCCCTCCCCCCTTTCCTTCTTCTGCCTTGCAGGCCCCTCTTCGAATCCGACGCCCTCCAGGATTTCAGAGGCTTCCCTGTCGCGCGGCGTCTCGAAATCCTCCCCCGACACCTGTTTCCGGTTCACCATGCGGATCACCACGGCATCCACCAGGGGCGCGCGGAACTCCTCCAGGAGATCCAGGGCGAGGGAGGGCCTCCCGTACGCGGGCTCGTGAAGCACCCCCAGAGCCGGGTCGAGCCCCGCCCTGGAGACGAAACCCTCGGCGAGAAGGCCCGCCCGCACATACCCGAAGCTCAGCATCGCGTTCACCGGATCCCTCGGAGGCCGCCGGTTCCTGCCGCGGAACTCGAAATCACCATTCCGGATGGTCTCCCCGAAGACCGCAAAGTAGGCCGCCGACGCCGTCCCTTCGACCCCGCGGAGACCGGTCGCATCCTCCGCCCTCTCCGCGTCCTCCATGCAGGTCCTCATGGCGAGAAGCGCCTTCGCCACGGATTCCGACTTCAATTTCCTCTGGGCGCGCAAGAGGAAGGCCCGCTGGTTCGCGATCTTGCCCCGGACGATCTCACGCGCTGCTGGCATTCTCCTTTCCGGATCCTCGAACGCCCTGAACTGCCTGAGCCGGAGATGGACGTTCTTCGAGTGGGGAGACGCGAGCCGCCCCCGGTACCAACCGTGCTTCGTCAGGAACACCGTGTCCGTCCCGTCCCGCAACAACTTGAAAGTCGCGGCCGGCGTCATGGACACGCTTCCGTAGAGCATCACGCGCTCGACGTCGGCGACCCGGAGCTTCTCCACGACGACGCTTCCCTTGGAGATCACGAACTCTTCACCTTCCACGCCGAGCCGGGTTCCCTGCTCCATCAGCGCAAGCGTTCCCATGGACGTGATCTCCCTGATGCCGCTTTTTCTGCCCGTCTTCGTTTTTGGCTCGCCGGGAGGCTCGCCCTCCAAGGGAGCCGAGAAAAACGTATGTGACAGTGTACTAGCCCGCCCTTGAAGTTGCGTTCGTTCCGGCCTTCGAAGAGGCCCCTTCCGCTTCCGTCTTCTCCCCCACGGCGGGAAGAGCGGCTTCCGGTTCTGCCTCATTCGTCCCGCCCCCTTCTCTCGCCGGAACCCATTCCAGCGATGGGACCTCCCCCTTCTCCTCATGCAGGACGAATTCCCCCTCCCCGTAGGCGATCCGGTCGGCGCCGGAGGCCTTCATGGACTCGAGCATCGCGACGCGAAGGTCGGCCGCTTCGCGGTCCAGGTCGCGGTCCATGGCCATGAGGCTTCCCAGCTGCCGCCCCATGTCCTCGACGGTCCGATCCTCCCTTCTGTCCTTTTCGTCCGGACCCTGCATCGCAGGCGCGTCTTCCATGTGCCTTAGGGGATGGGGATACGTGTCCGTCTCCTTCTTGAACTTGCAGCGCCGGCAGACACGGGCCGCCGTCTTCTTCACCCGCCGGCGCAGCTTGGCGCAGGAGACCGGGTTTCCCGAGAGGGGCGATTTCAGGAAGTTCTGGGCCGGCACGTCCCCGCACCTCTCGAAGATCCAGTTCACGGCCAGCACCCCTCTGGGCAGGTGCCCCAGCGTATGCCGCAGGGCGAGCTGTTCCTTGTAGGAGAGTCTTCTCGTCTCGAGCGCCTGGTCCTTCAGGGAGGCCAGGACCGGGCAGCGTGAGAGGACGTGGAAGATTTGGGGATCGAGATCGAAGTCCGCGGCGGTCCACGCGGGGCCTGGTTCCGGAAGAGGAAGGGGCGGGTCGTCGTTCGTTTCCTCCTCCCCGCGATCGTCGTCGAGATGTTCCGAGGCCTTCGGGGCCTGCAAGGCGCTTGAAGACCGCTTCAGGTTCATGACGGCGGAGCAGAGATGTTCCGGAGAGAGTCTGCCGGCCGCGCGGAGCAACCCGTGTGGATCGCCGGCTGGACGGCCGTCCGCCCCCAGAAGACGGCTCCATCTTCCCGTCCGCCGGTGAACGCCGAGGGGGAGCTTGATGAGGTTTCCGATCCCCTTTCCCGTCCGGCTCTGCTTGGGGAAGAATTCGATATCCACGCCCGGGTCCAGCCTGCCCATCGAGGCCAGGGCGAGCATGCCGAACTGGCGGGCCAGGGCGGCGTCGACGGGTTTCTCGAGCAGGATCCACAGATGTCGCCCCTTGTAGCCGCTCTCCTCGCCGAGGGCGGGGATTTCGAGGCGGTCCAGCAGGTCGCGAAGCCGGGCGTAGACGCGTACGACGGCCTCCCGGAGGCCGCGGGCCTTTTCCGGATCGCCCTTCACGTTCTCGATGGCCCGCTTGGTCATGTCGATGTCGAAGGCGAAGAAGTTCACCGTGTCGTCGAGCCGAACGACGTAGGAGCCCACGGTGGTCGCGCCCAGGAGATGGTTCCTCGCGACCTTGAAGGACAGGGGTTCCCGGACCGGCGAGTAGCCTCCCGCGCCTTTCACGGGATCCCACCACTGGCGCGCATGGATCCCCTCCCGTCCCGAAAAAGCGTGGAGGAAGCGGAAAACGTCGTCGTCTCCGGGAGGTTCCGGGGCTTTGGAAGGCGCTGAGTCCTCCTCCTCTTCCCAGGGGATTTCCTCCTGCTCCCCGGGAGCCCGAAGCGATCGTTCGAGAGGCGCGAGGACTTCTTTCGGCATGCCGAGCTCGCCCGAGAGCATGACGGCTTTTCTCGCACGATCGAAGAGGCCTTCGCGGCGCAGCATGTCCACGAGCACGCGCAAGGTTTTCGGGTCCGGGTCGCCCAGGCCCACCGCCTTCTCGAGGAGCGCGACGGCCTCCTGCCACTCTCCGTCTTCTTCGAGCAGGAGGGCGAGACGCTTGAGAGGGAGGGTATCTGAAGGCGCTTCTTCCGCTTCCCGTCTCCAGGCATCGGCGGCGAGGGCCGGAAGGCCCGCCTTTTCCGCAAGTTCCGCGACAGCGCGGCGCGGCGTTCCCCTCGAGGATTTCCGCGCGATTGTCTGCAGGCGCTCCCTCGCCTCGTCCGTCCGTCCCGATCCCAGGAGATCCTCGACGAGGGAAACTTCTTTGCGGAGTTCCACTTCATTCCTCTTCATGTCTGCTCTCCTCTTCGTCCCTCTTCTCCTCCCCGGCTTCCGGGAACATCTTCCTCCTGCAGTCCTCGCACACGCCGTCCCATACACCGTCGCAAAACTCGCACCGGCGGGCCTGCCGGGTGTGGACGTAGCGGATCAGCCCCGCGACGGCGCCGACCATCGCTCCCAGGGACAGCCAGATCAGGACGTTTCCCATTTTCGTTTCCCTCCTCCATATAGAAACGGCTTCCCTCCCGTCTTCTGACACGCTTTTTCATAAATGCCGTGGAAAGGAAAAATGCGTACGCCGCCGGATCCCGTCCCAGAAGCCCCTCTCTCTTCTCCCCCGCAACGGCCGCGGCCGAGGAAAACGTAAAACGGAGCAGGTCGGCGGACCTCGAAAATGGCTACAGCGCGAATGGCTCGGATCCCACCGCAGAGATCGTCATGAGAATCGAAAACCCGATTGCATCGGGAACGATCACGATATGTCTTGACTTGGACTCTTGCGGGTGCCTTCGTGTTGAAGGCGCTTGGGTTGCGGCTCTGCTGCTTTATTCCTTCGACTTTGAACTTCGGACCTTGGACCTTCCGAATCCTTCAATCCACTTTGTGGCTTCCTCCGGAAAACAGCCGTGGCGCGATTCATTCCCTTCGCGCTATACTCTTGTCCCCCATGACGCCGAAAAACCAGATCCTGGGTGCAGGCATGACCTTTCGCCTTCCTCCCGGAACGCGCGGCGCGGCCCTTCTCGCCTTCGCCCTTCTCGTCCTGGCGCCTCTTCCAGCGGCCCGGGCCGGGGAAGCGGAGGAGGCGTCCTCCCGGGCTTCCTTCGGCCCCGTGGAGATCACGGGCCCCGGTCTCGAGATCTCGAAAGAAGGAAGCGAGTACGTCGTCACGGCTTCCGACGTCGTGGTCCGATGGGAAGGCGCGACCCTTCGCGCCGGGCGGGCGGTGGCGTGGGTGGAAGGGGCGGACGAGGAGGCACGGGACGACGACGCGAAGGAGGCGCCCAGGCTCCCCGGGGGATCCCCAAAAGCGCCGAAGGCGCTGGATCTCGCCGGGGAGATCGGCGTCACCCTCTATGCGGAAGGCGACGTCCGCCTCTCCTGGGGCGAAGACCGCGTCCGCTGCGAGCGCTTCCTCTACGATTTCCGCGCCCGCAAGGGCCTCGTGATCGACGCGCGCGCGGACCTGCACGGTGCCTTCGGGAAGACCCCGGTTCCCGAGGGATCGAGGCTGGTGGCGCGGGCCGAGTCGATCCGCCTCGCCTTCGAGGAGGACGGGTCCGGCGTGGTCCGCCTGGATGGCGCGTCCGTCACCGACTGCGGCTTCTACACGCCCCACTACGATTTCCGGGCGTCCGAGGTCCGAATCGACGTCGGGCCGGGGGAGGATCCCGAGGTCTGGGCGGCCTTTTCCCACCTCACGGTGAACGCGTTCGGCGTGCCCGTGTTCTACTGGCCCTGGCTGATGTGGAACGCGCGCTGGCGACCCATGATCCGTTTCCGGCCGGGACGGACAGCGTCGCTCGGCGCGTTCTTGAAGGCGGGCGTCGGCATGGAGGTGAAGGCGCCCAGGCCGGGGCCGGGGAAGGGCGAGAAGCGGCTCGGCACGTTCTGGCTGCTCGGCGACTGGTACGAGAAACGGGGCGGCGGGGTGGGGGCGGAGGGCCGGTGGGGCTGGCCGTGGACCGCGCCCTTCCGCGGAAACGCCCTGCTCGCCTACCTGCACGACCGGGGGGACCATCGGGAAGCGGCCCGGCAGCTCGGCTTCTACCCGCTCGAGACCGAGGACCGCTGGCGGGCGTGGGCGCACCATCGGCAACGGATCCCTCCCTTCGGCACGCAGGCGGACCTGGAGATCAACGCGTACGGCGATCGGAACTTCCTCCTCGAATTCTACGAGGAGGAATGGAAGACGGAGAAACCGCCGGAAAGCTATATCCAGATCCTGCAGCGATGGGAGAACCACGGCGCCGTGCTGCTCGCGCGCCCGCGGATCAACGACTTCCTCACGCGCGTGGAGTACCTGCCCCGTTTCCGGTATCGCGGCGTCTCCCAGGCCCTCCCGGGGTGCGACGCCGTGGTGACCCCTTTTCTCGAGGCGAGCCACGTCCGGACACGCCCGGACGACGCCGACCCCACCCTGCATTCCGACCGGTTCTTCCGCTTCGACGCGGGCGCCGAGGCCGCCTGGCCGTTCCGGATCCTGCTCGCCGAGGTGGAGCCCTTCGTCCGCGCCCGCTACAGCGTGTTCGGCGCGTCCGTGCCGGTGGAGGGCACGGTGGACCGGGCCGCGGTCGAGGCGGGCGTGCGCACGACGATCCGGGCCTGGCGGGATTTCCGACTCCCCTCCGACCTCCTCGGGTTCTCGACCCTCCGCCACGTGGCCACGCTGCAGGCCGATTACCTCAACCGCTTCCTCGTCACCCGTCCCTCGACGGATCTCATTCCCGTCGACGAGATGGAGCGCGTGGACGAGATCCAGCGCGTCGACCTCCGCCTGACCAACCGACTGGAGCGCTGGCGGGGGACGGAGACGCCCGTCCGGGGAAGGGACCTTCTCCATCTGGACGTCGAGCTCGCGATCTACCCCGACCCGGCGCGGGACAACGCGGGAGACCGGTTCGGCCCCGCCCTGTTCGATCTCCGCCTCGCGCCGTTTCCCTGGCTCCGCTTCGAGAGCGTCTCGGCGATCGACGTCGACGCGTGGGCCTTCGACCGCTGGGACGCCGGGATCACGGCCCTCCCCCTCGAGGGGATCGAGATCGCCGTCACGTCCAGCAACGTCCCGGGACGCCTTCACAGCGTCACGACGCGGGCCATCGTGCGGTTCAACGAGAAGTGGAGCGTGCGCTTCGAGGAAATGTACGACTTCGAGCGCGGGCGGGAGGCCTACCTGGAGCTCAAAGTGCGCCGCGTCCTCCACCGCTGGGTCCTCGAGATCGGCATCCACGTCGACCGGAGCCGCGAGGACGTGGGCTTCTCGGTCTCCTTCCTGCCGCTGCTCGCGGCGGAGCCGTGGCGGTAGGCGGGGGGGGGGTGGTCAGTGGTCAGGAATGGGGTCAGTCCTTCGTTTTTCGTCCTTCGTTGCGAGAGGAAACCCGTCCTCGCGAAGAGAACAAGGACTAAAAACGAAGGACTGACCCCTTCCCTGGCGGCGACGTTACGGGATTATGGACGATGCACGGCGGGGCTGTGTACACTGGGTCCATCGATTTGAGGTTGCCTTGCCATGACGCGCGCGCTGTTCACCGGAACCTTCGACCCGCCGACGCTGGGGCACGTCGACGTGATCCGCCGCGCCGCAGGCCTCTTCGACGAGGTGCTGGTCGGCGTGGCCGTGAACATGGAGAAATCGCCCGTGCTCTCCTCGGACGAGCGGGTCTCCCTGCTCGAGACCGTGACCGCGGAACTGCAGGCGGTTTCCGTGCGTTCCTTCGACGGTCTCGTGGTGGACTTCGCGCGGGAAAGCGGATGTCATGTCCTGATCCGGGGGCTGAGGACCGTGACCGACTTCGAGTACGAGTACGCGATGGCCATGGCGAACCGGCGCCTGGGGGGCCTGGAGACCTTCTTCCTCATCCCCTCCGAGGAGTACGCCTTCATCTCCTCCCGCCTGATCCGGGAGGCCGCCTCGTTCGGCGGCGACGTCTCCTCCTTCCTCCCGGCCGAGGTGAACGCGGCCTTCGTGCCGAAACTGAGGAGCAAGGACAAGACGACATAGGTCCTCATGACTGGCGTTGGGTTGGGATTTCAGATTGGAGATTTCAGGAGGTTTTCATGAGCAAGCAGATCGTATCCACTCTCAACGCCCCCGCCGCCGTCGGGCCCTACTCCCAGGCGGTGAAGGCCGGCGATTGGCTCTTCGTCTCGGGCCAGATCCCGCTGGACGCGGACACCGGGGAGCTTCTCAAGGGGTCCGTGGCCGAGCAGACGCGCAAGGTCCTCGAAAACCTCAAGGCGGTCCTCACCGCCGGCGGGGCGAACCTCGACCAGGTCGTCAAGTGCACCTGCTTCCTTCTGGACATGTCCGCCTTCGGCGAGATGAACGAGGTCTACGCCGAGTTCTTCCAGGGCGGCCCGCCGGCCCGCGCGGCCGTGCAGGTCGGCGCCCTGCCCAAGGGCGCGGACGTGGAGATCGAGGCGATCGCGTACCTGGGCGGCTAGAGAGGCCTGGCGGGGATTTGAGATTGTAGATTGGAGATAGCGGCAGAGCGGGGCGCGGGCTGACGTTCGTAGTGAGCCACGTAGCGTACGTGGTTCGACCTGGCTCACCACCACCCTGAGCTGCGTCGAAGGGCGTCGTGGCGGACCAGCGTTGCCGAATAGCAGAAATATTTGCAGCACTTCGCCTTCCGCCTTCGCCTGGACGGCACTGGCATGGGCTACGGCGGGCAGGCTGCTCGCGGCTGTGTTGTCAGTTTCACAGTCGTACGGTCCCATTCCCGAATTCGAAATTCCTCAGTCCCCTTCGATGGAAATGTATTGGAAGGGGTGGAGGTCGCGGATGTTGTGGTGGAAGCCCTTCACCTTGGGCGCGAGAAGGCCCTGGTTGACGTAGAAGTAGATGGGCAGGATCGGGAGCTTCTCCACCACGAGGATCTCCTCGATGCGCCGGAGGATCTTCATGCGCTTCTTCGCATCCCCCTCCTGCGCCGCCTCGGCCACCAGCCGGTCGTACTCGGGATCGGAGAAGCCGGTGTTGTTGTTGCCGCCGTCGGTGACGAACATGTCCAGGAACGTGTTCGGGTCGACGTAGTCGCCGATCCAGCCCGCCCGGCAGAGCTGGTAGCGCAGGCTTCGTTGCTCGTCCAGGTAGACCTTCCACTCCGTGTTCCTGAGCCCCACCGTCACGCCGAGGTTCTCCTTGAGCATCTGGGCCACGGCTTCCGCCACGGTCTTGTGCGATTCGGAGGTGTTGAAGAGAAGGTCCACCTCGGGGAAGCCCTCGCCGCCGGGATAGCCGGCTTCCGCCAGGAGCTCCCGCGCCTTGTTCCGGTCGTATCCCGCCCCCGACACGGGCTCGTAGCCGTGGATGCCGGGCGGCACGAACCCCGTGGCGGGGATCTGCCCGCCCTTCACGACGTCGCGGCAGATGCTCACCCGGTCGACGGCCATGGAGAAGGCCTTGCGGACCTTCACGTCGTCGAAGGGGGGCTTGGTCACGTTGAAGCGGTAGAAGTAGCTCCCCAGATAGGGCGTGGCGTAGTAGTCCGGGTTCTGCTTGACTTCGTCGATCTTCGGAAGCGGGATCGTGCGGATCCAGGCCACCTCCTTCTCGAGGAACATGTTGTAGGCCGTGTCGACGTTGTCGTGGGGAAGCGCGACGAGCTTCGTGAGCTTGACGATCTCGTGGTTCCAGTACTTCGGGTTCGGCTTGAAGACGATCCTTTCGCGGGGGGACCATTCCTCGAGCACGAAGGGCCCGTTGCAGACGATGTTCCCGGGTTTCACCCACTTGTCGCCGTGCTTCTCCACGGTGGCGGGGTGGACCGGCATGAGGGTCTCGAACGACGTCAGGTCGAGGAAGAAGGGCGTGGGGCCCGCCAGCGTGACCACGAGGGTGTGATCGTCCTTCGCCTCGACGCCGACCTCGGAGAAGTCGTCGATCTTCCCCTCGTTGAAGGCCCGGGCGTTCTTGATGTAGTAGAGCTGGTAGGCGTACTCGCAGCCCGTGGCGGGGAGGAGTGCGCGCTTCCAGGCGTAGAGGAAGTCCGCGGTGGTGACGGGGTCGCCGTTGGACCAGACCGCGTCCTTCCTCAAGTGGAAGGTGTACTGCAAACCGTCTTCGGAAGATTCCCACGATTCCGCCATGCCCGGACGCGGCGCCAGGGTCTTCGGATCGTGGGTGGTCAGCCCCTCGAACAGCGCCAGCGCGAGCGTGTGCTCGGGCACGCCCGTCATCTTGTGCGGATCGAGGGTCTCCGGCTCCGATCCGTTGTTGAACGTGAAGACCTGGGGGGCGGTTCCCTCTTCCCCGTCGCCCGAGGTGCCGTCCTTCTTCGAGCAGGCCGGCATCGCCAGCGACAGCGCGGACAGAAGAACCGTCGCGATTCCGAAGCTTCGCATGCTTCTCCCCCTTCTCGTGTCAAGAAAGTCGACAACCGCGTCCCTGACCCGCGGGGCCGGGGCGTCTATTTCGATTCCTCCCCCTTCTTCTCGCTTCCGGACGTCTCCGGCACGAGTTTGAGGATCATCGGGTTCTTCAGGTAGGTCCGCGCCACGCGCTGGACGTCCTCCGCCGTGACGCGCTCGATCTTCTCCAGGTACGTCTTCGGGAAGTCGTAGCCCATCCCGTAGAGCTCGCTCAGCGCAGACCACTGGGCCTGGCCGGACAGCGTCTGCTTGTAGAGCAGCTCGCCCACCACGCAGGCCCGCTTGGCGTTCTGCAGCGCCTCCTCGCCGACGCCCTCCTCGCGGACCTTCTCGAGGTTCTCCTGGATGATCGAAAGGACCCTGTCGGCCTTTTCGGGGGCGCACTGCGCTTTCACGTACCAGGTGCCCGCCCCGAGCCCCGGCCAGAAGGAGCCGTAGGCGCTGTAGACCAGGCCTTCTTCCCTGCCCCGGAGGGCGTCGTGGATCCAGTTCCCCTGTCCGCCCGCCACGATCACGTTCATCAGCGTCATGGGGAAGCGGTCCTGAACGGTCATCTCGGGGGCCTGGAAGCCGACGAGCAGGTGCACGTTGCCGAACGAGGAGGTCTCCACCACGGTCTCGGGCTCCTTGCGGGTCTTTTGCTTCACCACCTCGACAGGCTCGAAGTCCGCCGATCCCTGCCACGCGCCGAAGCGAGCCTCCACCATCTTCTTGGCCTCCCCCACGCGGATGTCGCCGAAGACCGCCATCACCACGTTGGAGGGATGGAACCAGCGCTCGTGGTAGGCCGCGACGTCGTCGCGCTCGATCCGTTTGATGGACGCGAGCGTGCCCTCCCGAAGGCGCGCGTAGGGATGATGCTCGAAGAAGCGGGCGCGGTAGACGCGCATGGGCGCCTCATCCGGGTCCGCGCGCTTCTGGAGGATGTCCCGCATCTTCATCATCTTCGCCTTCTCCACCTCCCCCTTCGGGAAGGAAGGATGGAGCAAAAGATCGGCGAAAATCTCGAAGGCCTCCTCGCTTCCCTCGCGGAGCACGTCCATCTCGAGGCCGAAGGTGTTGTTGCCGCCCGAGCTCTCCACCTTGGCTCCCAGCCTCTCCAGCGTGTCGAGGATCTCCATCCGCCCCCGCGTGGCCGTGCCGTGGGTGAGCAGCGTCGCCGTGAGGTCGTTGACGCCGTTGAGATCCTCGGGCTCCGCGCCGAGGCCCGCCCGGCACCACGCCTGGAAGGAGACGACGGGGCTCGCGGTGTTGCGCTGGATCAGGACGCGAAGCCCGTTCTTCAGCGTCATCTTGACGGTCTCCCCCTCCCCCTCCGCCGCGGGCGCCTTTCCGGTCTTCGCGCCGGCCTTCGCTTCCGGCGAGGGCGGCCTCATCACCGCCACGGTCAGGCGGTCGCGCGAGAGGTAGCGGCGCGCGACGTCCCTCACCTGCTCCGCCGTGACCTTGCGGATCCCCTCCAGGTAGGTCTCGCTGAAGCCGGGGTCGTTGACGCCCATCACGTTGTAGCCCAGGTCTTCCGCCTGGTCCTCGGCGGTCTGGCGGTTGAAGACATGCGCTGCGACGCACTGGACGCGGGCGCGCTCCAGGTCCTCCTCCGTCACGAGCGCGGTCTTGCAGCGCTCGATCTCCTCGAGGATCGCGTCCACGGCCGGCTTCACGTTCTTGTAGGGCAGGCCGATCAGGTAGCCCGTGAACACCCCGCAGCCGTAGCTCGGTGTCAGGGAATACGCCGCCGCCTGCATGGCGAGCCGCTCCTGCTCCACGACCCGGGACGCGATTCTCGACGACCGGCCGTGCCCCAGCACGAGCGCCAGGACGTCCAGCGCGAAGAGGTCCGGGTGCGTGAGCCTCACGGTGGGGAAGCCCAGGTAGACCATGCAGGTGCGCGCGGCGGGGTGGGTGTCCTCCACCCAGTTGAGCCCCGGGGGACGGTGGACTTCCGGAAGGACGTAGGTCCGCTCCCGGCCCCGCGGCCAGCCGGAGAAGGCCTCGGCGACCTTACGGGCCGCTTCCTCGCCCTCCACGTCGCCGACGACCACGAAGACCACGTTCTGGGGGATGTAGCGCTCCTTGTAGTAGGCCATGAGGTCCTCGCGCGTGATCTTGCGGAACAGCTCGAGATGGCCCAGCGTCGGCACCGAGATGGGGTGGTCCGGGAACAGCGCGCGGTAGAAGAGTTCGTGGGCCGAGCGCGTCCAGCGGTCGTCGGCGCGGCGGATCTCCTCGGTGATGGTCTCCCGCTCGCGGGCGATCTCGCCGGGCTTCAGCGCGCAGTTCTGCAGCCAGTCCGAGATCAGGTCCACGGCCGTGTCGAAGGCGTCGGCCGCCGTGTTGATGAAGTAGCAGGTGTGGTTGAAGTGGGTGTAGGCGTTGGAGTGGCCGCCGATCCTCTGCATGGTCTCGTCGGTCTGGTCCTCGGTGCGGTTCCAGGTGGTGCCGCCGGCGACGAGGTGCTCCAGGTTGTGGGCGATGCCGCACCCCTGGAACCGGCCCTCCCAGATGCGGCCGGTGTACTTGACGTAGGCGCGAACCGCCACGACCGGGGCGGTGTGGTTCTCCTTGACGACGACGGTGAGGCCGTTGTCCAGCGTGCGCAGCAGCACGTCGGCGTCCTGCGTTTTCCCGCCGTCCTTCTCGCCGGCGAGGGCGGGCGCCACGAGAGCGGCGCAGAGCATCAGCGCCGCGGGGATGACGATCTTGGATCGAAGCATGCTGTCCTCCTCGGGTGGAAAGTCCTTCGAGCCTACCGGGCGCGGCAGGGGGAGTCAACGCCGCGGTGAGGAGGGGCTTTGGGAATCCTGGATGATTGGAATGTTGGAATCGCGGATTGGAGATTGGAGGATCCCCTGATTTCCCTGGACTGTCGTGTCCCGGCCAAACCGATCCATGTAGGTGTGGTGCGCCACGAGCACGGAGGCGCGGGGATTGCCTCGCGGAAATCGTCCGGGGCCGGAGCCGGGCGGGCGCATTCGCCCTGCCATCGCGGATGGTGCCGGGCGCGCCCTCGCCTCATGCAGGGGCCCTCAGGTAGATCAGGGATCTCAGAGCCTTTGAAAGAATTCGCCGGTTTCATTCCAAATTCCTTATCGCTAGACGGG
>Ga0180433_10005100_pt1 | contig 18001 bp, 13 predicted proteins | sample SS_ome_8_FD_132980 | JGI IMG/M metagenome (GOLD analysis project Ga0180433, IMG submission 132980) | Hypersaline lake sediment archaeal communities from the Salton Sea, California, USA - SS_1_D_1 metaG | ecosystem: Environmental > Aquatic > Non-marine Saline and Alkaline > Hypersaline >... | reverse complement strand
TGGTATCAAAATTTTGTGCTTTCAAGCGTTCTACTAGCATAATCTAATAATCATCAAAAATATGTATAAATAAACTAAAAAAAAAATCTAAAAAAAAAGACATAAAATAAAATAAAAATTAGATAAATTTATTTAATTTCCGGGTGTTTTTTCAGTTCTTCTCTCATATTCGCTAGCGTCACTCCATGAAGGGGGAAGGTTCTTAAAATCATAATTCCAATAGCAAGTGCGATAGCGGGAAATAGAAAGATTATCAGTTTTAATCCAATCACGACGGTTTCTGGTGCTGCGGGTGTATATGTTGACCATCCGGAACCTTCAAATACAAATGCTATGACAGTAATAACTAGTATCGTAGAAAACCTATGTATTAGTGCATTCACACCGTAATAACTCGCAGATCTTCTGACTCCAAATTTTATCGAGTCTTCATCGATAACGTCGCCATGTAATATATCAACATACATTAAGCATCCCGATAGAGCAAATCCGTTGAGTGCTGTAATAATAACACCAAATATTAGGGAGCCGGATCCTTCTAATAAGATATATGGGAATAATAATCCTATCCAAAGAGCCATTGTCATCATTGTAGCATTACGAGTACCATATTTCTTTATGAGTTTTCGATGAATTGGCAAAACTAACGCTGCTATAATCAAGGCAATAACTAACGACAATGTAATAATTAAAGATGATGTTTTTTCTTCCCCAAGAACAAAAACAAAATATAGAGGTAATATTGCGATTAATGTATTAAACACCGTCCAAATCATTAGATTAGCTAAGGTGAATTTCACAAAGGTCTTATTCGATAATGTTATTTTCAAGGATTCTATAAATGAAGGTCTTTTTTCAAAATCTTCTCTACTTTCTTCTTTTTCATGGATACCCCTCAAGATAAAAGGTAAGGCAGTAATCAGAGTAATGCTTCCTAATAGAATCCCTGCCATTATATAGTTTCCAGGAATACTGGCAATTTCTGCAGGTGTGCTTGTTTCTAAAGGAACTAAAGGTTGAAGCAGAACCATTGGAAGACTTGCGAAAATAATACCCAAAACAGTCAAACCTTTAATAAATATGTTAGTTGAAGCACGTTGTTCTTCAGTTGGAAACATTTCTGGGAATAGAGCATTAATATTTACCGAATATAATGTATAAAAAAATTCGAAGATGATGATAATCAAAATAAAATATACATATGGAATGCTCATAGGAACAGTAAATAGAAATATCATGCATAAACTCAAAGGAATAATCGCAATGATTATGTAAAATCGTCTTTTCCCTAACTTCTTATACTTAGTTCTTTCTGATAATGCTCCCAATAAAGGATCATTTAACATGTTCCACAAACCCCAGACAATGTACGCTATCCACATCAAGGGCATTGGGATCCCAATTACTGCAAAAAAGAAAGTAAATACGTAAAGACCAAATGCTTGATATGTTAGTTGATCTGGAATAGCTGAGAGACCGAATAAAAACTTTTTCTTAGTGCTTAGAGTTTCTTCACTCATTTTTTTTCTCATTTAATGTTTTTTTCAAAATTTATAATTTATGATTTACCTTGTTTGTATTTAAAAGTATGCTATTGACTTTCTTGTGGAAAGAAATGAAACATTTTTAGATAAGAAATCTTTCTTTTTTTCCACTAGATTCTTTTAAGAGTTTTCTTAATTGTTTAGAGGTTTCAAAATCTAATTCTTCATATAGTATTTCTGAATCCTCAATATCTAAATGATCACGGTCTAAATACCCCTCTTTTACTAAAAAAGTCATGACATTAAGATTTCCGCTACGGAAACGCTTCATTATCTCTTTTTTGAGAACTTCTTTAGCTTTTTGATCACCATGATTTGATAATTTTCTGAGAAGTGGGAACGCTAAATTTACGTGAAGGACTTGAGTATCGTAATTATTTTCATGCCACGCTTGTAGGTTTGAACAATGCGCCCAGAATTCCGTTTCTGGAGAGATTTGCCTCTCATTATTATCATCTAGTTCTAAAGAATGATCCAGATTACCAATTTGATCATCCATCGACATGTCATTGTGTTCAAAGTTGATTTCTCCATCATGTTCGATGGTTTTATTTATTAATAAGTATTTACATTGAATTATCTTTTTGTTATTAATATAAATTACAGTAGAATTATTCTCTAATCTAAGTTTTAATAGTTCATTAATCCTAAATTCGTTCATGACCTTAATTAAGTAGAATTAATTATTAACAAAAAAATTATGGAAAAGGAAAAAAGGAAAAAAAAAGTTAAATCTCGCTTAAATTAACTCCCTTAGTCTCCTTTAAATAGCGGGAACCTAAAATTATATTGAGTATAACTGGTAAGCTCAAGATTATAAATGATATTCCCGGATCTGTAGTATATATTAAGAGACTTCCAATCAATAAACCAATAGTAGCACCAATAGCCCAACTTAAGGCTCTTAAACCTCCGGCTGTACCCCTTTGATCTGTTGGAACGATTTCAATTATAACAAGTCGTATTACAACGTTTAAACCCCAAAATCCCGCATATCCCAACGCTGCACCTAAAGCAACAATTAAGAAGCTATTCGTGAGTGCTCCAATTACCGAAAGTATTACACCGACCGGTAATATTATTGAATGCGCGTAGAGCATGGATTTTCTTCCTATTTTATCACACAGTACACCTGTAAAAATATATCCTATAGCGACTGATCCCGCTATTATATAAATTGTAGTATTTATTTGACTTTCTGTAAGTGTAGAATGGTTTTTCAGAAATAATTCAGTCAAAATAGTAAATCCGTAATTTAAACCATTAAATATGCTCATTATGATAATGATTTTAACTTCTGTTTTTCTTGGAGAATTTAAAACGGCTTTTACATTTTGTTTCATAAATATAGAATTTCTCTTATCTGCTGTACCTGCTTCGCTTATTTCTTCATACTTGGAAGTTTCTTTAACAGTAAACAAAATTACTACGGTAAAAGATAATCCTAATATGATTGGCAGTAATGTCATTCCTCTCCACGCTTCAATAATCGGTGCGTTAGTAACAAAAATTGGACGGAATACTGCCATAAATACTGGACCTAATAAAGCAGCTGCTAAAATCACATTCGTCCAAAGAGCTCTTTTTTCATCGCTACTTTCTTCATTTGCATATATTATCCAAGCATCAGAGCTAAAAAATATATACATTATGAATAAAAATATCGTGAATGAGATTATGTCGAATGAGAAGAATAACAATAAAGAAGCGAATCCCATTCCGAATGTTATGAATGCTAATAGCTTTTTTCGACCAAATTTATCTGCTAAATATTGATTAAAAAATACAACATACATCCCTAATGTGGCTAAACCAGAACATAAAGAAAATATTGCTTCAGCTGTTGTTGGTGGGAGTCCATAGGGTCTAACTAAAAATTCAGTAACAACACTAGAAGAAACTGCGGTAATATAATTGGTGGAATACGAATCTATAAGATCTACTACAATTAAGACTATCAATAACCATATCAAGTATCTTTTTGTGCGACTAATCCCTTTATCAACATTTTTTTTTTCGTTCATAAAAATATATTTTGCCATATCTATATTTATAATTAACTCAAAAATTACCTAATTGTCAAAGGTAATTTTTTAAATTCTTAAAAATAAAGATATATAAATACACAAAATACTGAGATTTGAATAAACATGGCAGATATAAAGGTAGAAGTTACGTATTATGAAAAAGGAGGTCCTAATAGAACCGAGGAGTCTCTAAATATTGCGAAGAAATATGCAGATCAACTTGGAATTCAAGATATTATTCTTGCCAGCACTACGGGAACAACCGCAGAGAAAGCCCTTGAATTATTTGATGTGAATAAATATAATGTTGTCGTAATCACCCATGCATTTTATTTCACTGGAAGCGAGAAAAGACAAGAATTTCCCGAAGACAAAATTGAAGAATTAAAAAAGAAAGGATTGAAAATTCACTCAGGTACTCACGCAATGAGTGGGATTGAAAGGGGCATAAGAATTCAGAAAGAAGCGTGGCAATTCGTAGACTTGTTGGCAAAAATGTTAGGCGCTCACTTTAGTCAAGGAGTAAAAGTATGCATTGAAATAGCGAGCACGACTTGCGATGCGGGATTGATTCCTGATTTGGATAGGGATATAATATGTGTCGCAGGTACGGGTAGGGGAGCAGATACCGTGTGTTTAATAAAACCTGCTCCTACATATGAATTTAAGAAGTTAAGAGTAAAAGCTATATTAGCCAAACCACAATGAAAGTTGTTTTATTTTTTTTTTCTGGGACTGGAAATACTTGGAAGATTACGGAATATATTAAGTCCTACTTGATTGAGCTTGGACATGATGTAATTAATTATTCAATCGAGCGAAAAGATTTAAATTGGGAGGATTTAATACCTAAAATCCTCTCAGAAAGTGATATAATAGGTATTGGATATCCTGTCTATGGTTCAGATATACCTATTATTATGAAGGATTGGGTTAAAGATATTTTATGTATTCATTCGAAAGAGAGAGAAAATAACCCACGAGCTTTCGTTTACGATACAATGGCAATGTTTAGCGGTGACACTCCGTTAATAATGAAACGACGTCTTAAGAAATGCGGATTTAGAGTTAAACAAGCTATTAATATAAGAGCTTTATGCAACATTCCTCAAATGCCAAGATTAATGGTGTGGGAGGAAGAAAAGCAAAATGAAATATTTAATAAAGCGGAATTAAAATGTAAGAAGTTAGTGGATAAAGTTCTTGAAAATAAAAAATGGGTCATGCGAAGGGATCCTTTTACTCGATTAGTTGCAATCATCCAGCGTGTTTCTTTAAGAACGGAAATTAATCTAGCAAGGAAAATGTTTAAATTCGATATGGATAAATGCACTTTATGTGGAATTTGTGTTGATAATTGCCCCATTGATAATCTCTCAATTGAAGAAACAGAAGATAAACCGAAAATTTCATACGGACCAGATTGTATTGTTTGCATGAGATGTTTTAATTCTTGTCCTCAAGATGCTATTATCGTCATGAAAAGGTCCCGCGATACCGAGAAATATAGGCGATTTAGAGGGCAGATACCGGGATTTAATTTTTCCAAAGTAAAAAAAGGTTGATAAGTTATTTAAATATTTAATTAAAGCAATATTAAATGGGAGATTAGAAATATTATGAAACGAGAAATTTCGAGCATATTGACCAAATATTATCAAAATTGAAGAAACAATATGAAGTGGAGATATTATAAAAATGGAAGAAAATCATAACCCCGTTTATTCTCCGGGAAAAATCGGGAATGTGGAGATTCCCAATCGACTAGTACGATCCGCTACTTATGAAAGCAAGGCAACAGTCGATGGTCATGCTACAGATGAGTTGCTCAAGACATATATTGAACTGGCAAGAGGATGCGTTGGATTGACAATAACAGGTGTTACAAATGTGAGAGAAGATGGTAGGCAATTGGCACTAATGGTCGGAAACTATTCAGACGATTATCTTGAAACATTATCGAGAATCGCTGGAACATATCACGATGTTGTAAAGGAAGAAGGGAACAATTCAAAGATCTTCCTACAAGTAGGACATAGTGGAAGCCACATCACTCATTGGGGTTGGTCAGGGGAGGTAGTGTCATCGTGTGATCTTGTTTACGAGCTCACTCATAAAAATCCAAATCCATTAAACATTGACGAAATAGCAGAGATTGTTGAATTGTACGGTGAAGCGGCTAATAGGGGTAAAAAGGCTGGATTTGATGGCGTACAATTTCATGGTGCTCATGGGTATCTCATTACTCAATTTTACTCTCCTTATTTAAACAGGCGAAGCGACGAATATGGCGGTTCTACAGAAAAAAGAGCGAGATTCATTCTTGATATTATAAGAGCTAGCAGGGCGAAAGTAGGTAAAGATTTTCCCCTATGCCTTAAAATGAACGGTTCAGATAGGTTGGAGGGAGGAGTAGATGCGGAAGAGGCAGCTAAACTAGGATTATTATTTGCTCAAGCAGGGATAGACTCTTTGGAGATTTCATCTTATATTCATAAAGCAGGGACATTAGAAAAACCAGCTTCTCTTCCTCCTGAATCTCAAAGAGATATTCGACAAAGAAATAGAGAAGCTTTCAATCTGCCAGAAGCTAAGAAAATTAAAGAACAACTAGCGAAGAATCCAAATACTGACATCCCATTAATTTTAGTTGGAGGTTTATATCGTTTTGAAACGATAAGTAGTATTATTAAAAATGATGGAATTGAATTTTTCTCAATGGCTCGTCCTTTAATTCGCGAACCTGATTTGCCAAAGGAATGGAGTAAAGGACCCCCTTATAAAGAAGCAGATTGCATCCATTGTAACAACTGTTTAAGAGATGCTTTAGTAAGAGGTCCAAAATGTAAGGGTATCAGATGTATTATTAGAGAAAAAGAGGAAAAAAAGAAAAAGAGATGAAATTTAACCATGAAGATTGTATTCCATGAAAAATATTACACATCAAACTATTCAATGGATCCTGCTGCCGCTCCTGGTCGCTTAGACACGATAATGAGTATTATTAAAACTAAAAAGGATGATTATACAATAATAGAACCAAAATCCGCATTAGAAAGAGATATTCTAAGAGCTCATACAGAGAGGCATGTTAAAGCAATAAAAAGGGATTCTTTATTATATGACTTGGCATCATTAGCTGCGGGTGGAGCGATATTAGCTGCTGAAGAGGCGTATGATGGTAATCCTACATTTGCGGTTATTAGGCCTCCAGGTCATCACGCATCAGCAGATTCTTGTTGGGGTTTTTGTTTCTTTAATAATATAAGCGTGAGCCTTTTAAAATTATATTCTGAAAAGAAGATCAAATCCGCGTTTGTTCTTGACTTTGACTTGCATACTGGAGATGGTGGGATTAATATATTAACAAATAGAAACGATGATTTTAGGGTGAAAATCCTCAACCCACGCGATGAGAGTAGCAATCGAAATTATATTAACGAAGTCGAAACTTACATGCAAAAATTAGACAATATTGATATTTTTGTGGCATCAGCAGGATTTGACCAAGGAATAGAAGATTGGGGAAACCTTTTATACCCTGCAGACTACACCGAATTAGGACGATTAATGAAAGATTATTCAGAAAAGTTATGTGAAGGGAGACGTTATGCTCTTTTAGAAGGGGGATATAACCATTCAGTTATCGGGATTAATGTTGATTCATTCTGCCAAGGTTTTAGATAAAAATTTATGTCTTTTTTATAATATTCTTTGATTATCCCCTATCATCTAATATTAGTATCAATCTCAGATTCAAAACGCTTTCTTAGCATGCTATATCTAAAACTATACATCATAGCATCAAATAAATCAGGTCCTAATGATAATGATGGAAATTTATACTCCCTAACTTGATTTCTTATCATAAAAGCTTGTTTCACTTGTTTTAAGAAGGGAATACTTGATGATGTAATGGATGCACTTCTTCCCCCCATATGATGTCCATCCCCATCATAAAAACCAAGTAACCAAGCTAAAGCTAATTTTCCTGATTTGGTATAACACCAATATTTTAACTCAGGTATTTTCATCAAATTAATATTGTTAGAAATAAATTGACCTTGTAAAGCTTCCATCTTCGCTTCGGATATTAAAGAAGTAATAGTCGAAGGTAATTGTTTTAATTTTGATTCCGTTTTTGAAGTGGTATCTCTAAAACCATATTCGAGTAGTTTATTGATTAACGGCTTGCATATAAAAATTACATAACACATATCATTAGAGGTTATGTTACCTGATTTATCCTCTGTATATTTGATTCTTTCCTTAATACGATCTTGAGGTAATCCAATGAATTTAACATATTCTTCTAAACGTTCCTTATCCTTTTTTGCTAATTCAAAACCTAACCTTTGCGTCTTTTCTATAAACCATCCATCAGCGCACAAAAAACCAAACCAATATAATTTATCTACTTCATTTAATTCTTCAAATATATGAGGATTTTCAACTCTATATTGTTGATTTTTATATTCTTTTAAATCTGGATTAGTTCTAATATATCTTTCAATCAGTTTTAAACATTCTTGAGCGTTTTTACCTAAAATTATCTTAAGATTTTCCTTGAACTGAGTTAATCGTTCTAAGGTAAATTTGTAATCTGGGTTGTAATTCTTTCTTGTGGAGTAATTTATTCTATCCCAAATATGAGGAATGAATCTTGTAGAACCTACTAATATATATCCTAATTCTTCGAAAGTTATAGGGATTTGACCAGAGACTCTTCCCATTTCGCTTCTTAAACGATTTAAAAATTCAAATCCACTTATTTTATTTTCTTGATATAGATTTAGGATGAGTTTACACCTTGTAATATTATCTCCTAATTCCAATTCAAGGTTTTCTCTTAACTTCTTTATAGCGAATTCATTTATCTTTTTATTTGGATTTCTCTTAAGTTCTTTCTTTAGCGTGTTAACATATTTCTTACTATATCCCCAAATTGTGGAGAGCCAATAATCCTTATATTTTTCTACTCTATTTGGCAAAATTTCAGCAATTTCCTCTGAATAATATTTCAATTCATTCTGTAAAGCTTCAATTAAATTTTTTGTATTCATAATTTAAGATGTTTTTATAATTAGTATAAGATTTTATTCTGATTAGATTTTATCTTAATATTAATTTGTAGAGGTTAAGAATTTATGGAATCATTATATTTTTTTTTAAGTTAATTATGATAATTATTCAAATACAAATTAGTGATGCGCTATTTGAGGGAGGTTACTACCATCTTGATTTAGGTCCTAACATTCATGCGTTTTGTAAAGGTTTTAAATAAAAATATTTTCTTAAAAATTCTTGTTCTTTAATTATCATGGTCATATTTATTTAAAATAAAAATCAAACCTAAACCTACCAAAAAACCAATAGTAATATTAAGAAAAAAGCAAAGAAGAGCTGAAGTTAAAATAATCGGGAAAGTTCTTTTATTAAAGTTCTTGAATGCAACTTTTCCTAATAAAAATGCAGTATATAAGAGCATTGCACCTAAAATTGCTTTTGGAAACTCAGAAAATAGCAAGAGAAGCGTTTCAGAAAGAAATAATCCCATTGAGATCTCCATAACGCCTTCCAAAATCATCGATCCTCCCGTTCTTGCTCCAAAGGCATATTGTGCGGCTAACCCTCCAGATCCATGACATAAAGGTATACCTCCTAAGAATGGATTCATCAAGTTCATAACTCCCATGTTGAATGCCAAGGAATTTGCGTCGATAACATCCTGTTTTTCTGGGAATAAGTCTCTTACTAAGCTTACCGTTGCGATCATGACATTAGTAAGCGTAAGTAATAGTTGAGCTATACCAGCAACTATCATTCCAATCAATAAATTGTACATGGTAGGGATTTGAAATTCAAATATAGGTAAGTTAAACACGAAATCTGAAATAGTTATCGCTCCAAAAAAGAACATTGATATTATTCCAAAAAAAACAAGGATGATTGCGGATGGTATTATGTCATTTTTAAAAAGTAATACTATTACTCCAATAGATATCAAACCAAATATTAAGTTATCTACAAACAATATGAGAGCGGTCCAACCCAATATAAAAGCTAAGCCTAGCTGTATTCCACGAACGGCAAGGATAGGTACTTTTTTTACGATATTATTAAGTTTTTTAGAAAACCCTATAGTTGTCCAAATAATTCCAGTTCCAAATCCAGTTGAGATTACCATGTTGGGTGTCCAACTCTCGGCTAATGCAACTGTGCTAATTGTTTTTTGCGGTTGAACGGGTAAAGGTAGGTTATATCTTATTCCCAAAACGATATTCGTAATGCCTAAACAAAAGAAGATACCTGCTGGATTCAATCCAACAATCGAAATATAACCAATAACGAAAGGGATTAATGTGCCCCAATCTCCAAAGGCTCCCCCAAATTCTTTCAATGAGAATTTCTTTATCTTTTGCGGGATGTGATCAACTTCTTTATTAGCATTCAAAATTAATCATGAGAAGTGTGTTTCTATTTAATATTAATTTCAAGAATTAAAATATAATCTTTTGTTAATATAATAAAAAAAGTGATTTAAGGTTAAAGTTATACTATTTAAATATTACAAAGGCGAAAATACCAATTTAGGATAAATTTTTTAAATCTCTAAATGGCGATTATAAAGGCGGGACATTCAATTGACAATACTATCAAAATACAAAAGATTTAAATTGATAAAATTGGTAAAATAAGATAATGGATCCAATTGATTATATAAATGGAATAACAACAACTATCATTATAATAGTGTCAATGATTACGGGTTTGAGAATCGGCTTGAGATATAGAAAAGAGAAATTAAGAGTGTTTATCTTTTTTGGCATCACCTGGGCAGGACAAGTTATAATATATTATCCAATAAGTCTCTCGTTTTGGGGAATAATCCTCTTTGGACAGGGTTTTTCTATAGTTGAGTATCTCTTTATTTGTAGTTTTGCTCCAATTATTGTAACCGTTGCGGCTGCGGCATTTTCAGAACTTATATTTAAAGAATACCAAAATTTTATTGTTGGATCCACATTAATTATTTCTGCTATTTCTCTTATCGTTTTCATGTACAATACTTTCACTAATACTAGCTTGCTTGGTTATATCGAAGGAGTTGTATCCCTAAGATATGGTCCTATCGTATTACTCTATCTCTTGACAATGTCAATAATGGGAATAGCAATGGGTTATCTTTTCTATCGACAATCCATAGACGCTCCCGAACCAGAAGTGAGAATAAAGGGAATTTTGATTTGGATAGCGTTTATATTATTCTTCGGTGGTGGACTTTTGGATGGATTTTTGCCTTTATTAATAATAAACATAGTTATCTCACGAATTGCCCTCATATTCGGGTCTACAATGTACTTTTTCGGATTTTTTCCTCCAGACATTGCTCTAGAATATATGAGAAAAAGAATGGCTAAGACATAGATAATTTATGAAGTGATGTTTATTGATTCCTTAACCATTTTCTTTAAATTTTAAAAATAATTTACTTGCTTAGATTAGAAGAAAAGATTATGGAATAAATCAGGAAATGTCGGAATTACTATATGATCTCATAATTGTAGGAGCGAGAATATCAGGCGTAGAAGTAGCAAGGAGGGTAGCTACATTGTGCGAAAAATATAGAAGGGCTGTTAATATATTGATTCTTGAAAAAGCTAACACATTAGGACGAAAACCGTGTGGTAATGGAATCACGAAAAGAGCCTTCGAAGAATTCCCCCACATCAAGCCGTTTCTAGATTGTTATATATATAAGACAGCCTTAGTAGCTCCAAATCTCACGGAAAAGCTTTCTTTTAGTTCGGATGATCGTGACAAACCTTTAATATCAATGGGACTTAACAGGGCAGATTTTGACGGCAAATTGTTGGATCATCTCACTACAACAGATGAATATCTCAAAGCAGCTAATTTCTCTGTAAGGATGGGAACTGAAGTCGTTAATGTAGAAATTAAAAACGATAAAGCAATCGTTTATACCAAGGATGGAGGCGAGTACTCGGGATTAGTTGTTGTTGGAGCGGATTCAACGACTTCCACAGTGGCAAAAAGCCTTAACATTGGATTGTACGATCCTAAGCTAAGATCTAAAAGAAAGAAGTTTTTAAACATTGCTATAGACCGAGAAATTCTTTTTGAAAATTCAAGAAAAGATGGCGAATTGGAAATAATAACTTTTTTAAGTTACGATGGTCTTGATGGATACGCGTGGAATTTTCCTAAGAAAGATAGGATTAACATTGGTGTTATAACGAACCTTAGCACGGGACATAAATTACATGCATCATTAGAAAAGTTTGAGCGTTACCTTGTTGAGATCGGTGAAATACCTAAAAACTTGCCAAAAGAAAATTATGGAAATATTGCAGGAGCAATGCTTCCAGGAAAACGAATGTACAAGAAAAGGATTGAAGATCGGGTTATACTCGTTGGAGATGCGGGAGGTTTTTGCTTTCCATACTCTGGTGAGGGAATAACGCCTTCTCTTGTTTCTGGAAAAATAGCGGGTGAAGTGATTGTTTCATTGCTAAAAAAATACGACAAGAAAATTGAAAAACAAAAAAAAACCAACAGCATTTTTTCAAAATCCAATCTAAAAAAATATATCAAGCTCACCGACGACACTTTAAAAACGGATTTCAGAATTTTTTCTCTCGGTCAAAAGATTTTATCAGATCCCGCATTTGCGAATGAGTTGGTAAGGTGGTGTAATGAAGATGAAAAATTAGCAAATAACCTTTATGAATCGTTGTATGGAGTTAGACCAGGTTTAAAGTTCCAACTAAAAATGGCATTAAAATATATAAGATTTAAGATAAAAAGAAAGAAGGTATTAAAATAATGGATTTAGTTGAAAATATTCGGTTTAGTTTTCATATCCCCGTTCCAACTCCAAATTTGGAATACATGTTTAAAGGAGCACAAAAAGCGGAGGAATGCGGATTCTTTGGAGTTTTTTATGCCGACCATACCGTAATGTTACCTCCAGGACCAGGTAATTGTTTCGATGCTTATAATTTCCTGTCAGCCATAGCAATGGTAACTAAAAAAGTAAAATTATGTACTGGTGTTTCAGATTGTCATCGATTCCATCCAGCCTTGATGGCGCATAAAGTTGCGACATTGGATCATATCTCAAATGGAAGAGGTATGATAGGTCTTGGAGCTGGTGAAGCAATGAATATTGATATGTATGGTTTAGATAGGGTTCGTTCTTTCACGAAATTAAAAGAATACATAGAGCTTTTAAGAAAGTTTTGGACAAAAAGAAGCGTTACTTACGAAAGTGATTTTTGGGGAAAAATGAAAAAAGCTTATGTGCAATTAAAACCAATACAAAAAAGTCCCCCGATTTATATTGCTGCTAATGGTCCTAAAACGCGCAAACTAACTGGTGAAGTAGCTGATGGATGGTATCCTCTTTATCAACCCCCTTGGTTATTTAAAAAAAAAAAAAAAGAAGTCGCTGATGCTGCAAGAGCTATAGGTCGGGATCCGTCTGAAATTGATTATGCTTACGATTGTTTTGTTGCCATAGACGATAAAAATCCAGAAAACGCAGTAAAAAGATGCGAGTTTTTTAGAGCATCATATTTACTTAACTCTCAACTCGTTAATGAAGCATATCCAAACTTAAATTTACCAGAAGAATTGAGCATTCATAATTTTGAGATGGATAGTAAAGGTGCCACGGACGTATTGAGTAGATTAAGCGAATTACCAGAGACTATTCTCGAAGATACAAATTGTTTAGGTACGACTGATGATGTTATTGCAAGTATTGAAAAATATAAGGACGCTGGAATGACACATTTGAGTATTATGAATAGAGGACCGGATACTAATCAAGTATACGAGATTTTTAGAGATAAAATTATTCCTTATTTTAATGAAATGGAGAAATAGCATTTCACTTCAAATATTACTTTTTTTTTTAGAATAGAGAAAAAAGAAAGAATTTAAAAAACGATTTCTTTCTTTCGAGCATAAAATTTGACTATTTCAAACGATATGACACATATCATGGCAATTGCGATGCAAACTCCCCAATCTAAAGCGTTTAAATACATCAAGCAAAAATTAAAATTAATATTTGTAAGAGTTATTTGAACTCCAGGGATGTACATTAAAGCAAGCAATAGAAAGAACACAAATACTAAAATAAAATAAACAAAGTTGTTTTTATCTTCCCTAAAACTTCTTATTAGAGACTTATTTGGTCGTCGTATTTGTAAAACTAACATTGTTTCACAAATAAACAATACCGCCATCAACATTGTGAGTGTTTTACCTATTGTTCTATCGTATAAAACACCATCGATCGTCAAATTGATATCGGAATATAAATAAGCTTCGTTTAACGCTCCAAAATTCCAATTATCGTTAAAAACTGGATATACTCCTGAATACACTAGGGAATAAACTAAAACCATACTGATAGCTAAGAAAATACCATAAGATACCATTAAAATCATCGTGTTTTTTGTTATTATTTCCTCTGAATCCTTTGGTTTTTCGTTTAATACGTCGTTAGAAATTTTATCAAAAGTTAAACCCAAGGCAGGAAACAGATGGAGGTTTAGAGATAGTAATAACCACATCATGTAATAATCAGAGTCCGGATTAATCCAATAAGGTAAATCGAATACTCCAGATAGAAAAACTTGGACAATACCTTCAAAAACATTGATACAAATGAAAAAGATTACGAGCGCTCGAATTTTTGCAAATATTCCTCTTCCTTGATGTATTCCTGTAAGTATTGAATTAAATGAATCGTCAGAGATTACCATATCGGCGGCTTCTTTTGCGACGTCCGTGCCAGTAATTCCCATGGCTATTCCGGCGTCAGCTAAATTTAACGCTAAGGAATCGTTTACACCATCACCGGTCATTGCAACGACTTTTTTCTCTGCTTGATATTTTTTAACTATCTTTTGTTTATGTTCCGGAGAAACTCTGGCGAAAACCCGAATTTTATCGAAATCTTCTGATTTTAGGGCTTCTTTAATATCTTTCCCTTCACAAGCAAGTTCACTTTCTTCGTCAACAATATTAATTTGTTCAGCTATAGCTCGAGCAGTAGTAGGGGAATCCCCGGTAATCATTATCACTTCTACACCAGCGTTATGACATTGTTTAACTGATTTTTTTACACCTTCCCTTGGGGGATCTAGTATTGTCACAAACCCCAAATATGTCATGTCTGATTCAAATTTCTCTCTATCCTCATCTTCGTGAGATGGGAGTGCGAAAAATTCTTTATAACATAAACTTAAAATTCTATAACCTTGATTTGCATATTCATTTACTTTATTCATGACCTCTTGTTTTAATTCGTTTGAAAATTCTATATTTGCGCTTTTGTATAAAATCTTTGAACATGATGGAATTAATACTTCAGACGCTCCTTTCGTAAATGAAAAGTACTCTTCTTCTTTTAAGAAGATTTTTGTCATTGCCTTTATCGCAGAATCAAATGGATATTCTTTGATGGATTCGTAATTTTCTAAAATATAATCTCCCATCCCTTTTTGAAAGAGAACCATTAGCGCTCCTTCCGTAGGAGAGCCAACCACGCTCCATGTATCAATAAATTTTTTTCCAACTTCGATTTCATTTTTCACTAAAGCAGAATTATTATTCAAGAATCCAGACATTATAAGTAATTTTAATTGTGGGAAATCATCAATATGTTTCAGGTAGACAGGATTTTTAGGATCATCGATTTTGATTAATTCACCTTCAGGAGCGTATCCGCTACCAGTAACTTTAAAAATGGAGCCATTCGTCCAAACATGTTGTACACTCATTTGATTTTTTGTAAGGGTGCCTGTTTTATCAGTACATACCACACTTACTCTCCCTAAACTATCGACAGATGCCAAATTCCTAACAATAACTCCTTGATGAGCCATCGCTATAACACCGGTTAATAGAACCATAGTTGTGACGAGAGGTAAATTAATGGGCATTAAATCCATCGCAGAATTCAAATATCCGATAACATTCAAATTTTCTAAAGTATTAACAATTATAAAATAGATCATCTTAATAAGGGTTAATATCAACCACATTGCCATGACTCCAATACCTAACCATTTACCAAAATGATTCATTTTTTGTCTTATTGGAATTTCACTGGTTCCAGCTTGCTCTAATTCATGAGATAATTTCCCAATTTCTGTGTCTGGTCCTGTTTTAACAACTATAGCTTTTCCATTACCGGTTGTTACATATGTACCATAGAAAATCATATTTACCCGTTCGCCTATAGACACTTCTTCATTAACACTTAATGCTTTTCCATCAGAACTTTTTTTTACAGGCTCACTTTCTCCGGTTAGAGATCCTTCATTAACTTCTAGATTGGACGCTTGTATTAATCTTGCATCTACAGGTATTTTATCTCCTTGACTAATTATTAAAAGGTCTCCTATAACAAGATCTCGAGTTTGAATATCCTTTTTCTGGCCGTTTCTGATTATTGTCGTTGTAGGAGCGGAAAGTTCTCTTAAAGCATTCAATTTTTTAGTTGCTCTAAATTGCTGAAAAATAGCAATTAAACAGTTGAAAACAACCACACCTAATGTTAAACCAATAGTCATTAGGTCGCCCTCATTAAAAAATACGCTCCCTATTAATAAAAAAAGCCCTCCTACTAAATAAATAACAATCAACCAGTTAAAAAGTGGGGATAGGTAAATCTTGATGAAACCTTTCGAGGCTTTAGGTATCTCGTTAAAACCATGTAACTCAATACGCTTAGATGCTTCTTCTTCACTCAATCCTGTATCGGGATTAGTTCGAAGTTCTTGATAGATTTGTTGTAATTCTTTAGTGTAGAATGTTTCTTCCATGATCGTAAAAACTCCCTTCTTCTATTGCAATAGAAAAATAAAAATTGACATTAAAACATTTTTTTTTAAATTTCTGATAGTAACAATAGAAAGACTTTTTGTATTTATTATTATTGAAATCAATCAAACAACTAAGAAAAAAATTGTCAATAATTTTTACACTTAAAATATAATCCCTTTTAATCGCGCGCAATATTTTACAAGTTCTATCCCGATTAATCCAGGCATTGCTAGTAAAATACATGTAAGCCAATCTAAGCCATCTAAAAACATGAAATTCAATTGGAGATTAAAATTTAAAACATCGTTTATGGCCGTGTTTATTGAATAAGAGAATAATATCATTAAAACATGCAACATTAACACAAAACCACATATTGCAAATAATGTTAAAGAAAAATCTTCTTTTGCGCTTTTAATAAAGGATTTGTTTGGTCTCCTAAAAGACCATATGAACGATGTTTCACTTATATATAAAGTAGTCATCAACATTGTCCTTGCTTTCATCTCAACTAATTGTGAAGCAGTAGAACCATTGGGAATATAACTGAGAGCAGGATTAATGTTAAAACTATTTAATTGTATTATTCCTCCTAATGTTAATTGAATCGCTAATAATAATCCAATCCCCATTAGTATCGCATGGATTAATAATAAAGCCCATACATTCTTGTTTAATAATTCTTCTTCATTTCTAGGGGGTTCTTTCATTACATCTTTAGGAGGTTTATCAATTACTAATGCTAATGATGGTAAAGAATGAACAATACCAAAAATGTAAATATGTTGCCAATTTGATGCAAATAAATCAAAAGTAGGCACGAATTCATAAGCAAAAAAGATTGTTGCTTCCATTAAATTTAAACATATAAAAAAGTAGATGATTATTCGAATTTTAGAAAACAAACCTCTCCCTATTTTTACACCTTTTTCAATAGAAGTAAAATTATCGTCTGATATAACCATATCAGCAGTTTCCTTGGCAACATCCGTGCCTGTTATGCCCATTGCTATACCTGCATTGGCAAGTTTTAAAGCTAAAGCATCATTGATTCCATCTCCCGTCATTGCGCATATTTTATTTTGATCTTGATAATGCCTTACAATTAATTCTTTATCTTGTGGGTTTACTCGAGCAAATACAGATGCTTGATTAATATTTTCTTGATTAAGCGAATTAATCTCTTTACCTTCTATTACAAGATCACTTTCTTTATAAATTCCCATGTGTGAAGCAATGGTTTTTGCCGTAGCTGGATGATCTCCAGTTATCATTATTACTTTAATACCTGCTGATTGGCATTCTTGGATAGATTCTTTCACACCTGAGCGAGGAGGATCCATGATTGATACAAATCCCAAAAAAATCAGTTCTTTTTCAATATTCTCCCTTTTTAAGTCTTCAAGTACATTTAACTTTTTATAAGCAATTCCTAATGTTCTATATCCTTGATTAGCATTCTCAGATACCTTTTGTAATATTGCATTTTTATCTGTTTTATTAAGTTTTTTTATATCATTTTCTATCTCTATATGTGATGAAACCTCAATTATGCTTTCTGGA
>Ga0180433_10005099_pt1 | contig 18002 bp, 21 predicted proteins | sample SS_ome_8_FD_132980 | JGI IMG/M metagenome (GOLD analysis project Ga0180433, IMG submission 132980) | Hypersaline lake sediment archaeal communities from the Salton Sea, California, USA - SS_1_D_1 metaG | ecosystem: Environmental > Aquatic > Non-marine Saline and Alkaline > Hypersaline >... | reverse complement strand
GCTTTTGCAGCAAAGGCCCGATCAACCTACCCACGGTCGTTAGAACACAGAGACAACTATACACGACCTTTGGTTATCCACATCCTGAAACGAGCGACCCATATCTGATCTATGCCGCCCAACAATATCTCCTCATTGCCAACGAGCTTTACATCGTTCGTGTGGCCGACGAGGAGAACGTCAGCGACGAACAAGCCATGACCGCCGAAGTAGATGTTCCCGCATCCGGTAGTGCTATCGTCGTTCAGTCGGATACGGCTGAATACTATGACTTCAGTTGGGACACCTTCGTTCGCTGGAGACTCAATGGAGTTTTGGCTTCCAAGACTCTCGTCATTCCTGAAGATGTCTATACCTGTGCCGATCTCGTAACCGAGTTAAACGACCAGCTAGATACTCAAATTGATGGCATTGAGTTCTATTGCGATGAAGCGACAAACAAGATCGCAGTGAGAACCACCTGGGCATTCGGTCCAGAGGCTTCTTTCGAGTGGGTTTCCGTACAAGATGCCGCATACGACGTAATGGGCGTCGGAACAACAATGACACGTGCCTCTATCACGGGCACAGCCGACCGTTACCCAGTAAATGGGTACACGTCGGAGAACGAATACATCTTTGATCCATCCGAAACATGGAATTTGCAGGTTGTCGTGGATGGTACGGACAACGTACTGATCGACAACGTGATCCAAACAATCGACCTGTCCGATTTAGCAGACGGTGCTCCGCACACAGCGGCAGAAATCGTTGCCGAGATCAACGGCCAGATTGATGATGGAACCATTCCGGGCGGATTCGTGGCTCTTGGCGACAGTGTTGCCACAGGCCCAGATGATCCCGGTGGAACACCCATCGACTTAACCGAATACACCGGTTACGACCTGGACTACCAAGTCACCTTGGCAACAGTTCACAAGGGTCGGGATGCAAAGATCTATGTGAGAATTGATAGCACAGCAGATACCGCTCTGGGTCTTGAGAACGTCACCAAAGTTGGCACGAGCCCCACGGGCATCGGCGACGGTGGCGCATCCAGCTACACCTTCGGTATCTTGAGCGGCCCGGTTAACAGTAGCGATACTATAACCTTCACCCTCACAGCCGATAGTGCTGGCATCGAAGGCAACAGTACAGTTGCTAAGATCACAAACGACATCCGAGAGGGTGTCTTCACCCTGGAGGTTTACTCCAATAGCGTACAGGTGGAGTCTTGGGGTTATCTAACCAAAGACCAAACCTCACGCTTCTACGTGGAAACCTTCTTGTCCTTGGTTTCGGACTTCATCCGTGCTGAAGACAACACAGCGGTTGCCGCCAACCCGGCTGATGGCGAATATGCCTTGTCGGGCGGCTCGGACGGTATTCCTGCCGATCCGGATGAACAGGACGGCCTGTTGATCGGTAATCTCCTGGGTTACACCGGCATGTATGCACTGTCTGAGCCCGAGCAGGTTGACATCGACCTGATTGCCATTCCTGGCCACTCCTCCACAAGCGTTGTTTACGCACTGTTGGACCTGTGCCAGAACATCAGAATGGACTGCATGGCGATCATCGACCCGCCATTTGGACTAACCGTAAAAGAAATCGTCCACTGGCAAAATGGTGCCCACCCGCTGAACACCACAAGGTTCGATAGCGACTTCGGTGCCCTTTACTGGCCATGGGTGAAAATGAGAGACACATACAACAGAGTAGATGTCTGGGTTCCGCCGTCTGGTTCGGTTATGGCCGTTTACGCCAGAAGCGACAACTTGTCCGCACCATGGTTCGCACCGGCTGGTGTGTTCCGAGGCCAAGTTCCAGGTATCACCGATGTGTTCCAACGTCCAACCCTTGAAGAACGTGACCTAATGTACGGCAACCGTAACTGCGTCAACTGCATTGTTCAGTTCGCAGATTACCAGGACTACATGGTCTGGGGTCAAAAGACTCTCCAAAGACGACCTACTGCCCTGGATCGAGTCAACGTCAGAAGGCTTATGTTCTACCTGGAAAAGACAATTCGTTCCAAGTCCCGTGCCCTACTCTTCGATCCGCACGACGAGATCTTCCATGGTCGATTTATCAACATGGCAGAGCAAGTGCTTAACGAAGTGAAGGCAGGGAGAGGCTTGACCGATTACATCGTTCAAGCAGACTTCGAATTGAACACGCCTGATGTAATCGATAGAAACGAATTCCGTGCAAGAATTGGTGTTCAACCGACAAGAGCCGTCGAATTCATGTTCCTTGAATTCAGCATTCACCGAACAGGCTCCTTCAGCGAGAACACGGAGCAACCTTATTCGTACTAATTGACACTTAAACACCCCCGGCCTTCGGGCCGGGGATGTTTTAACCTCACTCAAAAGCGATAATAAATAAAAGGAGATGATATGGCAAACATGGGTATTGGCGCTCTAGGTGGCTCCAAGCTGATCTTTAAGAGGAAGTTCCGATGGACCTTCAGAATCGACGATCTATGTCGTGGTTCTGTTGAGGAACACTTCGTAAAGTTAGCTGCTCGCCCCAACCTGAGCATCGAAGAAACCGAGATCAACTTCTTGAATGCAAAGACCTGGATTCCGGGCAAAGCATCTTGGGAAACGATCACGGTCACATACTACGATGTCGCCACGAACGATAATGAGCCGCTGTGGCATTGGCTTGCCAGCGTCTATGATTTCACAGATCCCGTAGTGCTTCCGATGGGTGCCAACAGAGAACAGTACGCCGGTTCGGGTACACTTTACCTGTACGACGGCTGTGGCAACCCCCTGGAAAAATGGGTGTTAAACGACCTGTGGCCACAAGCTGTGAACTTCGGTGAATTGGATTACTCCAGTTCTGAAGAAGTGAACATCGAATTGACCTTGAGATATTCCAACGTGGATTTCCAACACATCTGCCCCAGCTTTACACCACAAAGCTGCTGCGGCCCGTGCGAAGGTCAAACTGGTGGTCCGCCCTCCCAGGACAACTTCGGATCAGAATACGCCGGATACTTTTAATCAGGCAGCGTAACAAAATCCGCACCGATAACTTCGTGATAAGGCATGCCAGAGTAGTGTAACAATGCATCAGCGGCCCATATGTAAATATGGGCCGCTTTTCATACATACCTTTATGGAATCCCCCATCATTGTAAGCGGCACGCCTCGTGCCGGAACAACCTGGATGCAGTGGTTCTTATCACAGCATCCCCGAATTCATATCCATGGACAAGAACCAAAACTGCCATGGGGCACCATGCTTACATGGCATGAAGAAATGGTAGAGGCAGGAAAGTGGGGAAAGAAATCGAATCAAAGCGCTGACGTTTCCCGCTACCCGATTCCGCACTATGCAGGCAGCAACGAAAAGAGGTGTAATGAAATCTTCGCCACCATGGTAAAGGACTTCCTTTGCGGATTTGGCCCAAACAAGCCCCGCTGGGGAGTGAAATGCCTATGGCTATGTACCAACCAGGACATTGTAGCCAAAATCAACCAGTTGTGGCCGGGAACCAAATGGATCATCTGCATCCGCCACCCATTCACATCATTTGAGTCTCAAAGAAACACGTTTGTTAAAGACATGGATTTGGATGTGTGGGTCAAAAGGTGGATTGCATCGGTAAGATTCCTAGATCGGAACAAAGGTTTTTTGTTCCAAATTGATAAGTTAAACAAGATGGGTTCCACCGCCCGCAAAACCCAAACGGATTGTCTGTTGAAGTTTCTCGGCGAAGAGCCAACCAAAGAAACAGACCAGTTCATTACTGAGTGGCAAACAGTCCATAAGGTGAGGCCAACATCGGAAAGAACTTTCAAGTTGGGAGATAAGCGCAAGCAGGCAATGAGGAAGAAATACACCAAACTGGTGGAATACATGAGGAAGCTGAACTACTAGGAGGCTACATGGCACGAATGGGTTTACAGTTCGGATTGGAAGGACAAAAGACTTGCTTGAAAAGGAAGTTCCGTTGGCTTCTCAAAATTCCTGAGATTTCAGCAAGTGGAGTCAACTCTTTGCCTCCCGCAAAAAGCGCTAGACCCACATTGAATTTCAAAGAAATGCAAGCCGAGCATTTGACCGAAACAATCTACTACCCAAGCAAGCCAGATTGGAAGCCCATCACACTTACCCTGTTCGACTTAAAAAAACCAGTGTGCCACCCAGTATTCGATTGGATTCAGAGGCAATACGATCCCTGCGAAGGGAAGTGGTACAAGCCGTTCGAGAACGGTGTGTTCAAACTTACTGCAACATTGGAACTATACAGCGGTTGCGGTGACATTATCGAAACATGGGTTTTTGATAATGTTTGGCCGCAAGTGAGCAACTTCGACGAACTGGACATGGGCAACTCCGAGTATCTCGTAGCCGACTTGACACTCAGATACGATAGGGCATACATTACCTGCTGCCCCACCTGTTGCTAGTCTTCAACTTCGTCTTTTAATATGGCTTTGCACTCTTTGAGGGCGTCTTCTAAGTCTTTGGTCTTCCACTCCAAAACACGGCAGGCACCACTCTTGTTGAGTCGCCCTTTCTTGGTGTACACTTCACGTTCATTTTCAAGAAGTGCATCCACAAGTTCGCCGTATCCCGCATCCCTGAGTTTTTGTATTAGTTCCTGACGCTCAATGTCCTCGAAGAAATCCGCTATCTTCTTCATGTCTTAATTATACCACCCAATTTTAAGGAAACAAGAATTAAAAACTACCTCTTGAACCATTTTCGAGCGAACTTCTGAACGACGAAATCTCTTTGCCGTTCTTGATGATCGTGAGATTTAGCTGTTGTTGTAAGAAGTCGTGGTACTTCTTTTTCAACTCATTGTAATTCCGGGCGGTCCTGTACAACTGTCTAAAGTGATTCAGGATGCAGGTTGTCATATAGTTGAACGCCTTGCCTTTGTCCGGATTGAAGCGGTCGATCTTTTCAAAGCAAATGACAACCCCTTCTTGGATAGCGTCATCTTGATCGATGAGATTGAATTTGGCGTATCTGACAATATTCTCTGACAGTGTGTAGAAAGCCGCAGCCAACAATCTTTCGGACTCATCATATTCATCAACAACCTGAGTCAGCTTGATCTGATTGATCTTCAGCAGCTTGCGATCTAGATCTGTGGACCTCCTTCGTCTTCGCTTCCTTCTGATCCGCCCCTTGATGTCTTCAATGATTAACTCATACCGTGACTTGAACCGCTTTGACCTCTGAAAAGTTGCAATGATACTCTCGAACGCCCTGTTATTCAGGTATTCTCTGCTCATATGTCCCCTTGTGGAAAGAAACCGCCTAGCTATTATATATCTGCTAGGTCATTAAGATTTTTCTTGCCTTTTTTTCAGGCTTACCATTTTTCTTGCTCTCACGAGCATTGGCTTCCTCGATTTCTTTCGTCCAAAGTTCAATACGTTCATTCGCTTCCTGAATGGCCGAGGCGACCCAACCTTCGGCTTTTTTCATATAGGCAGGACTGTAAAGACGCCCCGCCGTAATGCTGCGGCAATGATCTATGTTATCATCTACTTGCCGGGAAAAATTCTCTTCCTTGCCAATGAGACAGGGCGCAATCTTGTTCTTGCGAAGGATGTAATTTCCCAAGATTTCCGTGTCGGGCCAATTGGGTCGCATGGGGTCTGGCTTGGCACATTCAATGCCGTAAATGTTGCAAAGCCTCCTCTGACTCCAACCAAAACCTATTCTGTCCATTGTGGGGATGTGGAACATGGTGGCCGTATGTGACACCATCCCTTTCCAATCTGAATGCGCCCGTGGGCTCATTTCATAACCCACCACCGGGGCATCTTTCTTACACCTCTCGATCAACTGCTCCAAGAAGAAGCGGTTTCTCAAAAAAACATCAGCATGGGTGGCGAATAGGTACTTGGTCCTACACAGTGCAAAAGCCATGTCCATAGCCATGGCGGGATAATCCGAAGGGTGCAACACTCCATTGAGTCTCAAAATATGGACTTCAACATCCGGAGCGGCCAACGATTGCACCTTCGCAAGTTCCTCTTCACAACTGCCGGTGTCAATAAGTATGATGAACGGCCTAGTCGATTGAAGCCTCAACAACTCAATCCCAACCGACACGGTGTCATAGGTGTCAATCAATGGGATGACGGCGGTTACCACATAATCCCATGGCTTCTTTTGACAATTGCCCTCCCATGGGCTATTCTTCGTGGACGTTTTCCTTAAGGGCGAAATAGAATACGAACCGTTTGTCATACCGTCCTTTCTGCACACTATATTATTCTTGATGCAAGCAATTCAAGTGTTGTTACAAATATTAGAGAATCCAGACGCTAAAAAAGGATATGCTGACTTCAAGAAATTCCTTGAAAGTCAAAACCGAACACCTGAAGCGTTGGCCATTAACAAGTTGATCGAGGAGAGGTTTGGACAACAATCTGACCACATACCTTCTAACCAAGAATAACGAAAAAACCATAGAAGCCGCCCTACAGTCCATACTATGGCTTAATGGAAAAGTTATTATCGGCGACATGGGATCAAAAGACGAAACCGTGCAAATAGGCAGAAAACACGGTGCTCAAGTCATCTCCTTTCCATTTCAAGACGATTATGGCCGGGCAAAAAACCAGCTACTTAAAAGCCACAAATCCCTCTGGCAACTCTATTTGGAGCCTTGGGAACAAATAATCACTGGCCATCAAGCAATCTTGGAAGCAAGCCAGGAGCAAGCTCCTCGTGCGCATTACCTGCAAATATTACGGGGGCAGACAATCACCAAGGAAATCAGACTGTGGAACAAAAACCTTAGATTCCTCAACCCAGTATTTGAGACAGTAAACGACGATCTTGCCACCTTGCTTGATCCAGTGGTTATCAATTCGGCGGGCGGCAAAGAGGAGAATATAGATCACTTGTTGGAACTGTGGAAAAAAACAGACCCCTTATCCGAAGAACCACATTACTACCAAGCATACCGGTTTCTTCATAACAAGGACTACCAAAAATTCGCTTCATTGGCCGAGAAATACGCAGATGTAAACAAGAAAGGAATGTCGGCTGTAATGATTCGATACCATTTAGCTATGGTCAATATTTACTCTTTGGGCGACAACAACAAGGCTGTAAGGTATCTATTGGAGTGTATTGCTGCCCGACCGCTAATGGCCTAGTTCTGGTGCTTATTGGGAGACTTGCATTACAAAACCAACAAGTACGGCAAGGCGTTGTCGTTCTATCGGAACGCCATCACCCTCGGCAAAAGCAGGCTAAAAGATCATTGGCCAATTGAAATACCTAAGTACGAAGAGCACCCTAAAAAGATGATTGCTAGTTGCGAAGAGATCTTGCAACACACAAAGGTATTTGCTAGTAAATGATGTCAATTTCATTCACCACAATGGTGACCTGATCTTCGTAGCGAGCCATGGCGATTTGCTTCCTGCCCGGAGGAAGGTCTCTCAACTTATCCTCCAACTCATCGATGCGACAGTTGATAACTGACCAATGGTTCTCAGCCAGTTTTTCCATCTCCTCCTCTTCCTTGTATAACTCCCTACCTGGGAAGTAGTCGCCCAACTGTTTCCGGCAATCTCGAAGTATCTTGCGGAACAATTTGATGCCACATGAACCGCAACCGGGGTTATTCAGATACTTCACTAGTTCCGGAGTCAGATTCTCCGGAAGCGTCTCTCTGAACCTTGGATCTTTCAGAGCGTTCTTTACGTCCAGCAGCCCAATCTTTTTCATATGTTGGCCTATCTTTCATTTCGTTCTTGGTATCAATGTTTTCCTGAGGGTCAGAAATCTGACGAGGTATTACCACCCGCCCGCATTTTGGACAGCGAAATTTCCGGGGCTGTCTCTGTGGCTTCTTGACAACGGTCTTCTTTTCAACGGGATCTAAGAATGGAGCCCCTCCCGGTATGGGCGAAGTCTTATGTTCGTACAACCTCTTCTCAACTTCAGTGCCGTCTGTGATGGTTTTCCAATTACAGACTTCACAATAAAGTTGATACATCTTAAGACTCATCTGTTTCCTCCATATCTCCCAAATCAATAATCGCACGAGCCTGCAAATAAGTGAAGTAGTGTGAAACCCACAAACAAGCAACACTGCTGGCACACCCACACAAGAACCAGCGGAACGCAACCCAAACAACCCAGACAATTGACAACAATGTGATGCCTATCGGGTTGGTGTAGGTGACAATCGCCCCGAATTCCACCCATGGGATTCCCCAGATGACAGAACAGAAAAGGCCGACCCAGAACCCCGTGCATTGATGACAATCTAGCGCTTCTTTCGGATTGAACCACAACACCTTATCCGGCAGCCTCTTTTTAAGCCAATCCACGGGTTTTTCAGCGATTACGCTGTCCACGATTATGTGGGTAAGGCCCATCGCCGAAATCAAAAACAAAAGCAAGGCCACCATTTTGCCCTCCAAAAATTAACGCCAGAAAGATATATAGAGTTGATTCCCATCCCTATGCAACACCGCATTAGAGAAAGTGCTTACCTCATTTAGTTTAGCTTCCGCATCCTCTAATGCAAAGCCGTAGCTTTTTACGATGTGATAATCAAGTTTGTCGAGAACAATCTTTGTCCCCAAATGTTCCTCGATGACGCCCACCTGTTCATCAGTAATCTGATTCAGGAAGTCGATGAGCGCCCGCTTGCCCATAGCACGTAGGGCGGTGGCTCTTTGAGCCAGTTCCCACTGATTGAACAGGTGGGTCATTTCGGGGAGCTTACCCCGCAACTTTTTGTCAAAGAAGATTAGCTCCTCGATATTATTTAGATTTACACACAGCATACTACTATAAAAGGCATAGAGGAAGAAAAATCCAGACATTTACAAGGAGAAGAAATGGCAGACGAAACATTCAGGCCACAAAGAAGACCTATAACCGATGAGGATGTCAGCCAGGGAGCGCCCGCACCGGAACAAGCTGGCCCCACCGCAAATCAACAAAAGCTCGATCAAATGGCAGAGATGCGTCAGCAGGTGGCAGAAGAAGCGGGCCAAACAACCCCGCAAAGCCCCAGCGACGGAGAGAGAGGATTTGAGGTGCAAGGCCCTATCCCGCCAGCAATGCAGAAGGCTATCCAGCAAAAGAGACAACAGGGTGCCGAACCAGCCCGAGGGCGAACACGTGAAGCCCCTCAAGCTGGGCCCCAAATGCGAGTAACCGGCAGCAACAAACTCGAAGAACTGTTGGCAGCCATTCAGGATAAGACCACGGTCTACGAACCTGTCGAATTGCCTTCCAAAGGAAAGTTCTATGACGGTGTAGATGGACCCACAGATGGCATCGTTCACCTCCGTCCGATGACTGGTGAAGAAGAAGAGATTCTTGCCACGCCTCGATTCGTTAGAAAGGGGCAGGCTATCAACATGATCTTCAAGCGATGTATGCAAGAGAAAAGTTTCGATCCACAGAAGTTCGTTACTGCGGATAGAACTTATCTGCTGATCTACCTTCGTGGTATTTCCTACACGCCCGAATACGATGTGGAAGTGAGATGTACGGAATGTGAAACTAAGTTCGCAACCGTTGTGGATCTCAACAGCCTATACGTCGATCAATGCCCGGCAGATTTTGCCCTCGAAAGCCTCAGCGGCACACTCCCAACAACCGGATTGAGTTACACCTACCGGTTGTCCCGAGGTGCTGACGAGCAAGACATTCAAGAACACCGTGATCGTAAGATGAAGGGGTTCGACACCGCTGGTATGGCGGATGACACGCTCATCTACCGGACAGCGCAACTATTGGAATCCATTGAAGGATTAACCGATAAACACGAACTTGTTCAATTGCTCAAGCGATTGCCCATTAACGATGTTGCACATCTGAGAAACACTGTCAATGACCCGCCATTTGGGGTCGATACCAATGTGGAGATCAACTGCCCGTCTTGCTTGGCGGACTTTACAGTTGACTTGCCATTGGAAGCAAATTTTTTCTTCCCCAGGCGAAAGACAGCGAGTCAGAACCTTGCATAGAGTTGTGGGAAAATTTGATGGAGGAGAAATGGTTCTTCCTCTACCATATGCATCTGGAGCCTAGAAAATCCATGCAACTCCCCATCAATGAAAGAAAGTGGATGGTCGAGCGATTCATCAAACAGAAGGAACGAGAAAACCAAGCCATTGAAGCGGCGAAACGAAAAGCGAAACTGAAGAAATAGCGGAAATCCCCTTTGCCTTACACCGGCAAAAGCCGGTGTAAGGCAAGTCGCTAAGGAGCAAAGATGCCAACCAAAGAAAGATACCAGAACCCTGTCATCGGAGATAAGGTCAATCTCAAACTCTTCACATATAATTCGAACACGCAAGTGGATGTGGCGTCTGCCAGCAAGGTAGAGATTTACTTTCTCGATCCCCACGAAAGATCTGCTACAAATCCAGATGGCCGACGCTTGGTCGAAACCTTCGAGGCTGAAGACATTACCCGCAACAGCACTGGCGAGTATGTCGTTCAGGTCGAAGCGGAGAGCCCCAAGTACACCATCGGCAATTACCTGGACATCTGGACGATAACGCCTGTTGAAGGAGGTGATACATCAGAACAGGCGTATAACTGGATCGTCTACCCCAACTTATTCTTTGCGACCCCATTGCCGGTCGTTTACGACTTCCAGTTCCGATTCCGCCCCAACCGATTGCGGCAGGGATCGAAAAGATACCTCATCATTGAAATTGCACCGAACGTCCCCGATCAAGGGGACTTGGTGCAATACTACACCAATCTCGCCATCGTCTCGCCGCTGAAGATCTCCATGGAAATGTCATGCGTCGAATGCATGCCCCAAGAACAAGACCTACGACTAGTCCTGGATTCTGAGGACGTGACTCTGCGTGAAAATTGTCGGGCCTATTACATGCTCGACACCACCGACTTGGACTGTGGCATCTATAACGTATGGTTCGAGATGGAATTCGGTGAGAGTGTATATATCAGCGACAAACAACAACTACAGATATTCACCTAAGGAAGCCGACGTGCCGACGCAGTACAACATCGGCTTCACATGCGTGAACCCCACCTGCACAGATCACAAGTGCCCCGGCCCGGAGCGATGCAAGCTCTACATGCCGCCGAAAGGAGAGACCATGTTGTCAAGAAATTTTTGGGAAAGCCTCGGAAAATTCGAGGAAGCCCACCAATCTAGAGAAAATCCGGAAAAATCCAAGATTCCTTGTTCCAAAACGGCTTTCTGCCGCCCCATTAGTAATAGAGGGGAACACCCGAAATGGCCCGAGAAAAACTGCGACCCAGACCGTCAATATAGAGCAGTAGAGGAAGAGGCCAAACTTTGGAACGGCCCGCCACTCGGATATAGTTTCCGGTGGATTGTAGACCTGGGCGAAGAATTTCAGAACGTTACCCAGTTCTTCAAGTCGTTCCAAGTGGATTACGCCAACAAAATCATCACCCTGGAAATCTATGAAGTCATCGACGATGACACATGGAACTGGTTGTGGTGGATTACCAATTTGAGAGACAATGCTGACGCCCAACTCAAGCACACCATCCTCAATGCGGAGGGCGACCCCCTAGCAACAACTACCTATAAATTTTTGAAAACTGTGGAGCATCGCATCGTGTACGATTACGCCGATACCGGCGTAGCGGTCAACCGGATCGTCATCGAATACGAGGAAAATGATCGGCAACGTCATTACAATTAGCCAGATTAGTGAATCGGCGCAGTGATTTGCAGCACAAGTGACACACAAAGCCAATACTTAGTGAGTTTCATAGTCGTCTGAAACAATTTTCAGATTATCGCAAACCATTATAGGCAAACCACTTGCGATCCAAGACTTGACATTCCGGGGAAACGGCCTAGAATACACTGTCGCCCTTTCCCCGCCCCGATCCTTCTAAGTTTTCGAGGAAATCATGACTCGCAGCCGCAAACAACGGCGTCAAAAGGCAGCGGCCCCGCCCCCGAGAAAAGCGTCGTCTGTCTCTGTGTTACCTCCCCACTCAACTACTTTAGCGGCACAGATTTACGAACGTCTGGAGAAGGCGGGAGTAATCGAACCTACGAAGGGTGATGGGAAACCCACAAAGACACAGCCCACGATACCCATGGGCGACCGGCACATCCCCAGTCTGCAAGAAGTGATAGCACGAGAGCGTCCCCGAGGCGAAGCAAACGCCCGTCACTACCTTCAGCAAGCCCGGCAAACCGGCCTCCCTTGGCATCAGAACATCCGACACGAGCACCAATACTCGGAATACGTGCTGATTACCGTTGAAATGGCGAAGGATGCCCTCAACTACAACCCCGATAACAGCCGCATCAAGATCAGGGATGACCACGCTCGTGCGCTTGCACGAGACATCAAACACAACCACTATCTTCCCACGGCGGAATCGGTAGATTTTGATGTGCGGGGATTCCTCCAGAATGGCCAACATCGGTTGGCGGCAATCATCATCGCAGACGAACCCTGCCTCATCTACTGCACATGGAATGTGGCAACAGAATCCAAGTTCGTAATCGACAGTGGGTTAAAGCGTGGCACAGCGGACAAACTGAGACCGCTCGCCACAAAGAAGATCAACTCCAAGACGACAGCCGTGTGCCGGGCGTGCATCTTGGGCGTTCGCACACGAGTCCGCATCACTGACAGCGAAATCGCCGAATTCTTGATGGCCCATGAGGATACCATCGCTTGGGTTCAGCGTCAGCTTCCCAACGCCCGCTCTGATGTGCAGGCGGTTGTGGTCAAGGGTGCGCTTTGGTATGGCAAAGAGGCCGTAGCTGGCTTTTGCGAGAAGTTCTACAAATCCATCTTTCCCACGGAGAAAGACCCTGTAAGACTGCTTTCCAAATGGTTGGAACGCAGTCGCTCGTCAGGTTCCCAAGTTCACCCCGTCGCAGTCTACAAAAAGGCCCTTAGCGCCCTGGAGCATTACATCAATGGCAAAGAGCTTCGAGCCCTCTACGAGAGGGAAATCGACCTCTTCGAGTGGGGCGAAGGATACACGGTCCCGCCGAAATTCCCGGACAAATGATCGAGAAGCCCGTTACAGGAGGGTAATGGAAGCATTTCGTCCCATTCAACCCCTCCTCCCAATTCACTACAAACCCTACGGAGAACTTCTTCCCATGTCCACCACTCCCGCCGACCTGCAACTCGAAGTCACCAGTGTGCCACATGGGGCCAAGCCTGTTATGAGGCGGTCGGTGGACATCGTTCTGGAAGTTCTCAACAACTTGGGCATGAGTGGCAGTTGGGATGTTGCCTTCGTGCGCCAGCACACCAAGAAGTGCAACATAAAGTTTCAATTCGTTCGGCAAGATCCTGTGGATGACCGAACCCTTCATGTCCGAGTCAAGTGCGGCGGCAAATCATCCTGCTGGAATATTGCCCTCCACGTTCCCGACCGGCACGATCCCACCAAAGTGATCGAGGATTTCAAAAAAATCCATCCTCGGAATCTGAAGGTCCAACGTCGGCGACAGCCCGAGCAACCGGTAAAACCCACCGTGCCGGTCGTCCGTGTGGAGGAGACAAAACCCAAAACCACGCCCGTCAAGACGACCCCCGTGCCGCCCACCGAGTCCAAGCCGGTGCCGTTGTTGCATATCGGTTCGAGGGTTGTGTGGGAGTATGCAGTCGAGACACTGGAAAAAAGCAACTCGGCAATTGATGCAATCGTGTTGGGCTACAGCTTAGTCGCTGAACGAGCCAACATGACAGACGAACAGTGGGGCGAGTGGCTTGCTCGGAATAACATTCCTCCACTCAAAGACGCCTGCTTGCAAACCCTGGCAAGCGAAGTGGCTGCCATGAAGCGGATGAACGACGAGTGGCGGTATGACGAACACTTTGAGGGTATGACGGTCATGGAAGCCTTCGAGCAATTCAACATTGATCCCAGTAAGCCAACACCCCTGCCGCCCAGAGAGGAAAAGCCCGCCCCGACGCCGGAACCTCCCCAACCCGTACAGGACGACCCCCTTCGCCTCAACCCCACGCTTCACAAGGATCTGGTACATAACCAGGACGTATTGGACATGGGCCTGCTGGCGTTGCAGCCCTACTTCGACGGCAACGGCACGATTGAACGAGTCCCCGCCATCGACGTATTGATAGACAAGCTGCACATGCTTGACTACATCCGCCAGCAAGACTACTACAAGGACGCCCGGCGTGCTACCTCTCAAATTCTGCGAGGGTTGGCAAACTACCAATTCCTCACACGATGGACTTATGGGGAAGGCAAAGGTCGAAAGTCGCCGACCACCAGAGCATTTATCCTCACGCCCAAGGGGCGAGAGAGACTGGCTTCCTTGCATGCGCCCATCAGCGTACCCGAACCAGCACACAGGCCCACGCTGGCCACGGAAACGGTCGAGCCCTCCACCGAACCCGCCCAGCCCAACGGCAACCTTATGGCGACGGTCGAGGCTCAGGCCGAGGCCCTGAAACCTCTCATGGACGAGCACGATGGCCTCAACGAGGACATCGACGCCTACGAAGAATTCCTGGACGACAACCAGCGGCAACAACAAGAGAACGATGCCACCCGTACAAAAATAAAAACACAAATTGAAGAGTTGAAACAAGAACAGCAGCGATTGGCCAAACTCATGGCGGATGCCGAGAAGCAGCGGGCCGCAGCAGAACAAAAAGCACAAACCCTACAGAAGGAACAGGAATCCTACTCAAGAGAGAAAAAAGAGACGGTGGAGAAAGTCGCCGCCCTGAAGGCTCGAATTAGGAGCATCTTGTACCCCGAAGAGGATCAGAGAAAATCCGAATTAGGGGCTTGACAGTCATTTTCAGCATGGGAAAATCCAATTTCCGACTGTCTAGTTCCCACCAACCCCTCTGGAGTACGGTTATGCCTCCCCTTTCCGCCGCCAAAAAGAAAAAGGTTGACAAACTGGTCAAAATGTACGTCGGCCCCAGTGGTCGTGTCAATCCGTGGTTTACACGGAAGATGAATGACGAACCACCAGAAGTGCGAGATGCTGTATGGAAACACATTCGGGACGAAGGATTGGATAAAAAGCGGGATGCGATACACACCCGCTTCGCCGTGGACAAGGACGAAGTGGTCGATGAAAAAAACGAAAACGGTCGTGCCGCACGAAACGTGTTTTGGACGGACGAAGAATGGGACAAGCTCGCTGAATTTGTCCATCGTGCTCGGCGAAAAAACCCAGTCAAGTCCATCGGCACCCACATCAAAAATGCAATGGCGCAGTTCCCCGAAGACCGCCGTCGCAACCTTTCCACAAGCAGTATCGACCCGCTTCTTGATCGCCTCAAGGCAAAGGATGAAGAGCTACAAAGCGCCCTTGAATTGGTCCCTCGCCTCCAAGACAAGATAACCCACCTGGAGCAGCGGCCCGACAAGGCGACCATTCTGAAAGATCTCACGGACGACGAGATACGCATCCACCTAAGGGATCGGATCGTCGAAGCCCTCGACGATGAGTGGGTGATGCGTCTCTTCAAGCAGCAGGTCATCGAGAACCTTTCCCCCGATGACATCCTCGCCAGTTACGATCTGGATGATCTGATGGCCTGCACGCCCACCTCGGCTATCGTGGGTTATGCTGTCACCAGGATCATGGAACAGTTTGAGACCGGCGCATCTGGAATGCAGGAGGCGCTTATGGCAATAGCTTCACTAACGGACACCAACCGAGCCCGACCGTCGCCGGTTTCCAAACCAGTGCAACCTGGAAAGAAGGCACAGATCAGAAAACCCAGAATTGCCATCCTGGGAATGAAACCCAACCAGACGAGGATTGTCGAACAGCAGGTGAACGGCCATGCCGACATCATCTTCATGCCCAAAGATATGAAAGCCAACAGCGTCAAACAAACGGTGGCCGACATATTCATCCTGTGGGGCTCTTTTTGCTCTCACCAGGATCAAGTGCATGTAAAGGCTCGTGCCAAACAATTGGGAGCCAAGTTCGTACTCCACCACGGCGGCATGGCCAGATTCTTGGAGAAGATAAACGACGAAGCTAAACTCGCTGCGGCCTAGCCGATGGAACCGGCGAGGAGCCCACCGGCCTTTGGGCCGGTGGGCTTTTTTCATGCGCAGAGCTAAATAGAATATGGACTTTCGAGCGTGGCTAGAAAATTGGGAGAAGATTGATCCCACCAAACCCAACCCCAAGGCGATGTACGCCAGCTTCGTCAAATATCTGGCAAGTCACACCGATCCGTCGCTCCAGATCGTGGGGAAGGATTTAGAAGAAGCCGATTATGAATCTTATGATGAGATGGTAGAAAAATACCAATGGTATGAGCCGATGAAGGAGAAGCTCGACCGGCACTGGCGGTCCTATCAAGACACGACTCACTGGAGCAATGCTTATCAAGTGGCAAGCAAGTTCGATCAAAACTGAAAGAAGAAAGAATCGTCGCTCTTGAGCATTTCATCGAACGGCACGGCAGTCCAACCGTTGTAATGCAACACGCAGGAGTAACCAGCAACCACTATGTCGTGCCGATGAACGAAAGCCAACCTGGGCTTGTAATCCTTCTTCCAGATCAGCATCGGCTTGCGATCACAACGCTTGCTGTCATCTTCCACCTGCTTTAAGAACCCATCCAAGGTTGCGTTGGTGCCACCGAAGAGTGTGCATAGATCGATCTCTTCGTTATAACCTTTCTTCGATTCGAGCACCCACAAGAAGTTTTGCGGCACACAGAGATCACCGCTGAAGGTGTCTTTGGCATGCTTGGGAAGATCGACGTTCTGCCCCCACCGGTTGCCCGAGCCCACCGAGCGGGAGAATTTGCCCCACGATTCGTTTGCGGCCAGTAGCTTCTCAAATCGCTTGTTCAAGATCTTGACGATCTCACGTTCGGCCCCCTTGCCTTTTGCTCCAGACTTTACCCTCTTCTTCATTTTGGATTTTTGAAACTCTTCAAGTATGTTATCGACTGCTGGGTCCATGCCCTAATAGAGCGCAGACCTTCACAGATTATACTTGTGAATTTCCTATGATCCAAAAGGATTCAGGCCATTATCTACACAATCTTGAATGCCCATCATTAAAGGCGATGGAAGATGGTTCCAATTGAACCACGCCCATCCCGCATTCTTCTCGGGTTCCATAATCTCAGGCTCGCCCGCAATCCAATCGGCAATCATGAGAATGACTACGTAATGACGACCTTCATTGTGGAAGGGAGTATTGCGGGCCGTCCAAAACCATGGGCGTGTGAATTTAAGTTGGGGACCAGCCTCTTCTTCAGATTCTCGTATAACGGCTTCCTCCCACGTCTCAAACAATTCGAGATGACCACCGGGAAACGCCCACTTGCCGGGCGCATGTCTACCCTTCCTCAGATGCAGGAGGACCGTCCGCCCTTTCCGAATGGCAACAGCCACCCCCACCCTCGGAACACTGTATTCTGCAATTAGTTCGTCCCGAACCCATTTCTCGGCACCAGGGGCATTGTCCATGTCTCTTAGAACTCCATTCAATTCTACACACTTCACATTGATTGTCTGGCACCTGTTCTTTCAGGTACTCAACATAATCATCGCCGAATACTTCGGCGATGATTGACCACTCTTCTTCATCGATCTTCGCCTGCTCCTCAGGAGTCAGTTCATTGAAGGGGCCAAAGACCTCTTCGAGGATCTTGTGTCGTTCCTCATACTCCTTGGGCGTGGGCGGAACGAAATCAACGCCCACTTCCTGCTTGCGGTATTCGAGGCCGTAGTCAGGGTTGATCTTCTCAGCGATCCCGTCCAGGGTGCGAAGAAGATAATTCAGCCCGCACACACACGGGGCGTAATTATGCATTTCTACCGAACGGTGGACTTCACAGTCGCCATAGTGTGTAACCATCCCTTCTTTGCGGGCGATCACAGGGCGATAGAACAGCTTTTTGATGTGTTCCAACTCACGAACGGCTCGTTCACGATCCATAGTGGATTCCTTATGGCGAGTGCAAGGGTTACATTATAGCAAACATGTTGTTTGTTACATAGGTGCAGGCGGGGGCGGCGGCATGGCAGCCGGGCCGGGC
>Ga0180433_10005098_pt1 | contig 18002 bp, 21 predicted proteins | sample SS_ome_8_FD_132980 | JGI IMG/M metagenome (GOLD analysis project Ga0180433, IMG submission 132980) | Hypersaline lake sediment archaeal communities from the Salton Sea, California, USA - SS_1_D_1 metaG | ecosystem: Environmental > Aquatic > Non-marine Saline and Alkaline > Hypersaline >... | reverse complement strand
TGTCAGAAAATATCCTCCCATCTCTGGTCTACTCGCAGTTGCATAATTTAAGAGCTTTTTTCGGATGAGTCCTTCGTTATCTTCAGTTCTTTTATTAAATACAATTTCTTTATCGTTCCTAATATAAAATAAGAACTTATACACCGGATCCTGGCACATTCTTTCTTGTAATTCTCCAACGTCATTGTTAAAATCTTCTTTTTCTATTTCCATTTTATCGAGCTCTACAACCGACTCTCTGGCAAATTCGATGCAAGCGCGTAATTTTTCCTCAAAATCTTCACTGCCTTCTTCAGGTGTCATTTCTTCAGTTTGAGTAATAAATTCTTCTTTTTTCCTTCTTCTTCTCCAAATTTCGTCTTTCAAAAAATCAATTTTTTCTTGATATAATTCATAAAAATAATTTTCTAATTTGTCGATATTAAACTCGTAGCTTTTTACAGGGTCTAAATCCATAATAAGCCCATTATTTAGAAGTGGTTTGATCTCTGCATAATTTCTGTTAATGACACTTAAAAATACGGGTGTTTTAATCGTTGAACGCTTAAAATAGCTGATCAATTCGATGTTGGTTATATCTTGCTTTATTACTTGTTCAGCCTTATCTTCTACAAGCTCAGACATTTTTAGTTAAAAAGAATTATTAATATTAATATCCGTATAATAAAAAAAATAATTTAGGTATTTATATGAGTAGATCATTAGCTTTATTTACATGCTGATAGCACGCAAAAATTTATGGGAGATTTAAAAAAAGAAGTCCATCAAATCGTAAATGTCAAGCAACTGTTCTATAATTAAATTAGCATTTGCTTTAATTTCATCCATATTTTGATTTTGAAGTGCTTTTTGATCCTTCCAAAAGAGAGTAAATATCATTCCAAAGTATTTCCCATACACTAACAGACCTCCTTCGAAATTTCCATCTTGTTCTAACGTGATCGTTCCAAAAAGATTTTCTGCTTGCATGTCTGATAAGGCATCTATCAAGATCGTGTAATATCTGGAACTCATTATTGCCCTATCAGTAACATTAGATACTTTATTTTCAAATCCCCTCCCTTTGCCTCGGGGGACTTTAATATGATAAAATCTTATCGCTTCATTGAGTTCGTTGATCTGACTTCGAGCGTTTTCGAGCAATTGCTCGTTAATAGTATATCCATGCTCTATGCTATCTATTTTCTGAGAGCCTCTATGTTTCCCGTTTGCATCAATGAAAATCAAGAAAGGAGGGCAATTGTTTCCATTTGGATGATTATTAATTAATGTGGTATGTAACCCTTCCGCTTTCTGGCGTTCTACTTGTTGTTTAAAACTTACCTTGCAGTAGGGACAAATGATTCGAATGCTTTTATCATCGTTATCTGTAGTCGTCATTCAATATCAATAGTCTATTCAAGTAATTAATAGTTAAGGATTTTTCTAATTTTTCGTGATGGGAGAGTAAAAAAAATGATTTTTGAAATAAAGTCAGCCAAATTGATACTTGTTGTTAAAATTATTATCAAAATCCACTTATAAAAATATATTGAAAGAGATAAATTGATTACTATCACAATGAAAATTATAAAAAAACTGAATAATCGTATATGGAGAGAATTTAAAAAAAAAGTAGTTAGGCAGACATGGTAAAGAGTCCTTGGTTTTTTATGAGTTCAGAAACCATGTAGTCAGCAAGAGCATTAGGATTATCAATTCCTGACTTTTCAAACCTAATTTTTAGATTTTTAGAAAAGACCTTTTTGTACTCGTCTATCTTGAAGGTGCTTGAATCTATCCCTGCGTCCCTAAATGCTAACCTGATCATGCCCTTACACGCGATCTCCTTTATTCCCGTTTTTTCTTCCAATTTTTTTCCAAAAAAACCGACGATGTCCATGTTTCACCCCTCTTTAAAGCTTTTCATTATTTCTTCTTCAGATAATTCTTCCTTCGCGTCGCTAGGCGTGTAATTTCGATTCAACCATTTTTTAAAGCCTGCAGGCATTACCCAAGCAAGAAATTGCGTGATAATGAAAATAACCAAACTGAGGGCTCCGAGTATATAGGCGATATTAATGGATTTATCGTAGGGAAAAAATGGCCAAGTAATAGCTATACCCATTTGCGCAATTGTATAAAAAAATACCAATAAGTATCTTGCTTTTATCCACGGCTCAACACCTTCATCTGATTTTATTTTACTATACGAAGTATATGATGCGTAATTCAACCAGACGGCTGTAGATCCCAATGCGATAGAAAGGCTAAATCTCCCTAATAATAAGAGATTAGAATCTTGAATGGGGCTAAATTGATAAAGACTTAGTGCGACAATTTTTACTATTGCGAGAATACTAGTTAAAAGGAGAAAGAATTTGAATGGGCTTTTCTTTTCTTGATAGAATGTTTTATTTATGAATATTATTAGAGGAACCCACATGACTGACATGAAAAGGTAAAATATGAACAGGTTGTTTAAAATCGACGTGTAGAAAGCATAACCAATACATTCGCAAAAAATTGTAATAGCTAACGCGTATAAATTTGTCAATTTCGTTTTTCTGGCGCGGTTTATTAAGATGGCTCCAATAAAACCTCTAATAAATGAAATCGCAAATACAAAAGTATCATTTAACAACTCCATAATGTATATCCTCTTTCTTGATTCTTATTTTTCAAATAATTTTTGACAAATTCTCAAAATTTTTTATTAACTGTATTATCAAAATACCTCTATAAAAATTTGTTGAAAGCAAAGAGTTTCTATATCTCATAATAAATAGAGTTTAATACTATGGAATGGGTTTTTTTCACATGGCTGATCTTGAAAAAATATTCCAAGAAATAAAAGAAATTCTCCAAAATAATTCGCAAGACTTTTTGCAAACCGAGAAATACCTGGACTCGAAGGCAAAAACGGATAAACCTGGATATCACTTGTACGGTAATAAAGAAGTGAGTTTATTTGGAAAAAAACCACAGTCAACATATATTGCAGGTGTCATACAACAGAAAAATTACGTGAGCTTCTATTTTTCGCCTATTTATTCCCATCCTGACTCGTTTAAAGAGATAAGTTCGGATTTGAAAAAATACTTGAAAGGGAAGTCTTGCTTTAATATAGATAAGACAACTACTCCTCTCTTGGAAGAAATCGAAGAGGTACTTAAGAAAGGCATTGATAAGTATAAGGAAATAGAATGGGTATAAGTAATCGATAGCCTCGAAATAGTGGTTATAATTTTTTAAATAAATAGGCACTGGCTGTTTTAGTATAAGGAATACCCTTCATGGTCTTTTCCAAGTGTTCCTTAGTAACCTTAAAGTCCTTTTTTTTCGGGATGAAATATTTATATAAATTCCTCGCGGTGAATCGATAAATCTTATTACTATAATATATCACTCCAATGAACTCAAAACTCTTATCAATTGAAGCCATGCTGGCATCGCCATGACTATTGTTTGCAATGAGTAAGCCCCCCTTTTTTAAATATTTTTTACAACATTGGGATACAAAACCTGCGTATTGAGAGATGAGTAAATCGAAAGACTCCAATTTCTCTTCGACATCTTTATAAAAATCAATGAGGTAAAATCTTATGATTGCATCCTCCTCATAAGTTTTATTTTTATTGATTATATCGTGATATTTGTTGTCGTCGAAGAATTTTTTCGTCTTTTTGAACGAGTCAACGTATACAACTTCAGGAATATAAAACGAGGGAGCGATATGGATGAAACTCCCGGGATAAATGGCTTTTTGAATTTTAAATTCTTCTGTAATTACCTTGAAGATGCGACGGCGATCGCCATTATGAAACCACTTGTTATACATAGAAATTGGATCAGATATCAATATTCACCTTAGATAAATTAGTCGCTTGTGTTGTTTCAAATATTTTCACCCACCATCATCCACATTGTATGATATTCCGTGTCTTTTGAATAGTTTTTATGAAAAAATTCAAAGAGGTTAACAATTTTTAAAAAAACAAAATCCTCGCGTAGTTCAGCTTCTGAACTAAAATGAATGAAGTACTCGCTCTGAAACGAATTTGGGTCGTTTTTTACTGCCACGCCTTTTCCATAATATTGCTTATCGTTTGAGGAAAGCGTGCTCAAGATAAAAACCCCAGGTGATTTTAAAATTATCTTGATTTTAGAAATAAATGCGTTTCTATCAGTAATATTAAAGAAGTGATACACTCCTGACATGTAAACTATATCGTATTGAGTATCGTCTAAATCCTTCCAATTCATTCGTTCAAAGGTGATACTATCCTTATCTGAGTTCAGTTCAAGTGCTTTTTTAATGGCTTCTGATGAAATATCAATTCCTCGCATCGTGAGATTATCTAAATTCGAAGATAAATAGTCGATATCGCGTCCCTCGCCACATCCAATGTCGAGAAATGTAAATTGACTAGATTTATTCATTTTTTTTTGAAGATAAGTCAGAGCTTCTTTAGCAATTATACTAACCTTATCATCGCCACTTGGAATATCGTTCATATATTTACTTAAACAAAGGACAGATAAAAAAATATCTTTGGATTTTAATATCGTTCTCGGAAATTTCAATCATTAAGTCTTAGCAATTATTTTGGAAATTCACACTTTTTCAAAATCTAACGAAACTGAATTTATACAGTATCGACACCCGGTAGGCTTTGGACCGTCTTCAAACACGTGTCCTAAATGTCCCCCGCAGTTCTTGCAGAGCACTTCCGTTCGGACCATCCCATGACTCGTATCTTTTTCCTCTTGAACTTTCGCCTCATCGATAGGCTCGTAAAAGCTCGGCCAACCAGAACCGGACTCAAATTTTGTATCAGAGGAAAAAAGAGGTGTCCCGCACCCAGCACATTTATAAACGCCCTTTTCGTGCTGGTTCCAATACTTCCCCGTAAAAGCGGGTTCAGTACCTTTTTCGCGAAGAACTTGATATTGTTCTTTCGTTAATTTCTTCTTCCATTCTTCTTTTGATGTATCAGTGTCCATGATGATCAAATGATGACCTTGCTATTATAATCATTCTATTATAAAAAATAATCATCTCGAAGCCCCTTCCTTATAGAAAATACACAATATTCTTTCCAAGTTTATATCTCATCACGATTAGATTTAACAGAAAAGATTCATTGTTTTAATCCATGGAATATCAAAAAGCTATTTTTGCTGCTGGCTGCTTTTGGGGTGTAGAAGCAAACTTTCGTAAGATAAAAGGAGTAAAATCAACTCGCGTTGGTTATATCGGAGGAGATTTTTCCAATCCTACCTATAGAGACGTTTGTTCTCATAAAACGGGACACGCAGAAGCATTAGAAGTGACGTTTGACCCAAGCGAAGTTACTTACGACGATTTGCTAGAAGTATTTTGGTCGATTCATGACCCTACAACGCTGAATCGACAAGGATACGATATTGGCGCGCAATATCGCTCGGCAATATTTTACCTTAACGAGGAGCAAAAAGATTTAGCGATTAAATCTAAGGAAAAACTCGAAAAGTCAAAACGCTTTGTAGATCCAATTGTCACGCAAATAGCTCCTGCTTCAGAATTCTGGGAAGCAGAGGAGTACCACCAGCAGTATGTTGAAAAAAAAGCACTATAAAATTTTTTAAATAAGGGTGTAAAAAAGTGGTAATAGTGGCACTACTTTTTCTAATAATAGGTTTTATTGGTTTATATTTTGGGGGCAAATTGGTAATTATTGGGCTAGAAAACATTTCTTATCGATTTGAGATTAGTCATTTAATGGTTGGTTTAACTGTTTTAGCCATTGGCACTAGTTTACCCGAAATTTCTGTAAGTGTAATGGGGGGTATAGATAAACTATTGGGAGCCACTGAAATAATTGATGATATAGTTATTGGGAATAAAGTAGGTTCCTTTTTGATCCAAATTACGCTTATTTTAGGAATTTTAGGAGTAAGTCAACATATATCCGTGAGTAAATGGGTGTTAAGAAGAGAGGGGGTCATGTTATTTATTTCTGCAATATTTTTTTTAATAGTTGGTATTGATGGAGTCATTACCTCTTTTGAAGCCCTGATTCTAATTATTGTTTATTTCTTATATTTAATATTGATTATAAGAAGTGAAAAAAAAATTGAGCGGCTAAAGAACGAGAAGGAATATATTGAGGAAGAAGAATTAGAACAAATTGATTTTGAACCTCTTGAACTTGTAAAAAAAACAACTTCGCTAAAGCAAGATATTGGTATATCATTATTCGGACTATTTATTTTATTAGTCGCCGCTGAGATTACAGTTTTATCAGCAACGGATATAGCAATTGAATTAAATATACCAGGAAATGTTATAGGAATACTAATTATAGGTGTAGGAACAAGCTTGCCTGAACTTTCTGTTGATTTGACGGCTTTACGCCGAAAATCAGGAGGAATAGCAGTAGGAGATATTCTAGGATCAAATATATGCGATATCCTTTTAGCTACAGGTTCGGGTGCGATAATCACTAGTTTTAATGTTCCCATGATATTAATCTTCTTCGATATTCCGATGCTGTTCGGTGCAATCTCTATAGCATATTATTTTCTTGCGACTGAAAAGATACTTAAAAAATGGGAAGCAATGCTTCTAATATTTTATTTTGGATTTTACGTTTTTCTAAAATTATTATTATTTCAGATATAGTATTTCTTTTTTAAATTTGCTTTTTAAAAATTATCTCGGTATCGATATTTATTTGAATTGGAATAATCATCATTATAACTTCTTTCAAAATCCTTATATTACTCACATTTTGATTTAACTATATGTCTCTTCCGCATAAGGGATTAATATCTTTATTAATAGTAAATATAATGGAATCATTAATAATTCAACAAAAATTGAGATAATAAAGGGTGAAGTAGGCCCGAGAATATCATAAACAAATCCACCTAAGATTGGCCCAATTGACTGACCTAAATTAGAAAAAAAGGAGGAAAGCCCCATAATTTTTCCACGATGTTGAATATTAATTCGGCTCATGAGATTTATGAATATTAAACCAGCAGATAATCCTATCGTTAAATCGAGTAATAAAAGACCAGTGAAGACCCATAAATTTGTTGTTGAAATTAATAGCAAGGTCATGAGAGCACCCAAGGAAGCTAAAATAGGAATACCGATCGCTGGTGGTATTTTGTCTGCAACTTTCCCTAATTTTGGTGCTAAAAATGTAGCTAATAAAGCCGTAGGAAAATACGCAAGAATAACAAAACCCATTTCGTCGGTAATATTTTCTAATATATAAACGTTCAAGAACGGTCTAGCTAAGGAATGATTAACGCTGCTTAATAATATCACACATGATAAGATAATCAATCCGATCATTACGATCTTCGAAATTTTCGTTGAAGTATTGTTTGGAGAATCTATAGATATTTCATTCGTTTGATTTGTATCGTCATAAAACGTAATTGATTCGTCTACTTTAGTATAAAATAAAATACCTGCAACTAAATTCATTATTCCATATAATAGAAATGCGCTATATAAAAAAAACGGATTCGCATTAATGGCACTTAATCCATAAAAAATTCCAAATCCTATTACTGCTCCTATTACCTGCCCCTTCGCACCAGCAGAATCTTTTTTTCCATATGCGTGAGATCTATGGTCTTTTGACGATTTTTGAGCAACTAACGTGTCTAAGGGTATCCAAAAAAAGCCAGCTAGAAATCCCAATGTTAACGTTCCTATCCCTAAAAGTACAAGGGAATTTAAAACAATTGCAATATATATTACAAAATAAGCAGTAGCACGTCCAAACGACCCAATCATTATCAATTTTCTTTTTGAGCTAGTTCGATCTGCAAGAAATCCAACAAATGTACTACTCATGATAAGGCCAATAGTAATCAATGAAATTATAATTCCCACTTCCATGGCAGAAGAGTTCATGTTTATTCTTGCTACTATAGGGATCAGGAAATTAAAGAAAAAAAAGCCCATGCTGTTGAATATAACGATATTGACCATGAACTTAAAGTCTTCTGTATAATAATTATTATTGTTTTTAGCAACCATTATTCTCATGCTCATTATTATATTTTATCTTGAGAAGATGTGAATTATACAGGTACCGCCAAGACCTACCATTTGAGCTAAAGCGTGTTTTGGAGGGACCGGTATTTGCCGCTTGCCTGCCTCTCCCTTCATTTGCCAGTAGATCTCTGCTATTTGCCCTATCCCCGTGGGACCGAGTGGATGACCCATTGCCAACAATCCCCCACTCGTGTTTATTGGGATTCGTCCGTTAATTGCGGTTGCTCCTTCTTCAACAAGCTTACCTCCTTCGCCTTCAGGACAAAGCCCTAATTGTTCGGCAACATAAATTTCTTCGATTGTGAAGGCATCGTGTAGTTCCACTAATCCTAAATCAGTTGGTTCTATACCAGCGCGCTTATAGGCTTCGCTCGCTGCTACTGCCGTTATTTCGTTTGAATTAAAGGAGAGATTGGTTTCACTCATTGATACAGAAGCGCTCACCCATACGGGATTAGTGATTCCCATGCGCTTAACGACATTTTCGCTAGCTAAAATTGCTGCCGCAGCTCCATCACCAGTCGGACAGCAATGTAGCGTAGTAAGGGGTTTGGAAATCATCTGCGCGTTGTGCACGTCTTCAATGGTAATTTCCTCTTGGAAATGAGCGTATGGATTTAAGGCGCCATTGTGATGATTCTTTACGGAGACCATCGCCAATTGATCAATAGTCGTCCCGAATTTCCGCATGTGGGCGCTCGTTACTTGCGCAAAATGCTTTATGATCGGACTTCCTTTTTTTGCTTTTTTTATCTTGTTATTATCTTTAGTAGCACTATTTTTCTTACCGTTTGTAAGCTTTATTGTTGAAAACGGGGAATTCCGCTTGTCAATCCCGAGTGCGAGAGCGATGTCAAATTCGCCCGATCCGACATCCGAATAAGCCCCACGAAAGGCGTAGGATCCTGAAGCTGAAGCGTTCTCCACGTTGGTAATGGATAGTCCTGTTCTGCCAAGCTTGTAGAAGAGTCGAGCTCCCGCAGTGGGACCTTGCCCCGTATGTCCGCACCACCCGCTCTGTACTTGAGACCACTCGATTCCCGCAGATTCTAGTGCCCTATTAATGGCCGTGTGAGCAAGTTCGTGCGAGGAAATACCGTCCCACTTACCATATCGATGTAAACCGACGCCTATAACTGCTACTTTGCGCATCTATTATACCTACCAAATGATATTATTTAAATTGTAATCTTTCTCAAATCAAAAATCCAACATAAAGCCACGAATACGATCGTTATTAGCATTCCAGGAAAAAATACGAGCATGGGATCGATTGGTCCTTCTGAAGCACTTTGTATGGCGAATACGATTATCGTTAGGAGTATCATTGCAGCAACGCAGACCACCGAACCACCTATCCTAAACGCCATTAAACCTCTCTCTTCTCTCTTTTCTATTTCTTCCTCTGTTAATGGCGTTTTTGAATCCGATCGTAACATGCTAGGGATAACGATGAATAGAATGAAAATAAAGATTGATAACATGATAAAAAGCATGATAAGGAGCGGAATCATTTCCAAATAAACGGTCATCGTGTTGTTTATCGTTGCGTAGCCGAAACCAATCAGGAGCGAAATAGAAAAAATGCATAATAAACCTGCCCAGATATACATTATAACGCGAGTATATTTTTTCATTTCAGATTTTCACCTTTCTTTTTTTCTTTTTATTCTTTAAATTATGTTATGATTCTTTCAAAATGCCTACTACTTCTCTACTCAATTTCTTGATAATGGGTACGTGACCATGGGAAAAAATAGTATCGTTAATGACTATAACAGGTCTCTGGAAATCACGGTATTTATTTTCATTTTCATCGGGAGAATCTTCTATATATTGTACATTAACTTGATCTCCAAATTCTGGAAATGCTTCAACCATTCTATCAATGACATTAATTGTTTTACAACATTTAGCGCACTGCTTTTGATCGTTCTCTATGATAAACACTTGGATTTCAACTTTTTTCATATATAACACGCATTTAAAATTAGAAATTGTTAATATTTTATAGGAAAGTGTAGGATTAAATTAATAATATATTCTTTACATTATTATAGTATTAAATATTAGGATTAGGAAAGGAAAATGACCGTAACTAAGCAAAGTTCGATAGAAGATCAGATTAAAAAGCTTGCGTTAGACGAAGGAGTTGCGTTGGTTGGCATTTGTTCTGCTGAAAGCATCAAGGATAAAGACTTTTCAGACGCCAACTATTTATTGCCCGGAGCCCAATCTATTGTGAGCATAGCCATCAACATGGACGATGAAATTGTCAACAAATATCTGTCAAAGGAAGCATATCTACCTTTATGCCACGAAGAGGGGCACATAACTAAGGAATTGTTAAGGATTGGGAATAAAATAAAAGAATTGTTGGAAGCTAAAGGATTTCAAGCATTCCGGTGCAATATCAATTTTAATTATCGTAACATAAATACTACAAGCAAGGCAGTTGTCCCTGCTTTAAAAAATCTAATAGAATTGATTGATAAAGAAAAGGATCCTAATACGGAATTATCCCAAAAAGAGGTAAAGACTCTAGATAGGCTTAAAAAAATGATTTTAGGGGGTTTTAAGAGATCTCCAATGAGATTACTTCCCAATTTTTCCCATCGATGCGCCGCTGTAGCATCAGGCTTGGGGAGGGTTGGGTGGAGCGGTAACGTAATTACCGAAAAATATGGTGCGAGGGTGTTATTTGGTTCAGTTCTCACCACGGCGAAATTAAAACCGGACTCGCCTTTAGAAAAGAATCCTTGCATTAAATGCAAGCTGTGTGAAAAATCCTGTCAAGGAGGCCTCTTTGATAAGGAAGATACAGAGAAAATTAAAATAGCGGACGTGGAAGAAACGATAGCTAAACGGAATAATTACGGCTATTGTATCGCAATTTGTAGCGGAATGTCGGGGCAAAACAAGTTTAAAGAGTGGTCAACATGGTCTCCATTTCTGCTTTATGATGTTGATAGACTCCCCTTAGATGATTCTATTACAGAATACGTGCAAAACATGTATGTTAAAGCCATTCTGAAGGGTGGAAAAGAAGCAGGAAACGTTCTTAGATTAATTGAAAATAGCTTTTTAGGACGTAATAACAAACCTGCAGAAGACTTTAGGCCTACATGTGGCTGTTGTCAACTAGTATGCGGTCCAGATATTAAAAGTAAAAAGGAAAGCTACAAATTATTAGTAAATTCTGGATGTGCAGATAAAGTTCCCTATTAGGAACTAATTTAATTTCGGTTGTTTTATGCAAAAACTGAAAAAAATAGGGAAAATCTCTAAAATTCAGCTAATAATTCCCGTGTGTTGATATATAAAGATGCCTTTATTACATTTGGGGCAGGTAACTCCTTCTAAATTATCAACTGGTATTATGTTGGAACTTGCACATTCACCACATTTTCTTTCATCCTTTTGATAATCGAGCACGCTCACTCCTGCACAATCAAGGCAAATGCAATCAGAATTAACCCCTACTCTTTCGTTTAATAAGGGATAGAAATCTGGATTAGGAATGCGCATGTAGGGGAATCCAAAAATCTCGCTTTCCTTAATTTTCAGGATTTTTGCAACTTTATACGATTCTCCAGGATGGGGACATTCAATTCTCTTCCCCTTTTTATTAGTTGCGTATATAGTACCGTTTTCCCACGTTTTCAAAGTGAAATTACAAGAATCGCACGAAAATTGTAATAATTTAGGCATGTGAAAGATCTATGATCGCACCTATTAATGTGTTATGCTTACTTTACGACCTTAATTTATCTCATACATATAGAATTTTAGCATGTAGGGTTAATTGTAAGAATTAAGGACTAACTGGATTTTGTTTCCTAAGTTTTGGGAAAATTGCTCCCGTTTGAGCTTGATAATTAATGTATTTCTCTCCAAAACGGCTAACGAGGTCTTTTTCTTCGTAAAAAATCATAATTGGCACGTATAAAATGATATAGATAGACATCAGGATAACAATAAACCAAGAATTGACCAGGAAACCTAGTGCAACAAAGGTAGGAAATTCACCGGCAGATTGAGGATGCCTGATATGGTTATAAATCCCCCCATACATTTCGGTTTCCTTTGAAGGCGATAATGTTTCGGAACCCGCATCAACAATGCCCTTAATCATGAGGAGTGCACATGGAATTATCATGCACGCTGCCACGATCACGCCTACCAAAATATTCGGACTAATATTCCAGGTGTTGACTAATGGAAGCGGAAACCATATCCAAAGAATGACATCAGTTAACAAGATCATTTCAAAGAAGCCAGAAACGCTTCGAAGTTTCTTACAATCAGCCCAAGCTTTCTCCCCGTGTTTTTTGGATCGTTTCGCGGGTTGAATGCTTAACAGGTAGAGAAAAGAGAATAAAAAAAGAGAAATTGTCAGCGTTAGAAAGTTAATTATAGCAATTATCACTTTCAGTCACCTCTAACTTAGCGTTTTAAGTCATCGAAACTCGTTTTGATATCCGACTTTGAACCTTCATGTTTTCAAGACATAACTCATGAATGAGTTTACACCTTAAATCATCGTCTTTATCCCAGAGATTGTTCAATTCGCCTGGATCGCTTTTTAGAGCGTAAATGTCTCCAAAATCTTTTAGATGCTCGTAAAGTGTTATTTTATGCTCTTTGGTTACCAAGTGTCTAAGCCTCGTGGAATTACCCCTTATATCCTCATCGTGCTCGATTAAACACGAATCTCTCACGTTTTGAGTAGGATCTTCTAAAACTGGCGTGACATCCACGCCTTGTAAATCTGGGGGACAATGTCTTTCCCGAATTTTCAATAATTTTAATAACGTCTTTGAAATATCGACAGAACTCATCAATGCGTCAGTTTTCGCTCCCTTAGTCATTCCTGGTACCTTCCAAATCATGGGAACCTGCAATATACCATGAAACGGCGATGGTCCCTTGAGAATCATGCCGTGATCTCCGCAAAAATCTCCGTGATCGCTCGTGTACACGACTATCGTATTTTCTGCCATCCCTAATTTATCTAACGAGGCTAAGATGTTTCCAATGCTGCGATCGAACATGGAAATCATTCCGTAGGTTCCTGCGAGGAACGTTCGTACTTCTTCTTCGGTCGAATATCGAAGCAGGGCTCCTCTAAATTGGGGATTTTTCCACATTCGACCAATATATGGGTGTTTAAGAAGCTCATCTCTATGTGAAAAGCTCTCTGGTATTGCTATCTTGTCAGGATCATACATGTGTTTATATCTTCCCGGGGGACACACGGGATGATGCGGGTCTGGGAAGGAGCAATGCATAAAAAATGGATTATCTCCAAAATCTCCCTTCGCATATCTTTCAAGAAAGTTTAGCGTGCGTTCTTCCACGTACGTCGTGTTATATAATTCCTCAGGAAGTTCCGTCTCGTAAAATGGACTATCAAAAAAAGTATTAAAATGTTTCTTGACTTGTTTTGCATGCTCTGGGGCACGCTCCTCCAACCAATCAGTATAATGTCCCGTACAGATATCACCATGACCAGAGACCATTTCCACGTGATCTAATCCGTAATAAGGTTTCGGTAAATTATTCATCATGCTTGGTCTAGTTTTATCATCTATCCAATTGTGGATTGCTTCGCACGAATGAGTTTTATGTTTAAAAGGAGGGGCAAAAAATTGCAGGTGGATCTTTCCAACGCTTGCGGTCGTATACCCTCGTTTCTTTAAAGTATCTACAAATGTGGGGATTTCGTAGGAGAGATTAATCCCATTTGACCTCACGCCATGGGCATTAGGATAGAGTCCAGTAAATATCGACGCCCTGTTAGGCATGCACATCGGATTAGCACAGTACGCATTTGTAAAGTGAACGCCATCATTTGCAAGCGCGTCAAGGTTTGGCGTCTTCACGTCGGGATTTCCTGCACAGCTCATGTGGTCAGCTCTATGCTGATCGCTTATGATAAATAACACATTCATTTTTTCACTCATTTTCATCAAGTCATGTTTGTTAAAATTCGAAATTTGATTCTCTACAATGTTAGATCATATATATACTTTACACTACCGTAAAGATACGAATGGAAATTGACGATCACATTTGTTACAATAATCGTTGAGGGAAGATATCATTCAAAGGATTTCTTATCCAGATTCTCTTTAGAACTTGTTTTACCCTCGATAATGCAATTATTAATATTTAAACTAGTAAAATTCAATTTGCTATCACTTGCAATTATACATTTGTCCAACTTAAAGATTTCTCCTAATTTTACACTATCTAAGATAATTGCATTAGAGATTTCATTATAATCTCCGATTTCTGAGTTATCTCCAATATAAACATTAGGACCTAATAATACGTCATCTCCAAGGGTTACATTTTTACCAAAGACTACGGGCTCAATGATAGAAGGAAAACCCCCAATGTATTCATCTATATGATTCTTCTTGACGTGATTGTGCAAAAAATTCGTTAAAGTATTCTCAAATTCTTTCTTATTAATTTTATCTTTCTTTTTAATTAATTCCGATATTTTCTTTAAATTTTCATCCATTTTTATCAAGATTCTCGTGGTTTTATATTTTTCAATTCATCTTAAAAAAATCAAATCCTATTGCTTTTATAATCCCATTTCTTTCATTAATTCATCAATACCTTCACCTGTTTTGGCACTTGTTAACACCACTTTTATATTAGGGTTTATCTTCTTAGCATCAGCAACCATTTTATCTATATTTGTGCCTAATCTTTCTGCAAGGTCTATTTTATTTATGATTGCTATATCAGACATTTTAAATAATAAGGGATGTTTTTCAATAACCCATTCTCCTTCAGTTGTAGATACAACGGTAATTCGTTTATCCATTCCTAAGATAAATTCTGAGGGACAAATCAGATTTCCAACATTCTCTACAAAAACTATATTATATTTCTGAAGCTCAACATTCTTTATTATCTTATCAATATGATACGCATTTAACGCGCATTCACGGCCTGTATTTATCTGAATTGTATCGGCTTCCTTTTTTTGGATGCGATCAGCATCCACCCTTGTCGTGATATCTCCACAAATTACTAATACGTTGTTCTTAGGTATAAGCTTTTCAGTTAAACGCTCCAATAAAAATGTTTTTCCGGCTCCGATAGCTCCCACAAAATCGAATGACTTTATATTATTCCTTTTTAGTTTGTTCTGAACGTTTTCCGCAATTATATCATTCTGGTTTCCTACTTCTTTCTGCGTTCTAATTACTTCGTCTCTATTAGCATCAGTAGCGAGTTTTCTACTTTCCAATTCCATTACGCGAGAATACTCTTTTTCTTCCTTTACCATTTACGTTCTCATCAACATGTATATAAAATTTGTTTAAATTCATGTGTCTATTAATTATTACATAAGTTATCATTCTCATTAAAAGTTTATTTACTATCACTAAAACAAAAGATTTAACGAGATAAATTTATGAATTAATGTTAAAACGATTTTAATCTTAATTTGGTAATGCATGCGTATTGCAATCATGTTCATGTATTACTAAAATGTTTTTTGTTTGCCAGCATTACTATATAGGAATATATCGTGAATACTTTAAAATAGAAATAATACTATTATTACAATAGTATAAAACTAGCTTAAAGTACATTGAATACACAATGTCGAAAGATAAGGATAAAAAAGTAAAGGAAAAATACGGGGTGGAAACGGGCTTTTTTGAAGATGGGCTTAGCTTTGCGAGAATGGGTGATAAACCTAATATTTTAGTCAATATTGAAGCATTATCCTTCACTCATGAACCCCCTTCGGGTATCACGTTAAAGATGTTTACAAAATCAGCAGAATTTTTTACAAATGACTATACTTTATACCTAGTGGGACGAAGGCCAAACGTGCCCGAGGATTATTCGTTCAAAGACATGGCAGATGACTATGCAGGCATGATCCGAAGAGAGTTTAACAAGTCCGTTGATGTGATTGGGGTATCAACAGGAGGCCAAATTGCTCACTATTTAGCCGCCGACCATCCCGATGTCGTTCGAAAACTGGTCATCATCTCTTCGGCTTATCGATTGAGCGAGAAAGGAGTAGAACTTGAGAGAAAATCAGCAGAATATTTTGAACAAGAAAAATACGGTAAATCTTTAGCAACAATTTTGGATTTCATTTTTTCCTCTCGTATCAAGCTGAGTATTGCAAAATTTTTCACCCGATTACTCGGAAAAAAGGTGATGGGGGAAATCAAGTATCCACAGGATTTCTTGACGGAAATTCGGGCAGATCGAGAGATGAATTTCAAGGATAGATTAAAGGAGATTAAAGCTCCCACCTTAGTGGTGAGCGGGGAATTAGACATTGGCTACACGGCTGAGGACGTTCGCGAGACTGCCGAGGGAATCCCCAACGCTGAGCTGATCTTGTATGAAGGATATGGACATAATCTCTCAATGGCTAATAGGGAACAATTGTACAAGGACATGTTGGAGTTCTTGAAGAAATAATGCTTGAACTATACTAAAATAATAAAATAATATACTTCACATGAAATTATCTCGAGAACAACAATGAAGTTGAGTAAAGGAGAATTCTTATGGGCTATTGGCGGAAAAGTGGAAAATAAACACGTGGTGGGAGATACAACAGTATATAATATCGAAGCGGATGAATGGTGTAGCAGCGAAAACGGGCAATTGTCTCCAATGCTTCATCCCGTTCAAGGTGCGGGTTGGACTCTTTTCAACAACAAGATCTTTTGCTTTGGTGGGAAAACGAAACCTCATTCGGGGTGCTGCGATATCGTACAAGTGTATGATATAGAGGAGGAGACCTGGGAATTCTATAATAACATGCCCACATCACGGAGCAAGTTAGGAAAATTTTACCCGGTGGTTGATGATCGTTACGTATACTTATTCGGAGGGGACAACGAGCAAGGACCATTCAGCCGCGTGAATTGGAACTGGAGATACGATCTATTGAACGACACGTGGAAGATAGATGTTGCGGACGCTCCGTTCACGCAATCGTTCCCCCTGCCATCATATCACGATGGATGGCTCTATTATTCGACAGGAAATACGGGAAATGAACCTGAACAAAATTCATACGAAGGTTCGTTAAACCAGCGGTATAATCCTAAAACCGATGAATGGGAAGTAATGATCCCATGTCCAATTCCCACGACCGATGGTTCAGGAGACAAATGGCGCAATGAACTCCATTTTATAGGCGGGTGGAACATAAACGAAGCCTTTTATAACCCAAACACGGAAAATTATAAAGGTCCCGTCAAAAAGCAATATTTAGTCTATAATTACGACTCTAATTCCTGGCGATTCGGAGCGGAATTACCCGGAAGCTGGCATCATGGAGGTACTCGCGGGAGTCAAAAGTATCTTTGGCGATTTTTAGGGACGATTGACGAAGATATTGACATTCGATCCCGGAATCCGCATTCAAATAAGATTTTTCGATGGGATGGAACAAACTGGACTGAAATGCAAGAGGCTCCCGTTCGAAAAATGAATTTTGGAACGATTTATACGACAATCGGCCCAAGTTATTAAATGATAAAAAACTAAAAGTCACTTTTTTCTAATACTTTTAAATACAACGATATCTCATAATAGATCAAAAAATAATGTAAAATTACGTGAAAATTGAGCGAAAATGGTGAAATTTAAAAAAGATCCGAGAAAATATCAAGGATATATCTGGTTTTTATTGATATTCTTGTTTACCCTGTTAGTGTTCCTTGTAGTTACTCGATGGGTGCTGGAAGGTGAGTTTCAATTCATCGTGAGACCTAGAGAGGGAAGCGAAGCGTATTTCGTTTCAGTTCCTTTGAATAAAATCGCTCAAATCATATTTTTAGGCCCGGTCTTTGGAATTGTCTATCTAGTCTTAATGAAATTAATAATCAACAAGATAGAAAAAAATAACAGGAAGATCGTGATTTCAGTCTGGATCATGGAAATCTCTATT
>Ga0180433_10005097_pt1 | contig 18008 bp, 6 predicted proteins | sample SS_ome_8_FD_132980 | JGI IMG/M metagenome (GOLD analysis project Ga0180433, IMG submission 132980) | Hypersaline lake sediment archaeal communities from the Salton Sea, California, USA - SS_1_D_1 metaG | ecosystem: Environmental > Aquatic > Non-marine Saline and Alkaline > Hypersaline > Sediment... | reverse complement strand
TAGGCAGTATCGGAAATGGGACATCTAGAATTATTACTTTCAGCTTCTAGTGGGCGAGCGTATAAATGGCAAGAATTATAAATGGTAGCCTGTATGTTCTTGAATACTTTGATACAGCGACACCAGGCGAATATACCTTTAGTGATGCTGTATACGAGAACCAAGCTGATGCTACGGGCGACGGCGCGTTAGACATAGAGGTTGGATTTCTTGTATATGTACCCGCTTTAGACGGGAATACGGCTTTACCCCTTCCTGGAGTTGCGCACAGATATCGTATCACTAACATAGCCTCTAAAACAGTCGATAAGATATCGGCTACTATGCTATGGGATGAATTAGGTCCTGTGGTTGACCTCCCACAGGGCAATGCCTTTGCTATAATTTCTCAGCCCACACAAAGTTGTGATTATGGATTGCCTTCTTCCACTCTAGTCTACAGTGACCTGCAGACTGGCGGGGATATCGCATCATTCAACTCTAATTTCAGAGACATAGCAGATCTTAGGTGTACTGGATCCGAGACAGGGAGTGGCGGAGAAGGTGTAACAGGGCCTCAAGGGGAAACCGGACCTCCTGGAATAGGAGAGACGGGGTTACCTGGACCTACAGGCCCTCAAGGTGACACAGGAATTCAGGGGTTTACGGGCATTCAGGGTGAGACTGGAGACGCTGGTTTTTGCGCCTGTGAAGATTTGTACGGTATTACCACTCCGAGTAGTACGCACATTGCGCGTTATAATTGGGGTTTGTATTCAGAGGTAGATCCTCTTAGTCCTACTGGTATCATCGGTAATACCGGAACAGTAGAGTACAACGACATACAATACGATGCTGAGTGGCTTTATGACGTCTCAGAAAATAACTTCGGTGTTACTGGTGCTGGACAAGGAATTTTTGTTCTATACGAGTACAACCTTGGTTTATTAGAGCCAGACATATGCAAGATAGGCAAGCTCGTTCCCACAGCTTTTACTAGGGTAGATTCAGAAGAAACTATTGATATTCCGGTAGCTGTGTTTGAAATATGGAACAATAGCACAGCTGACTGGGAATTAATAGAACAAGGTACCGAGCTCCCTCCTGATGTAGAAGAACTCACTAGAAATTTCATAGAAGGTATAGTCGACGTATCTGACTATATCAATTCAGATAAGAAAGTTTTTCTTCGTCTTAAATTCTCCAATGCAGTAGGTGCCGGAGATTTCGACAGACTTCACATAGACTACACTCGCGTCTGCATAGACACTCGTCCTATAGGGCCAAGGGGTCCTCAGGGAGACACAGGTCTTAACGGTCCCACCGGTCCGCAGGGAGAAACCGGAGCTCAGGGTATAACCGGAGCACAAGGAGATACGGGGCTAAGGGGGCCTACAGGATCCCAGGGGGATACCGGCGTTCAAGGGTTGACTGGATCAGTGGGTCCAGCAGGATTAACCGGGGCCGATGGAGTCCAAGGCATAACTGGTGAGCAAGGTATTCTTGGAGATACGGGATACCAAGGTCTTACAGGTTACGGAGGAATAACCGGTTTCCAAGGTCCTACAGGGCTTATGGGGCTTACTGGCCACCAAGGTATCACGGGAGAACAGGGTATTCAAGGTGAAACCGGTGAGCCTGGAATAACGGGACCTGAAGGACCCGTAGGAGTTACCGGGCCTCAGGGAGCTCAGGGTGAAACCGGTGTTGAGGGAGTACAGGGCGATACCGGTGCCGAAGGTATAACGGGGTTGCAGGGTCCCACAGGTTTAGAAGGTGAACGAGGAGATACCGGAGTACAGGGTCTTACGGGACTGCAGGGTATCACAGGGTTGCAAGGTGATACAGGTCCTGAAGGTGAAAGAGGCGACACTGGAGTACAAGGTCTTACTGGCGAACAAGGAATAATCGGACTTCAAGGTACCACAGGTTTACAAGGAATAACAGGGCTTCAAGGTCCCACCGGATTACAAGGACCGACCGGCTACCAGGGGACCACAGGATATCAAGGTCTAACAGGTTTACAAGGTATAACAGGTCTTCGGGGACCTACGGGGCTCATGGGGCCTACAGGCTATCAGGGTATCACGGGAGTAATAGGTCTTACTGGGGCTCAAGGAATAACTGGTCTCCAAGGTATTACGGGTGAGCAGGGGTCTCAAGGAATAACCGGACATCAGGGTATAACCGGGGATCAAGGTATCCAGGGCATAACGGGAGAGCAAGGTTTACAGGGAATAACCGGAGAACAAGGCGTTACAGGAACACCCGGGCCCACAGGTTCTATAGGTGAGCAGGGATTGACAGGATTCCAGGGCCTTACAGGACTCCAAGGGATAACAGGTCTCCAAGGTTCTCAAGGTATCACCGGAGAGCAGGGTGTCCAAGGTCTCACAGGCTCTCAAGGTATAACCGGACTTCAGGGGATAACAGGTCTTCAAGGCTCTCAGGGCACAACAGGATTCCAGGGCATTACCGGATTTCAAGGTGTCCAAGGCATAACGGGTCTTCAAGGTATTACAGGTTTTCAGGGATCACAGGGTGATACCGGAAGTCAAGGGACTACAGGAGAACAAGGACTACAGGGGACAACCGGACTTCAGGGTATTACAGGAGAAGCAGGCCCTACAGGTTCTATAGGTGAACAAGGTATCACAGGTGAACAAGGATCTCAAGGGATAACGGGTTTCCAGGGAATAACTGGTTTTCAAGGTATCACTGGAGAGCAGGGCGCTCAGGGCATAACCGGAGAACAAGGGATAACTGGTCTTCAGGGCTCCCAAGGTCTCACAGGTTTCCAGGGTATTACGGGAACACAAGGAGCTCAAGGTTCTACAGGATCTCAAGGTATAACTGGAGAACAAGGTTTACAAGGTATTACTGGAGAGCAGGGAGCACAAGGTCTTACCGGAGGCCAAGGTGTTCAGGGTATAACTGGAGAACAGGGAATTACAGGACTTCAGGGAGCGCAGGGTCTTACCGGGATCCAAGGGATCACAGGACTCCAAGGGATAACAGGTCTCCAAGGTTCTCAAGGTATCACCGGAGAACAAGGCGTACAAGGAATAACAGGTCATCAAGGGATCACCGGGGATCAAGGTATCCAAGGGATCACCGGGGAACAAGGGATAACAGGTCTCCAAGGTTCTCAAGGTCTTACTGGAATTCAAGGTATTACTGGAGAGCAAGGTTTACAGGGAATAACCGGAGAGCAAGGAATTACCGGAGAGGCTGGACCCACAGGATCGATAGGTGAACAGGGACTGACCGGGTCTCAAGGAACAACGGGTCTTCAAGGAATCACAGGAGAGCAGGGAACTACAGGTTTCCAAGGCTCACAAGGCTTAACCGGAGTTCAAGGCCTGACAGGAGAACAAGGGCTTCAGGGTATAACTGGAGAACAAGGTATAACGGGATCTGCAGGAGCCACAGGTTCTGTCGGTGAACAAGGTCTCACAGGTCTTCAAGGCATAACAGGAGAGCAAGGTGCTCAAGGTCCTACAGGCTTCCGAGGAATTACCGGTGAACAAGGAACTCAAGGAAGCACCGGAGAACAGGGAATAACAGGATTACAGGGTGCTCAGGGAACCACAGGTTTCCAAGGCATTACTGGGGATCAAGGAGTGCAGGGTCTAACAGGCCTACAAGGAATAACGGGCTTACAAGGGGCTCAAGGAGATACAGGATATCAAGGTATCACCGGAGAACAAGGTTTTCAAGGGATTACAGGTGAGCAAGGAGCAACCGGGACACCTGGGCCTACAGGCTCAATAGGGGAACAGGGAATAACGGGTGACCAAGGAATCCAAGGCAATACGGGATTTCAGGGACCTACAGGTTATCAAGGAATTACAGGAACACAAGGTTTACAGGGGATAACCGGAGAACAAGGAATAACCGGACTTCAAGGTTCGCAGGGTCTCACAGGAGCTGACGGCATAACAGGTTCTGTAGGTGAGCAAGGGATCACCGGATTCCAGGGGATTACAGGCGAGCAAGGAATTCAAGGAATCACGGGCCTTCAAGGTATCACAGGAGCTGACGGGATCACAGGCTCAGAGGGACCTACAGGTCTTCAAGGACCCACAGGTTTACAAGGGTCACAAGGGATCACTGGTTTACAAGGTATTACAGGATTCCAGGGCGCACAAGGTTCTACCGGAGAACAGGGCATTACAGGAGAACAAGGCTCTCAGGGAATAACGGGTCTTCAGGGTATAACTGGGACACAGGGATCTCAAGGTGAGACAGGTTTCCAAGGTATTACAGGCGAGCAAGGTATTACGGGTCTTCAGGGATCTCAAGGTCTTACCGGACTTCAGGGGATCACAGGACTCCAAGGGATAACAGGGTATCAAGGCATTACTGGGGAGCAGGGCGTACAAGGTCTTACCGGTATTCAAGGAATCACTGGTTTACAAGGTATAACAGGCGAACAAGGTGCACAAGGTACAACAGGCCATCAAGGTATTACAGGAGAACAGGGCCTTCAAGGAATAACTGGACTTCAAGGAATAACGGGTCTGCAGGGATCACAAGGTATAACTGGGTCTGCAGGAGCCACGGGTTCTATAGGTGAACAAGGCATAACTGGAGAACAAGGATCCCAGGGAAATACAGGCGCTGACGGTATCACAGGTTCTGTTGGACCAACCGGTCTTCAAGGAATCACAGGTCTCCAAGGATCACAGGGAGAAACAGGAGCAGATGGTATCACAGGCTCTGTCGGTCCTACGGGTCTACAAGGCATAACAGGTTTTCAAGGTATTACTGGAGAGCAGGGCTCACAAGGTGATACAGGAGCGGATGGTATTACCGGTTCCGTTGGTCCTACGGGTCTTCAGGGTATTACAGGATTCCAAGGTTCACAGGGAGAAACGGGACTTCAAGGTATCACTGGAGAACAAGGCTCTCAGGGCATTACCGGTTTACAAGGAATTACAGGACAACAAGGGTCCCAAGGTATAACCGGAGAGCAAGGATCCCGCGGGCTCACTGGAGCTAACGGTATCACAGGCTCAGTAGGCCCTACTGGTTTGCAGGGGATCACCGGTCTTCAGGGTTCTCAAGGAGACACAGGTCTTCAAGGTGTTACTGGAGAGCAAGGGTCCCAGGGTATAACTGGACAAGATGGCATTCAAGGAATCACTGGCTTTCAAGGGATAACCGGAGAACAGGGCATCCAGGGAATTACAGGATTTCAAGGAATAACTGGAGAGCAAGGTTCTCAAGGGGATACCGGAGAACAAGGGATCCAAGGAGAAACGGGAGAGCCTGGTGTGACGGGCTCTGTAGGTCCTACTGGATTCCAGGGAATAACAGGCGAGCAGGGCGTCCAAGGAATTACCGGTCTTCAAGGAATTACTGGTCTTCAAGGTGCTCAGGGAACAACTGGATTCCAGGGAATAACTGGAGAACAGGGCATTCAAGGTCTCACCGGAGAGCAAGGTGTTCAGGGTGTAACAGGAAGTGACGGTATTACAGGGTCTGTTGGACCTACGGGTTTACAAGGTATAACGGGTCTCCAAGGATCACAAGGTCTCACCGGTTTCCAAGGTATTACTGGCCTGCAAGGTTCACAAGGTATAACTGGGGAACAGGGGATTCAGGGTATCACGGGTTTCCAGGGAATAACTGGAAATCAAGGTATACAGGGCATTACAGGGAACCAAGGAGCTCAAGGCACAACCGGAGAACAAGGTATTCAGGGAATCACCGGTTCAGACGGTATTACAGGTTCCGAAGGCCCCACCGGTCTTCAAGGTGTAACTGGTCAGCAAGGGATTCAAGGCATCACCGGTTTCCAGGGAATTCAAGGTAATACCGGACTTCAAGGGATAACGGGACTTCAAGGTACTCAAGGAATAACCGGAGAACAGGGTTCTCAAGGTATAACGGGTCTTCAAGGAATCACCGGCTTCCAAGGTATTACTGGTGCTGAGGGTATTACAGGATCCGAAGGTCCTACGGGTCTTCAAGGCATAACAGGTTTCCAAGGTTCGCAGGGAGATACAGGTTTCCAAGGAATTACGGGGCTCCAAGGTGCTCAGGGTATAACAGGGGAACAGGGTGTTCAAGGAATTACAGGTGAACAAGGCTTACAAGGTCTAACCGGATTACAAGGATTAACCGGTGAGCAGGGAGCGCAGGGTATCACTGGAGAACAAGGTTCTCAAGGGATAACCGGTTTACAAGGCATTACCGGAGAACAGGGAATCACCGGACTTCAAGGTTCTCAAGGGATAACCGGTTTACAAGGTATCACTGGTTTCCAGGGTGCTCAAGGAATTACAGGTCTTCAGGGAATAACGGGACTTCAAGGTTTTCAGGGGCTTACCGGAGAGCAAGGGATTCAGGGAATAACTGGAGAACCAGGAATAACGGGCTCTGTCGGTCCTACAGGATATCAGGGGATAACAGGCGAACAAGGTGTTCAAGGAGACACAGGTCTTCAAGGAATTACCGGTGAACAAGGCGCTCAAGGAACGACCGGATTCCAAGGGATTACTGGAGAACAAGGGATTCAAGGTCTCACCGGAGAGCAAGGTGTCCAAGGTGCAACTGGAAGTGACGGTATCACGGGATCTGTTGGACCTACGGGTCTTCAAGGTATTACCGGTCTCCAAGGTTCGCAAGGTATTACCGGTCTCCAAGGTATTACAGGTCTTCAAGGTTCACAGGGTATAACAGGTGAACAGGGGATACAGGGAATCACCGGATCTCAGGGGATCACGGGCTCAGACGGTATTACAGGTTCTGAAGGACCGACAGGCTTACAAGGCATAACGGGTCAGCAGGGAATTCAGGGCATCACAGGTTTCCAAGGAATTACTGGTTTACAAGGAATAACAGGTCTTCAGGGTTCGCAAGGTATCACAGGATCCCAAGGAATAACTGGTGAACAAGGAATTCAAGGAAACACAGGTTTACAGGGAATAACGGGACTACAGGGTGCTCAAGGAATAACTGGGGAACAGGGTTCTCAAGGTATTACTGGTCTTCAAGGTATTACCGGTCTACGGGGCATTACAGGTGCTGACGGTATTACAGGATCTGAGGGTCCTACGGGACTTCAAGGCATTACTGGTTTACAAGGTTCGCAGGGAGAAACAGGTCTTCAAGGTATAACGGGACTTCAAGGTGCTCAAGGAATTACGGGTGAGCAGGGAGTCCAGGGGATTACTGGTGAGCAGGGTATTCAGGGTCTTACTGGTTTCCAAGGAATTACTGGTGAGCAAGGAGCCCAGGGAATTACGGGTGAACAGGGTGCTCAGGGTCTTACTGGTTTCCAAGGAATTACTGGTTTACAGGGAATAACTGGACTCCAGGGTGCGCAAGGGATCACAGGTGAACAAGGCATCACCGGACTACAAGGATCGCAAGGTATAACCGGTCTTCAGGGGATAACGGGTCTTCAAGGTGCTCAAGGAATTACAGGTGAACAGGGTGTTCAAGGAATCACCGGAGAACAAGGAATTCAAGGTAATACCGGACTTCAAGGCATCACCGGGGAACAAGGTGCTCAGGGAATTACGGGTGAACAGGGCATTCAAGGAATCACAGGTCTTCAGGGGATAACCGGTTTACAAGGTGCGCAGGGTCATACAGGTTTTCAAGGCATTACGGGCGAACAAGGCCTTCAAGGCATCACAGGAGAACAGGGTTCACAGGGAAATACGGGTGCAGATGGCATAACCGGATCCGTTGGACCTACAGGTTTACAAGGGATTACAGGGCTACAAGGCTCTCAAGGTCTGACAGGATTACAGGGTATCACCGGTCTTCAAGGTTCTCAGGGAGTCACCGGTGAACAAGGCGTCCAAGGAATTACTGGAGAGCAAGGTTCTCAGGGTCTTACCGGAGAACAAGGCATTCAGGGTATTACAGGAGTTCAAGGGATCACAGGATTCCAAGGTATCACCGGAGAGCAAGGCGTCCAAGGAATAACCGGTGAACAAGGTGCTCAAGGAATAACCGGTGAACAAGGAATTACCGGTTCAGTAGGACCTACAGGACTCCAAGGAATCACCGGTCTTCAAGGAATTACGGGTCTTCAAGGTGCTCAGGGAACAACTGGATTCCAGGGAATAACTGGAGAACAGGGCATTCAAGGAATTACCGGGGAACAGGGCATACAAGGTACAACGGGATTCGACGGTATTACAGGATCTGTCGGACCTACCGGTCTTCAAGGTCTTACCGGTCTCCAAGGAATAACGGGTAATTCAGGTATAACGGGACTTAGGGGTCCTACAGGAGTCCAAGGCGAAACAGGATCTCAGGGAGAGACTGGAGCTCAAGGTCTAACAGGAATACCAGGACCTACAGGAGCTCAAGGTATAACAGGTCTGCAGGGTGCAACCGGTTTACAAGGCACAACTGGGGTACAAGGAGAAACCGGGTCCCAAGGTGAAACTGGATCTCAGGGAAATACCGGGTCACAAGGAAATACCGGTATACAAGGTGTTACTGGTTTAGGTTTCACAGGAGCGCAAGGAGCTACAGGTATAGCATGTTACAAAGCAGCCGGTGAGCTCTATGTTTACAACAACAGTAGTTCCCAAACACTGAATGCCCAGAACACCTGGTATAAGTTGACTGCGTTTGATACTGTTGGAGACACTCAGAATATGACTGTGAGTGCCGCCAGCGACAACATGACAATAGAGATAGATGCTTTATATAAAGTTACTGTTTCTATATCATTTGCAGGGACTGCAAGTAGTGACTTTGAAGGTGCTATCTTCATAAATAATACTCTACAGCAGGACCTAATTTTCAGCAGAACACTAGGGGCTTCAGGTGACCCCGGTAATGCAGGAATAAATGGTGAAGCGTGGCTTTACGAGAATGACGTCGTTGATTTCAGAGTTCGTTTTACAGACTCTGGAGTAGATAAGAGCTTCCTAACTATCCATGCAAACTTTTCTGTGGTGACAGTAGGATGCGCGGGCCCTCAAGGAGAAACGGGTTTACAAGGTCCGACAGGCATTGAAGGACCTACAGGTCCTCAAGGTAAGGGAGAAACGGGTCTTACTGGTGTTACAGGATTAGTCGGACCTACAGGTTCTCAAGGCGAGACTGGAGCTCAAGGCGTAACGGGTTATGGAGCAACAGGACTTGAGGGACCTACAGGTCTCCAAGGTATTACCGGTCACCAAGGTATTACCGGTCACCAAGGTATTACCGGTCACCAAGGTATTACCGGTCACCAAGGTATTACCGGATTCCAGGGACTTACAGGTCACCAAGGTACAACTGGTTATCAGGGGATAACTGGAGAACAGGCAATAACTGGATATCAGGGTCCTACAGGACTACAGGGTATTACTGGTTATCAAGGGATCACAGGCCCTATAGGTGAGCGTGCGGGAAAACATGGTATCAAAGGACAATCTGATTTTGCGGGGAATCCTAAGAAATCAACTGTGACATTTAATACGCCGTACAGCTCGGACGGATATGCCGTTACTGCAACACCTTTGGCAGATGGGACAAATGCGTCGTTCGTTACTACTGTAGAGAATAAATCTGCAGCAGGGTTTATACTGAATCTAAATGCTAATAACATAAACGGCGTGACAGGTGTCATGTGGAGTACACATCTGTATTACGATCCTTAATGGAGACAGATAGGTATGGGCGGATTAGTTAACATAGGACTTAGGTCAGAGGGGCTTACCGATTCGGAATATCTCCGACACGGGATGACCAAGCTGACTTTATCTGCGAGCACGTACAGTGTGCTCTCCACATCTACGTACTATCTCGTTTTTGATGGTACAACTGATGGGCAGATAATACAGCTCCCGGATGCTACGACAGTTAAGGAGGGGCATTCATATTGGGTGGTCAACGACTCCGCCACGTCGCCTATTGAAGTCCGCTACTATGACAACGTAACAGAACTGATTACCCTCCCACCAAACTCACGTACACATATTGTAGCTAAGGCGGTATCAACGACTAACGGTGAATGGATAGTCGAACAGAGTACATCATCAGCTCTGTCAAGTACCTCTTTTCTCACGTACTATGGTGGTAATGCAAACACTGGAAGAATACTGCAGTATGTCCCCGGCGAAGATACTGACGATGCACCTTACCTTGTAGTGGGTAACTCTGCAATAGTAGCGCTTTCACTTGGAGCAACCTCTTTGAGTACGGGTACTTGTAGTGTGTACTTGTCTACAGACCTTGTGAATCCGATCACAAGTATCGCACTCACTAATCAAGACGCAAATAGCACAACGGGCTTATATGTACAGGTAAACAATGAAGACGAATTGGTTGTGAAAGTCTCTGCAGGGACAATCCTTAAACCGTACTTAACCACGTATCTGGTTGGGAGATAATGTAATGTCTACGACTCCATATATACTAAAAAATACCACAGACAGCGAGCAAGTTTGGGGAGGTATGACTATAGCCTCATCAAGTCAATATAATATACAATCCGTAGATTTTGATTTACTTAATACGGATCAGAATTTTCTTACAGACATAGGCACAGGAGATGCTGTAATAAATGATGGAGTTCAGGATTTGACTGAGTCACAAGCTTTAGAGATTTTAAATTTTAAAAGAGCATCAGAAGGATACAATCCAAGCTTATATACTTATATGGAACAAGCTAACATAATTAATAATATTTTTCTAAATCATACAGAAGATGTTTTATTAGAAGATGCCTTAAAAAATACTATTGTAGATACCTATAAAGGACAATCTAAAACTGATAGCTACAGTAATGTGTCTTTTTCGGGGTCTGGGATTGAGCTCTCTGGGAATACTTCATCTGTTTTTAATTTTGAAGATTTTGAAGATGTAAGTGACTGGGACCCCTCTTCTCAGACAACAATAGAAACAGATGGTACTATAGTACATGAAGGAACTTATAGCGGTAAGTACACAATAAGTAGTTTAGTCCCCGCTTCAAAATGGTCTCAGATACAGAAAGATCTAAGCACCGCACAAGATTGGACTTCTTACACTGAGTTGAAACTTTGGGTATATGGTGAAGGCAATGGAGAACGTGTACGCATAGAGTTTTTAGATGATATATCTAATCAATATTATGTTACTACAGATTATCAGCCTAAAGAAGGCTGGCAACAAATTGACTTTGATATATCTCTTGCTAATAGAAAAGAGGTAAGTGTTGTCCGTATACAAACCCAGAAGAATATAAGTAGTGAAGTTATCGTATATTTTGATCAATTTCAACTAACAGATCTTTCTAGCTATGTTAGCACAGGACACATAATAACAAAAACAGTGGAGGTCTCAGCTAATATAAAAGAGATCTATTATAATGATTACGTTGACCTACCAGAAGGGTCTTCATATACAGCTAAAATAAGCCTCGATGATGGTGGTACGTATCATACCTTAGATGTAGATGGTTTAGAACGTAGAAATTGGATAGATGTATCAACTTGGTCTGAATACGATTCTTTTTCAAATTTAAAAAATTTAAAACTAAGATTTGATCTTTCTACTACAGACACATCGGTCACACCATTATTGGATGACTACATGGTAATGTGGAAGTTAGATACAGGAGATGACATATGGCACCGCACCCTTTAACTCCAGCGCAAGTAGCTAAACTTTTGGCTGATGATAAAGCTAATCAGCCTAAAACACCGGATAATAAATGTATCATTTTACAGACGTCAAAACCTATAGGGACTGTAACATATTTTACTTCTGAAGGAGATGATACTACAGACCCTACTTCAGTAGGTGGCGGGACAAAGATGGAAATGGTACACAATATTAGCGACCCTATTGATCAGACTATAGATATAGAGTACAACTTCAAGGAGAATCCATCCTATATTCATGAGGGATATATAATATGGCAAAATGCGTCTTTTGACCAAGTAAGTTTAAGTGTTGTTCCTGAAACCACTTCATATACAGTCGGATCAGGGACAAATTACAACCTATACGGTGGATATCTTATCATTCCTGCGGCAGGTGATGGTACAACCACAGTAGCATCGGAAGATATAGAGCTTGTGGAGATGCCCGTTAATCTTAGCACTGGAGTAAGGCCTCCAGCATTTTGGAATGCTGACTATGATACTGGGACTCATACGTTTTCTAATATCACTCCAGCACCGACAGGTGACGGTGTATACAACATGTACGGAGTGGCTGTAACCTTGTCTCGAATGGTAAATAAAGTTCTACTCCTGGACAGTGGGTGGTTGATGTTGCAAACTTCTGATTCTATGGCTTTGGGGCATAATATGAAGGTACAACTTGGTTTGCACACTCAAGGTGACGACCACAATTGGAAAGCGGCTTGTATACTTACTTTTCACAGGACAAAAACGTCTTAAAGAGTTCGGATTATTTGACCTATAATAATATGTTCATAAAAATCTTTTAGAGGCGATTAACAAATGATTGAAAGGACGTAGTATGAGCACAGTAGATTTTTCAGATCCATTGAGAGTCACACGCAATGTCAGGTACGAGCGTAACGCTAGCGTTTTTCTGGATAACGATAACTTTGCATGGATGTTCTATACCCGAGCGGACACCATCAACCAGAGATCTGAAAGTGACGTAGACCATGAATCATATATGATTTACTACCGTAAATCTAATAACATAATGAATCTTGATGGGAGTTTTAATTGGAGCAGTGCACAGTTACTTAATAAAACCCGGCCTACGGATTTTAACCAAAGAGAAGTTTCTGCTGTTCAGGATTCTTCTGGAACTATATGGGTATTTGCTGGTTCTGGAGATAGCGGAAATTATCGTCCTCTTTGGTACTATAAGAGTACTGATGGTGGGGTAACGTGGTCTGATGGCGCACCTTTAATAATCCCGGGAGAAAGAACAAATGATGATGACACAACACGTCTGGGTCATATACATGTTGTATACAAGGCAGGTATTTTCTATTTAGTGTATCAAACTTCTGGACAAAGTGCCATTTGGATGTCAAAAAGCACCGACGGTACTACTTGGTCAGCAAGAATTCCAATATGGCCCAGTGAGATCGCAGGCCACATGGTACCTAAAATTATGGTTGAGGGATCAACCATATATGTCGTAGAGGTGGAAGGCGCTGAAGGTAAAGTCTATTTCGATAAGTCTACCGATGAGGGATCTTCTTGGACGAAAACACATGTGCTTGGTTCTGAAGTTGCTTGGGGGGATTGGGATCCGTATATCGCACGTATCCCTGACGGCAGGTTGGCTTTGGTCTGGGCCCCGAACGTGGATTCTGATGGTCAGCAGTTGAAAATAAGTTATTCTTCTGATAACGGAACTACGTGGTCTACCGCCGAAAATCTAACAACAGGCAAGTCTGGGTCAGAGGAATGGTGGGATTATTGGCCCCAAATTTTAACATATAGTGATTCTGTAGCTATCTTCTATACATCAGAAAAAGACGGTATCACAGATACTTTTAATGGTGGAAACATCTGGCAAATACCTTGCCATCGCACAGATCCTTTTAGATCTAGACTTAGAAGCAAGTTTAATGCAGGAGCCACTGATGTACAGAATAATATGAGTAAAGCATCTAAAGTGACTACAACACCCCGTGGAACTGTATTTGGTGAAAAAAAGGACTATATTTTTAACGGATAAAAATATTTTCCGATAAGAATAATCTTCTAATAATTTGTAGTTAATAGTAAGTAGTGTGTCTTTTTTTCATAAAGGCACTTAATACGTTATGTAATATAGTGTTTAGATAAAAAAGGAAGCCAAAATGGCCGGTCCAAGAGTCCAAATTTTTCAAAATGACGAAAGAGTCAAGCTCTATTGGGTATTCGATAGAACTGGGGCGTATCGGTCATGGAATCTATACTGGAGCACCGACTCCGGCATGGCCGGTGAAGCACAGATCGCTTCTAACATATCCAATGTGCCTGACGGCCTATACAGCAAAAACGACGTGATATACGAATTTGACCGGAAAACTATAGGTCAAACAATCCTCACGGAATTTTATGTCCGAGTCAAAGGCGTTGACGGAAGTGGCGTAGAAGATGCTGCAAATCCAGGACCCACCAAACTTGTACCGGCTACAGAGCCCGATCGAGAAGAGTATCACGGTAGTCAGATATATGGTTTTGATTACACAAAGGATCTTTGGAAAAGAGTCCGGGTAAAAGACGATGGTGCTCTGGATGTCGATGTTGAGCTGATGCCCGGAGATTCCGGACTTGGTGCTGTCGAAATTAAGGACCACGACAGTGAGACCCGGGTAAACGTCACAGACATGGGTGGCGGCGATGGTGCTTTGGATGTCAATATTGTTGGTGGTGGTGGACTTACTGGTTTAGACATCGCCATTGGTGCTATCGAGCTTAAGGACGCTGACACTGATCAGCGTGTGCAGGTACGGCCCATAGGCGGAGACACTGGCGCGGGTGCCGTAGACACCTACATAGCGGGCGGTGTTACGGGCTTCATAGGCGTTAATACCATTGAGATCAAGGACGCTGATTCAGATAAAAAGGTAAATGTCACGGATATTGGCGGCATTGGGGCTCTCGACGTCAACATCGTTGGTGGTGATGGGCTTACTGGTTTAGACATCGCCATTGGTGCTATCGAGCTTAAAGACGCCGATACTGACCAGCGTGTGCAGGTACGGCCCATGGTTGGCGATACTGGTGCAGGCGCTATGGATGTATATATTGCTGGCGGAGTCACCGGTGGTGGAACGTTAAGTGTCTACATTGAAAATGGAGTTACCGGTTTTGTCGGCACCTCTACAAACAAATTAATCGACCGCAATTCTGATGTACAGGCACAAGTACGTGATATGGGCGGTGGTGAGGGAGCTCTGGATGTTTATCATGCTGGAGGAGTCACCGGTTTCATTGGCGTAAATACTATTGAAATTAAAGACGCCCATTCCAATCAAAAAGTAAACGTCACAGATATCAACGGTGTTGGTGCCCTTGATGTAAACATCCTGGGATCCAACGGGCTCACCGGCTTGGACATCCAGATCGGTGCTATTGAACTTAAGGATGCTGACAGCGATCAGCGTGCTCAAGTCAGAACTATACTTGGAGATACGGGTGCTGGTGCTTTGGATGTCTATATCGCCGGAGGCGTCACAGGAGGAGGTACCCTCAGCGTACATGTCGAAAGTGGCGTGACAGGATTTGTAGGCACCTCTACGAATAAGATTATCGATCACGATTCTGACGTACAGGCTCAGGTTAGGGATATCCACGGTGAAGGAGCTCTCGATGTCTACATCGCTGGAGTTACCGGTACAAACAATACTCTTGATGTGTACACTGCCGGAGGGGTCACTGGTTTCATAGGTGTCAATACCATTGAGATTAAAGATGCCGGATCTGACCAGAAAGTTAACGTCACAGATATAAATGGTCTCGGTGCTCTTGACGTCAACATCCTTGGCGCAGCAGGCCTGACTGGTCTTGATATCCAGATTGGAGCCATGGAGCTTAAAGATGCTACCAGCGACATTAGAGCTGTTGTTAGGGACCTTGGTGGAGCAACTGGCACGGGTGCGTTAGATGTGTTCATTGCCGGGGCTACGGGTATTGATGTAGACATTGAGCAGTATCCCGATAACTACGTCACCTCAGGTTCGGAGCAGGGTACTGTCGCACTTGGCTCTGTTGGCACGACCGGCATCTTAAGGATACTGAGGACCAATGAAGCCGGTGAACTGCAGCTCGCTGGATATGACGCCACCCGTGATGCACATAATGTTTACGAAGTAGCTCCGGTACATCTGCAGCGCACTACAGTCAATCTGTTCACGAGCGTGACTCTGACCAACGCTTATGTTTACTCAACTGAAGTAGACTGTAGCTCATACGGACAAGGCCTTTTCTATGTGGACTATAACAAGGGTGACGAGACGTCCATGGAGTTCAAGATTCAGTTCTCACCGGACAACTCGACATGGTATGACCAGGTCTTCGAAACTATCGCAGCTCCTGTAGTAACTACTACAAAAGAGTATAGCAAGTCTGCCAGTTCTTCTGAGCGGATAGTTGTGCCGATTGCTGACATGTATATCAGACTGGGTATCAAGGCCACCGGAGGCACACCTACTGGTGATGTGACTTGTGACCTTACCCTTGGATGGTCATAATGGCTACTGTTCGTGAAGATAGAACTTCTGGTTTCAGGAACCAAACCTCTCTGTTCTACGACAACTTCGCAGACGGGAACATGAAGGGTTGGATCGTGTTTTCGGGTAGTGCCTCGATTGTTGATGGCAAGCTCGTAGCATCAGGAGACACAGTTATCAGAAATTACAGTTACAGGGCACCATCCCCATCAGGATATGAGACTAAGTCCAACATAGGTACCGTAACGATCGACACTAGATACGTAGAGGTTGACCTTAACGACGGTGACGAACTGGAATATGTAATAATAGTACCTTCTGGTTTTACGTGGGACAACGGCAGTGGAGACGGGTTGTGGTCGACAGCCGAGAACTGGAGCGGTAATGTTGTACCTTCATCACTCGACACCGTCATATTTGACGAGACCTCTACAGCCAACTGCCGTCTGGACACGTCTGTTGACGTTATGAATTTTGTGGTTCATAGCGGCTATACGGGTACAATTGATGGAGCGACAGACGACCTTGATCATGCGGTAAGCGGCTATGTGTCCCATGCGGCAGGCACGATATCCCTAGGAAGCGGCACTTGGACGGTGGGAGGCAGCTGGGCCTCTTCCGGCGGGACACTCACCGAAGGCGGCGACTCGGTGTACGTGGGCGGTGATTTTACCATTTCAGGAACCACAACCAATCGTGCAGCGAGTTCCGTGTGGAACCTGACAGGCAGCGGTAACCTTTCAATCGTCAATCCGGTTACCAAAATTTCGCAGGGGAACGGAATCACCACGACTTTGACAGGTGACGTCAATATGACAAATGGCTGTTCATTCCTCACAGGTGACAACACCAGCACAATCCAGGATAACGGCAGTCAACATCTGTTGCGTTGTGAAGGCAGCTCCAATGTAATAAACAACGGTGCGACTTTTTCGGCGACGAGTGATGGGTACATTGTCATCATGTATTACAACGGGACGCATAATGTGTCAGGCGACTACGGCAATGCAGAATTCTTGCTTCAGTGTGCTCCCGGACACGGCGGCAGCCAGACGGGTGACGTGACGTGCTACACGATAATTTACAATGCTGGATCCAACAAATGGGACTGCAACGGGTACAATCTCCATTTGACGGGCAGTCTGGAGGTCGCAAACACGGGGACGTTCTACGCCGGTGAGGGTCAGGTCGATATCGACGGTAGTCTGACACTGAGTTCAGGCACGCTTGAGGCAGAATCCGCAGACATTCTTATTGGGGGTTCATGGACCAACAGCGGTGCAACGGTCAACGAAGGCACCTCGACGGTCACGTTCAATGCCTCCAGTGAAACACTGGACATTACCTCCAACAGCGAGTCTTTCTACAACGTGGTCTTCAACGACGGCGGGGGAACGGCGACCTGGGAGATCGAAGACGCCTTTGACGCGGGCGGGACGTTCACTCTAACTGACGGGATTGTTGATACGAAGTCGGGTGAGAACAATTCGATCACGGTTGACGGAAATTTCGCGATCAACGGGGGCAACCTGACGGCGAATGCCTCGACCATCACGCTGTCGGGCGGCTGCACTATATCGAATTCTGCCTCATTCAGTAGAGGCACAAGTACAGTTGTTTTAGATGGTGATGGTGATTTCAATTGTCCCTCTTGTGTGTTTCACAATATTACTCAGTCAAACGGTGTTACCACGACATTGGCCAGTTCTTTTACTGTAAGAGATGCTGCCGCAAGATTTAATACAGGCGATAATACCTCGACAATCCAAGACGATGGTACAGCAAGAACAATAGTTTTAGATAATAGTGCTCAGTTAATTCACAATGGTGCGACATGGACTGTCGATGCTGGGATTACCCTTAGATTACAGAACAACCAAAATCTGGACGGTGGTAATTATGGTTCAGTCAAAATGCTTATGTG